>Ga0196981_1000245_pt1 | contig 31661 bp, 33 predicted proteins | sample S3_2013CmetaG_FD_155462 | JGI IMG/M metagenome (GOLD analysis project Ga0196981, IMG submission 155462) | Soil microbial communities from Anza Borrego desert, Southern California, United States - S3_20-13C | ecosystem: Environmental > Terrestrial > Soil > Desert | place: USA: California... | reverse complement strand
CGGAGTACGCCGGCGTGGCGGACGCAGGACGAACGCGGGCCGCCGAAGGCACTACTCGTCGCCAATTTTTGGCTCCTTTTGGTGACTCGGAGGTCCCAAAAGGTTTTGCCAAAAATGGCGACGCAATCGCGCCTCGACAAGTTGCGCGGTTTTCCCGATACCGATTTTGTCATCAACCTTTCCGCGAGGAGCAACCCGATGAAATGGAGCGATACCTTCGACATCGCCATCGCGCTGGCCGAGAGCCATCCCGACGTCGATCCCAGATACGTGCGGTTTACCGATCTGCTCGACTGGATCGTGCGTCTGGACGGCTTCGACGACAGCGCCGAAAACTGCAACGAGAAAGTGCTCGAAGCGGTGCAAATGGCCTGGATCGACGAAGTGAGCTAGAGCATTTTTCGTTTCCGCCTGGCGGGTTAAATGCCCAAAAATGCCATGTTAAGGTGCCGCTGAACGCGGCCAGTGTTTTAGAGCGGGGAGCCGCCCCGCACGCGGGTTCCTTTCTTTTGCTTGGCCAAAAGAAAGGAACCAAAGAAAAGGCCACCCGGCGAGCGCCCTGATCCTGCGCGTTTCGCCCGGCACCGGGGGCGACCGAAGGCACCTCCGTGTGCCTCGATCGCCGCACGCGCTCCCTCGCGTGCCCCTTTGGGCTGTTCCGGCGCCGGGCTCCAATGCTCGGGGCGCTCGAACGGGATTAAGCCGTGCAGCGCCCGCTGCCGCGGACGCTACACCAAATCGGAAAACGCTCTAGCCCTCGGCACACGTCAGCGGCTTTCGAGCGGTGCGCCGTTCTCGTCGAACTCCATGCCGTTCCAGTCGCCGTCGGCATCCATGATTTCGACCGACCGCAGGTTGCCGTTGGCGTGGTAGGCATACCGATGTTCCATTTCCACCTCGCCGTAGACCAGCTTTTGCACGCCGGTCAGCCGGTCCTCGCCGTCGAAATAAGCCCGAAAGAAGGTGTTGCGGTTTTCCAGTTGGGCGGGTTCCAGTTCGGTCATCAATCGGAGCGGCAGTTTCACGCCGCTGTAGGTGAGGAAATAACGGCAGCGGCCCTGCGGGGTATCGGTCATGGTGCGTTCTCCTGAGGGAGGGTTAATGGTGTCGGAGACAGCGGCGCGGCGACGCCGAAACGTATTTCACGGATTAGAGCATTTTCGATTCGCATCTATGGCGTAGGGGCGAATGAATTCGCCCTACACGCGAAATGAAAACTCTCGGCCTCCTTCGACGGTCCGATCGGCCGCTCAGCGCGCCGCCGCGCGCAGCAGGTTCAAGCAATCCAGGTTGGCGGCCATATCCAGGGCGGTGAAATCGTCCAGGGTCTTGATGCCGGCATCGGCACCGGCCGCCAACAACCGGGCGACCACGGCGGTTTTGCCGGCGGATGCGGCGTACATCAGGCAAGTGGCGCCGTTGTCGTTCCGGTGGTCTATGGCGATGCCCCGCTCGATCAAGCGGTCGATGATCCTGAGGTTTTCGCCGTAGCAGGCCAGCCAGAGGGCGTTGTTCCCGTCGCTGTTGAGGGGTTCCAGGGATGCGCCGGCTTCGAGCAGCGCTTCCGCGATGGCCTCGTCGCCCAGCCGGCAGGCATGCATGAGGGGCGTCATCCGGTTAGCGCGGGCAGCATTGATGTCGTCGGGCGGAAAACCCTGTTCGGTCAGCCAGCGGCGAAGATCGGAACTCAAGTCCGCGGAACCCGGTCCGGGCGCGGCGGCTTTCCAGGCCTCGTAGCCGCCGATGAGGTCGTGGATCGCCTTGAAGCCGAAGTCCCGGAACATTTGCGCATAGGCCTGGCTGGCGTTGCCGTGATAGCAGTAGATCAGCACCGGCTGCGACTTGGGCGTCCGCATGAGCACCTGCTCCAGGTTGGCGTTCGACAGATGGCGGGCGGCGCCGATGCGTCCCGCCGCGAACGAGGCCGGGTCGCGCACGTCGAAAATCGATAGATCCGGGCGTTGCAGCAATGCTTGCGTTTCGGCGACGCTCACCCGCCGCCAGGCGGTTTCCGTAGTCATAACAGCTCCTCGGGATTTGAACTGGCGTAGGGCGGCAAGGTAAGTATCCGCGAATCGGTCAGCGGAAAACCCACCGTGAAATGGTACAGGGACTGGAAGGGTGACTCCGGCGCTCCCGGAGACACCGTTTGCGATTGGAAGGCGCGGCCGGAAAGCCCGAGGAGATCGTGAAAGACGTCGTCGAAATAGCAGCCGATGCCGGTTCCCCGGATGCCGATGGCCTCCGCCTCGAGATAGAGCGCCTGACCGATTAGACCCGCCTCCCAGAACAATTGCCGGTAGCGCCAGGGCGCGGCGACGATCGGCTCGAATTCCGCCAGCATGCCCAAGGCGAAGGTGCAGTCGGCGCCGATGGCCTGGTGGCAATGGAGGGTTCTGGACAGTTGGCCGCAATCGGATTCCGCGAGCCGGAAAAAGGGCAGGTGTTCCGGGCACCCTTCGGGCCTGGTCCAACTGAATCCGCCGCGCATGGCGGCTTTCAGATCGGGTTCGATCGCCGCCCGGCGGGGCAGGATATAGAGTCCCGGCGCGAGCCCTTCCACGCGATGCACGAAGAACACCGGGTGCAGGCGCGGCGTGAAATGCCAAACGTCCCAGGGCGGAACCGGCCGGGGCAGCAGGGCGTCCAGCAGGCGGTAAAAACCGTCGGCGCTCAAGACCTGCCGCCGGTCGAAATGTTGTGCGCTGCGCCTTTGCCGGATGAGATCGGCGGCCGGCTCCGCGGAAACGGCCGGCCGGGAAGGATAGGCTTCGGGCATGCCGGGTTCCGGTGCGGTGGCGGGCATTCGGGTCGCCTCCGCAACATCCTCGATCACCGGCCAGCGATACATGGGATGGGGATCGAGCACGTTGGCCCTCCCGCTCCAGGCGCTTCCCGCCGGAACCGGTTCCGAGAGATCGAATTTCGCAGGCTCGGAATCGGCGATCGCCTCCAGAAGAAGCTCCGCGTCCTCCCGTTCGGCTCCCGAAAAATCCTCGCTCCGATCGAGCCCCAGACGGGCGGCCAGTTCGTCAAAGCCGACGCCGCCTACTAAGCTGAGGCGCCAGCCGAGGGCCGCGGCGGCGTAGCGCAACGCGCCGACGGCATGTCCGGTATCCAATTGGCAGTAGCGGAACGCCCGTTCCCCGTATTTCCAGGCTTCCCGCCAATGGATGGAAGTCAAGGCCACGAATAGGCGCGGCGCCTCGGCGGGAGACGCTGCTCCGGGGAACAGGCAGCGCTGCTCCAGGACATGATCCCGGCTGACGTAGTGATACACCCCGTCCGGAAGTTCCGGCACCGCCCGGCAGACGACGTAGCCCTCGGTAGGATGCAAATTGCCGCTCGACGGATTGCAGCGCAAGGCCCAGCGGTCCGGTCCGTATTCCTTCCAGGCCGAGAGTCCCAGGGACAGTTCCAGCAGGATTCCCACGGTTTCGAGCGACAGGGGTTGCGGCGCGACGCCGCCGGGAACCGAGAGCGCGCCGAAGGGCGTCGTCAGCCGGTCCGCGGCCAAGGGCAGACGGATTCGGGGCGCGCCCTCGAAACGGCGGAACGGGTCGGGCTGGCTGTCCCAGTCGAGCGTTTCCGGACCTGCGGCATAACGCTCCAGGCGGTGCTTGGTCCGCTCGTGGTAGGCCAGCACCCGATCCAAGGCGTCCGCTGCGGCGTTCACGGCCGCACCTCCTGCATCCATCAGGCCGAATGCTCCCCCGGCGGCGTCGGGCAGTGCCCGCTGCGCCGGCACCGTTCGAGGTCCGGAGCGTCCCCGTCCGAGCCCAGGCCGAGCCAGTCATGGATACGCTGGGCGTCGAAACCGGCTTCCCGGCGCTCGCCCGCTTGCAGCAGGGGCCGCCGGATCAGCAGGGGATCTTCGAGCATGAGCGCCAGCGCTTCTTGTCCGTCGAGCGCTTCGGGCACGATTTCGCCGGATTTCACCCGGGGCGCCGCACGGTTGAACCATTCGGACACCGGACGTTCTCCGAAGAACGCGCGCAGTTCGTCGGCGGTCCACCGGGTTTCCAGCAGATTGCGGACCGTCAGCTCGTGGCCGGCCTCCAGAAGCAGTCGCTTCTGCCGTGCATTGTTGGCGCAGCCGGGTTTTTCGTAAAAGACGATGTTTGCCATGGATTCGCTCCGTTTCAGGACGACCGTATTCGAACGCGTTGCCGGGCGGCGATGCCGAGCAGGGCGGTCGTCTGCCGCTCGATGCGCCGCACGACGTCCTCGTCCAGGCTTTTCAGCCAGCGCACGGGGATGGCGGAGACGCCGTAGGCCGCTCCCGCCAGCATGCCGGCGAGCGCCCCGGTGGTGTCGGCGTCGTCTCCCCGGTTGACGACGCCCACGACGCAGTCGGCAAACGAATCGGCGCCGAGAAAAAAATGCAGCACGGTTTGCACGGTATCGACGATGTAGCCGCTGGCCCGGCCGGGGTATGGATCGAAACCGAATTCCGGATGGGCTTCGACCAGCGATGCGGCGATAGGCCGGCAGTCTTCCGGCGAGCCGCCGCAGACCAGGCGCTGCACCATGCGGCCCAGGGCCAGCGTGGCCGCGTCCGAAAGGGGATGGTTATGGGTGATGTGGCACTGCTCCAGCGTTTTTCGCGCGAAGGCTTCCGCGTCCCCCAGGGTGGACAGGGCGACCGGCAGGTTTCGCATGCAGGCGCCGTTGCCGGCATCGCCGGGACTCGGAGGCCCCGACAGGCTCCCGTCCATCAGGTAGCGGCGGATGCCGCGGCGGCAGGTGTTGCCCACGTCCACCGGCTTCCCCTTGAGCCAGGCGGCGAAGGCTTGCGCCACCGCTTCGAGATTCCAGCCGTCGCTCTCGACGATCGCCCGGCCCAGGGCCAAGGACATTTCGGTGTCGTCGGTGACCTGTCCGGCCTTGAGCTTGAGCCAGCCGCCGCCGACGATCTTGTCGTGGATGCCGTAATGATGCCGGATTTCCCTCGGCGTCATGAACTCCACCGTGGCGCCCAGGGCATCGCCGACGGCGAGGCCCAGGTAAGCGCCCAGGGCGCGGTCATGGCGTGGTTGCGTGTCCATCAATAGTAGGAAGCCTTGACCCGGTACTCGCCGCCGATAACCAGGTACTCACCCTCGCCCTTGAGCGGATGGCGCGGCAGGAGATCGTTGAAAAAGAAAATTTTGACCACGGGCACCTTTACTTCCAGGATCAAGTCGCCGAACTCGCAGGCGGTTTCCCGGTTCGCCGTGAACGATACCAGGTTGTTGAGCCGCACCGTGAGCCAGCGGCCTTCGCGGGGTCCGACCAGGCGCTGCTCGTCGAAGCGGTTTTCGCCCCGGTACAGGGTGACGTGGCGCCGCCCCGGCAGGCCGAAGCGGGCGATGGCCCATTGGCAGAATTCGTACAGCAGATCGAGCTGGAGATTGATGCTGTTGTTATGGAAGCGGCTCGACATCTTCTCCTCGATGTAGGCGATCCAGGCGGGCGAGGTGAACCGCGTCAAGGGTTCCTTGTGGAAGGTCGGAAACAGGCCGAAGCGGCTTTCCGCCCAGCCCTTGAGCACCGCGCCCTGGGGGTTGTTGGAATCGAATCCCCAGCCGCTCAAGAGCTTGAGATAGCTGGAGCGGAACCGGCGCGGACCGGCGCCGTCCTGCCCGGCGTGCGGCTCGCCGTTGAGGCCGAACAGCACGTACATGTATTCCTGGAACATTTCCGCCGCCGTCCGGGCATCCTCGGCCTCCTTGAGGCGATCGAACAGTCCGTAGTTCGCCTCCCGCACGCCGCTGATGTGCAGCGGCAGCGGGTGCTCGTTGAATGCGGTGCTGGCCAGGAGTCCCGTAGGGATACCTACCAGGTTGGTGCTGTGGCCGATACGGACGATGTCTTGCGTCATGCAAGGACGAACTCCGGTGTCCGTTTAAACCGGCCGGTTCTCCGGGATCTTGATCGGCCCCATGATTTTCAGGCCTTCCTCGAAACTGATTTCCGGAAATTTCTCGGTGAACTCGGCGGCGGCGTCGGCGACGATTTGCAGCTTGCCGGCGGTGTCGAGTTTTTTCAGATCGCCCCGGTCGATGTTGAACAGATCCCTTAGTTCGTTGTACACCGTCGCCTCCTCCAGCGGCAGCACCCAGAAGGTAGCCCCGCCGTAGGCGATCTGGTAGCGCTTGGAGATATCCAGGTTGCCGGCGAAGAAGAAGTACTTTCCGGAGGGCGAGAGCTTGTCCCCCAGCACTTCGCACAGCAGCTTGAGGTGTTCCAGGGACAGCGCCACGCCGGCCAGGAACGGAACGGTCGGCTCGCCGGCCTTGGCGACGATCATCACCTGATCGAAGCGGATTTCCGGGGGGCGCGCCTCGTCGCCGACTTGCTGGGCGAACTTCAGGGCGATCTCGCCCCGGAAGCCGAAATGGCCCGGCTTGGTTTCTCCCTTGAACACCGGGGACAGAAGACGCTTTTCGGCGTCCAGGCTGGCGAGAGGGGTTTCGGTGATAGTGGTCATGGCACTCCTTCAGAGTTGGTTGCGAAGAAAATCTGCGGTTTTGAAAAAGGAAGCGGTAAGCTGCGCCCGTAATTCGTCGTCGGCCACCTGTTCTTCCAGCGCCCGGCTCATGCAAGCCATCCAGGCATCCCGCGCCGCGGCGTCGATGGGGAAGGGCAGATGCTTCAGCCGGAGCCGCGGAGGACCGTGGCGCTCGGCGTAAAGCGGCGGGCCGCCCATCCAGCCGGACAGAAACTGGAACAGCTTTTCCTTGGCCGGAGCGAGATCCACGGGATGCATCGCCCGGATGGCCCGTGCTTCCGGGAGTTCGTCCATCAGTTGGTAGAAACGCTCGACCAGCCGGCGCACGGCCTGTTCCCCGCCGATCAGCCGGTAGTGGGGGTTGTCGAGTGCCGCGGGGAGCACGGACGTCGCGGCGGATGGAAGCATGGGCGGCTGTTTCACACGACTTGGACCGGAATGCTCAGCTTTACCCGGCGGCCCAATTGGGCATCGACCTTCTGGCGCGTCTTTTCGATGGTCAAGGGCTTCGGCAGGATGGAATTCGCGCCGTTCTTGAGACATTCCCGGGCCAGGGGATCGGTTGCGGAGTCCGCCACCACGATGATCTTGAGGCCGGCGATCTCGGAGCGGATCTCTGTCAGCACTTCGATGCCCTTTTCCTTCACGATGCCTATTCCCAAGAGCAGCACGTCCGGCTTCCAGTCCCTCGCCTTGGCATAGGCGGCGTCCAGGCTGGACAACTCGTGCGTTTCGATTTCGTCGTGGAGCATGAACTGCAAGGCGGCGCTGGTGATCTCGTCGCTGTCGACCACGAACACGCGTCTGTTGTCCACGGCCCTTTCTGTGTCTACACCGATCTGCATGGGCTACTCCTGAAAAGGTGTATTGAGGCGATCGCGTCGGCGCGGATGGCGAACTGCCGTGCGGCATGCGAAACGACCCGGACGCGCTCACGAATAACGCTTGGTCTGTAGCAATCTTCGTTCCATTCGCGAGACGGGGGATAACGGCGGCGGAAGTCGCTGATTTTGCGCCCATCGGACCGTCGGATGCGGCTTCGAAGCGCCGCGAATCGTTTGTATCGTTCCTTACAAACCGTATGGTTTTGTCCGGTTAACAACATCCGATAAAGCCCCGGAATGCCGCGCAAAAGCCGGAAACTGAGCGGATTTATCACGCATAAACAATGACATAAGCGCCTCATTCGGTGTGTGGCATAGTCGTTGCTTTTCTGTTTTCGACCAGTACTCGTCCATTCACCGAAAGAAACGGTGAGCAAAGAAGAAAAAAAAGAAAAGCGCGCCGGATTCGAGCCAGACGTTTTTTCTTTCGGCGGAATTGCTGGCCACAGAGGTTTTATCGATCAACGTGTTTTTTGACTGGAGACTCACCATGTCAGACTTGAGACAAATCGCTTTTTACGGGAAAGGCGGCATCGGCAAATCCACCACCTCCCAAAACACCCTGGCGGCTCTGGCCGAAATGGGGCAGCGCATCCTGATCGTCGGCTGCGATCCGAAAGCCGACTCCACCCGCCTGATCCTGCACGCCAAGGCGCAGGACACCATTCTGAGCCTCGCCGCCGCCGCCGGCAGCGTCGAGGACCTGGAACTTGAAGACGTGATGAAGGTCGGCTACCGCGACATCCGCTGCGTGGAGTCCGGCGGTCCGGAGCCGGGCGTCGGCTGTGCCGGCCGCGGCGTCATCACTTCCATCAACTTCCTGGAGGAAGAAGGCGCTTACGAGGACATCGACTACGTCTCCTACGACGTGCTCGGCGACGTCGTGTGCGGCGGTTTCGCCATGCCCATCCGCGAGAACAAGGCGCAGGAAATCTACATCGTCATGTCCGGCGAAATGATGGCCATGTACGCCGCCAACAACATCTCCAAGGGCATTCTGAAATACGCCAACTCGGGCGGCGTGCGCCTCGGCGGCTTGGTCTGCAACGAGCGCCAGACCGACAAGGAGCTGGAGCTGGCCGAAGCCTTGGCCGGCAAGCTCGGCACCACGCTGATTCACTTCGTGCCGCGCGACAACATCGTGCAGCACGCGGAACTCCGCCGCATGACCGTCATGGAATACGCCCCGGATTCCAAGCAGGCCGACGAGTACCGTCAGCTGGCCCGGAAGATTCACGCCAATGCCGGCAAGGGCGTCATCCCGACCCCGATCACCATGGACGAACTCGAAGATCTCCTCATGGCGCACGGCATCATGAAGCAGATCGACGAGAGTCAGGTCGGCAAGACCGCGTCTGAGCTGGCGGCGTAGGTCGAAAGGGAACGCTTGGCTGCTTGTAGGATGCGGTGATGTTAGGAGCCGCATCGTCTCTTGATCGATGCGGTTCGCACGGCTCGCCACATCCTACGGCTTTGCGCTTCCCGTACCTTCAAGCGTCCTTCATCCAACAACTGAATTCGGAGAGCAAAATGAGCCTCACAGTTGAGCAAACCAAAGAAAGAAACAAGGAACTCATCGATGAGGTCCTGTCGGTCTACCCGGACAAGACCGCGAAACGGCGTGCCAAGCACCTCGGCACCTTTGAAGAAGGCAAGTCCGACTGCGGGGTGAAATCCAACGTCAAGTCGATCCCAGGCGTCATGACCATCCGCGGCTGCGCCTACGCCGGTTCCAAGGGCGTGGTGTGGGGTCCCATCAAGGACATGATCCACATCAGCCACGGACCGGTCGGCTGCGGCCAGTATTCCTGGGCGTCGCGCCGCAACTATTACATCGGCACCACCGGCATCGACACCTTCGTGACGATGCAGTTCACCTCGGACTTCCAGGAAAAGGACATCGTTTTCGGCGGCGACAAGAAGCTGGAAAAGATCATCGACGAGATCCAGGATCTGTTCCCGCTGAACCACGGCATCACCGTGCAGTCCGAATGCCCGATCGGACTCATCGGCGACGACATCGAGGCGGTTTCCAAAAAGAAATCCAAGGAATACGACGGCAAGACCATCGTGCCGGTGCGCTGCGAGGGTTTCCGCGGGGTTTCGCAGTCCCTCGGCCATCACATCGCCAACGACGCGATTCGCGACTGGATTTTCGACAAGGCGGGCGACAAGCGTCCCGAGTTCAAGAGCACGCCCTATGACGTGGCCATCATCGGCGATTACAACATCGGCGGCGATGCCTGGGCCTCCCGCATCCTGCTCGAGGAAATGGGCCTCCGCGTGATCGCCCAATGGTCCGGCGACGGCTCCCTGGCGGAATTGGAGAACACGCCCAAGGCCAAGCTGAACGTACTGCACTGCTACCGTTCCATGAACTACATCTCGCGTCACATGGAAGAGAAGTACGGGATTCCGTGGGTGGAATACAACTTCTTCGGCCCGACCAAGATCGAGGAATCCCTGCGCAACATCGCCGCCCACTTCGACGACAAGATCAAGGAAGGGGCCGAGCGCGTGATCGCGAAGTACCGTCCGCTGATGGACGCGGTGATCGCCAAATACCGTCCGCGCCTCGAAGGCAAGAAGGTCATGCTGTTCGTCGGCGGCCTGCGTCCGCGCCACGTGATCGGCGCTTACGAGGATCTCGGCATGGAGATCGTCGGCACCGGCTACGAGTTCGGCCACAACGACGACTACCAGCGCACGACCCACTACGTCAAGGACGGCACCCTGATCTACGACGACGTGACGGGTTACGAGTTCGAGAAATTCGTCGAAGCCATCCAGCCGGACCTGGTCGGCTCGGGCATCAAGGAGAAGTACGTCTTCCAGAAGATGGGCGTACCGTTCCGCCAGATGCATTCCTGGGATTATTCGGGTCCTTACCACGGCTATGACGGCTTCGCCATCTTCGCCCGCGACATGGACATGGCCATCAACAATCCGGTCTGGGGCTTGGCCAAGACGCCCTGGAAACGGAACGGGGCGCATGCCTAGTCCGGACGAGGGAACGTAGGGTGCGCCGCGCGCACCATCCAGACCGATCCGGTGCGCTCGGCGCACCCTACAACCGCTACTTTGGAGTTACATCATGAGCCAGAATGCAGAAAAGGTGCTCGATCACTTCAATCTGTTCCGTCAGCCGGAATACGTGGAGCTGTTCGAGAACAAGAAAAAAGAATTCGAATTCGCCGAACCGGCCGAGAAAATCGAAGAGGTCAGGGAATGGACCAAGACCATGGAGTACCGGGAGAAGAACTTCGCCCGGGAGGCGCTGTCGGTCAATCCGGCCAAGGCCTGCCAGCCGCTGGGCGCGGTGTTCGCCGCCGCCGGCTTCGAGGGAACGCTGCCCTTCGTGCACGGCTCGCAGGGCTGCGTCGCCTATTACCGCAGCCACTTCAGCCGCCATTTCAAGGAACCGACCTCGTGCGTGTCCTCGTCCATGACCGAGGACGCGGCGGTGTTCGGGGGGCTCTCCAACATGGTCGACGGGCTGGCCAACGCCTACAACATGTATAAGCCGAAGATGATTTCGGTGTCGACCACCTGCATGGCGGAAGTGATCGGCGACGACCTCAACGCCTTCATCAAGACCGCGAAGGAAAAAGGCAGCCTGCCGGCGGAATTCGACGTGCCCTTCGCCCATACTCCGGCCTTCGTCGGCAGCCACGTCACCGGCTACGACAACGTGCTCAAGGGCATCCTGTGGCATTTCTGGGACGGCAAGGCCGGAACCGAGCCGCCTTTGGCGCGGGTGCCCAACGAGAAAATCAACTTCATCGGCGGCTTCGACGGCTACACCGTCGGCAACCTGCGCGAAGTCAAACGCATCTTCGACCTGATGGGCGTCGAGTACACCATCCTCGCGGACAACAGCGACGTATGGGATACGCCCACCGACGGCATGTTCCGCATGTACGACGGCGGCACCACTCTGGCGGATACCGCCAATGCCCTGCACGCGAAAGCGACCATCTCCATGCAGGAATTCTGCACGGAAAAGACCCTGCCCTTCATCGCGGAGCACGGCCAGGAAACGGTGGCGTTCAATCATCCCATCGGCGTGAAGGCGACCGACGATTTCCTGATGGCGATCTCCCGCATCACCGGCAAGCCGATTCCGGAAGCCCTGGAGAAGGAGCGCGGACGCCTGGTCGACGCCATTGCCGATTCCACGGCTCACATCCACGGCCAGAAGTTCGCCATCTACGGCGATCCCGACCTCTGCCTGGGATTGACCGCCTTCTTGCTCGAACTGGGCGCCGAACCGACTCACGTGCTGGCGACCAACGGCAACAAGGCTTGGGCGGAAAAAGTGCAGGCACTGTTCGATTCCTCGCCCTTCGGGAAAAACTGCCACGTCTATCCGGGCAAGGATCTGTGGCACATGCGCTCGCTGCTCTTCACCGAGCCGGTCGATTTCCTGATCGGCAACACCTACGGCAAGTACCTTGAGCGCGATACCGGAACGCCCTTGATCCGCATCGGCTTCCCGATATTCGACCGGCACCACCACCACCGCTACCCGGTGTGGGGTTACCAAGGCGCGATGAACGTTCTCGTCTGGATTCTGGACAAGATTTTCGACGAGATGGACAAAAACACCATCGTAGCGGCGAAAACCGACTACAGCTTCGACATCATCCGCTGACGAAGGAGGCATGTCCGGCCGGGACGCCGGACATGCCGATCTTACCGGCGGAAAGGACAGGGAGCGGTTTCGGACAAGGTGCGACGATTTCTTGTAGGAGCGCCCCTTTAACGCGGGCGCGAGCGGCAGCCGAGAACGCTTTAGTCGCAGCGCTTTGAGAGCGGAGTAACCGATGAGCAGCTTATCCAGCAAGATTCAAGACGTTTTCAACGAGCCCGGTTGCGGGAAAAACCAGGGCAAGTCGGAAAAGGAGCGCAAGAAGGGCTGCACCAAGCAGTTGCAGCCGGGCGGGGCGGCCGGAGGCTGCGCTTTCGACGGCGCCAAGATCGCGCTTCAGCCCATTACCGACGTGGCCCACCTGGTGCACGGGCCGATCGCCTGCGAAGGCAATTCCTGGGACAACCGCGGCTCCAAGTCCTCCGGCTCGAATCTCTGGCGCACCGGTTTCACCACCGATATCAACGAGACCGACGTGGTGTTCGGCGGCGAAAAGCGGCTGTTCAAATCGATCAAGGAGATCATCGACAAGTATGATCCGCCTGCGGTCTTCGTTTACCAGACGTGCGTCCCGGCCATGATCGGGGACGACATCGAAGCCGTTTGCAAGGCGGCCTCGAAAAAATTCGGCAAGCCCGTCGTGCCGGTCAATTCGCCGGGTTTCGTGGGTCCCAAGAACCTCGGCAACAAGCTGGCGGGCGAGGCGATTCTCGATTACGTCATCGGCACCCAGGAGCCGGTATACACCACCCCTTACGACATCAACATCATTGGCGAATACAACCTGTCCGGCGAGCTGTGGCAGGTCAAGCCCCTGCTCGACGAACTGGGCATCCGCATCCTGGCCTGCATTTCCGGAGACGCGAAGTACCGCGACATCGCTTCGTCGCACCGCGCACGGGCGGCCATGATGGTGTGCTCGAAGTCGATGATCAACATCGCCCGCAAGATGGAGGAGCGCTACGGCATTCCCTTCTTCGAGGGCTCTTTCTACGGCATCGGGGACACCAGCGAAGCCTTGCGCGAAATCGCGCGGCTGCTGGTGGAGCGCGGCGCGCCTTCCGAACTCCTGGAGCGCACCGAGAATCTGATCGCGCGGGAAGAAGCCTGGGCCTGGGACGCCATCGAGTCTTACAAGAAGCGGCTGACCGGCAAAAAGGTGCTGCTCATTACCGGCGGCGTGAAATCCTGGTCGGTGGTGGCCGCGCTTCAGGAAGCCGGCATGGAAGTGGTCGGAACCAGCGTGAAGAAATCGACCAAGGAGGACAAGGAGCGCATCAAGGAGATCATGGGCGAAGACGCCCACATGATCGACGACATGACCCCGCGCGAGATGTACAAGATGCTGAAGGAGGCCAAGGCCGACATCATGCTGTCCGGCGGCCGCTCCCAGTTCGTCGCCCTGAAGGCGAAGATGCCTTGGCTCGACATCAACCAGGAGCGCCATCATGCCTACATGGGCTACGTCGGCATGGTCGAACTGGTCAGGGAAATCGACAAGGCGCTGTACAACCCGGTGTGGGAACAGGTGCGCAAGCGCGCCCCCTGGGAAGAAAGCACCTGGGAAGAGGTGGCCGATTCGGCCATCGCCGCCGAGGCGGCAGCCGTAGCCGCCGATCCCGCTCCGGCGCGCGAAAAGCGCCGTTCCACGCCCGTTTGCAACTGCAAATCCGTCAATCGGGGCGTCATCGAGGACGCCATCGTCGAGCACGGATTGACGACGGTGGAGGCGGTTTCGGAAGCGACCCTGGCGGGAACCGGTTGCGGCACTTGCCGCGGCAAGCTCGGTAAGATTCTCGAAACCACGGATCACTGGCATCCCAACGCCGGCGAAGCGGGCAAGAAGCCCAAGTCTCAGCAAGCGGCATGAGGTAACGCATGGCCACCGTCATCACACTCAAAAAAGCCTGCTCGGTCAACCCATTGAAGATGAGCCAGCCGATCGGGAGCGCGCTGGCCTTTATGGGGGTCAAGAATTGCATGCCGCTGTTCCACGGCTCGCAGGGATGCACCTCGTTCGGCCTGGTGTTGTTCGTGCGGCATTTCAAGGAAGCGATTCCGTTGCAGACCACCGCCATGGGCGAAGTGGCGACCGTGCTCGGGGGATTCGAGAACGTGGAGCAGGCCGTGCTGACCATCGCTTCCCGGCAAAAGCCCTCGATCATCGGCATTTCGTCCACGGGGGTGACCGAGGTCAAGGGCGACGACGTGGACGCCTTTATCAAGCTGATCCGGGGCAAGCATCCCGAACTCGACCGCATCGCCCTGGTTTACGTGTCGACGCCCGATTTCAAGGATGCGTTTCAGGACGGCTGGGCCAAGACCGTGACCAAGCTGGTCGAACAATTGGTCGATCCGGTCCCGGCCGGCGCCGCGCGCCTTCCGAACCGGGTGAACCTGCTGCCCGGCGCCCATCTGACGCCCGGAGACATCGACGAACTCCGCGACACGCTCGAAGCCTTCGGCCTGGAGGCCCTGGTTCTGCCGGATCTGTCGGGCTCGCTGGACGGGCACATCCCCGACGATTTCACGCCGACGACGCTCGGCGGCATTTCGCTCGAAGAGATCGCGGGGCTGGGCCTCTCCGCGCATACCATCGCCGTCGGCGAACAGATGCGCGGGGCCGCGGCGGCCCTCGAATCCCGCACCGGGGTGCCTTACACCCTGTTCGACCGGCTTACGGGACTGGAGCCGAACGATGCGCTGATCAGCCTGTGCGCCCGAATCAGCGGACGGCCCGTTCCCCTGAAGATCCGGCGTCAGCGCGGCCAGCTGGTCGACGCCATGCTCGACGGTCATTTCCATTTCGGCGGCAAGAAAATCGCCATCGGTGCCGAGCCCGACCTGTTGTGGACTCTCAGCCAATGGGCCACGGAACTCGGCGCGGAAATCGCGGCGGCGGTGACGACCACGGCGTCTCCGCTCCTGGAACGGGTCGCGGCCGACGAAGTCCTGATCGGCGATCTCGAAGATCTGGAGGCGCGCGCCGGTGCTTGCGATCTTCTGATGACCCATTCCCACGGGCGGCAGGCGGCGGAAAGACTGAACATCCCGCTCTACCGCATCGGCATACCCATGTTCGACCGTCTCGGCGCCGCGCATCAGACGATCGTCGGTTATCGCGGCACCCGCAACCTGATTTTCGAGATTGCCAATCTGTTCATCGCCAACGGCCATGAGCCCAACCCGCAGACATGGGCAACGCACAAGGAGAACGAGCATGCTGGCGCGGCGGCGGTTGCGGCTCATTAAGCCGGAAGCTCAATCAAACGAATCTTTTTATCGCGGAGGAAGCATGAAGGTCGCATTCGCTACCCAGGATCTGCAACGGGTCGACGCCCATTTCGGCTGGGCCAAGAACATCGCCATCTACGAGCTGTCGGCGGAGGGCTATCGCTTTCTCGAAGCCGTGCAATTCGAGGGCGATCTGCAGGAGGACGGCAACGAGGACAAGCTGGCCCCGAAACTCGAAGCCATCAAGGGCTGCGCCATTCTCTACGTCGCCGCCATCGGCGGTTCCGGCGCGGCGCGGGTGGTGGCCCAAGGCATACATCCCATGAAGGTTCCCCAGCCGGAGCCGATCACGGATTTGCTGGAAAAGCTCCAGCAAGTTTTGAAAGGCACTCCGCCGCCCTGGCTCCGCAAGGTGCTGGCGAAGGAAGGCAAAGGCACGGAGCGTGAATTCGATTTTGAAGAAGAAGAGGTGGAACATGGCTGAAGCATTGGCAGTAAAAACCGAGGGCGCCGGATCGCCGATGGACTCGGTGTTCATCAAGGAACTGGTGAAACAATGGCGCGCCCAAGACTCTTACGGCACTTGGGACGGCAAGAGCGACGAAACGCTGCTCGAGCCTTACATTCTCGACAAGGCCAAGCGCCAGGCGATTCCCATCGTCGGCGATCCGGACCCGGAGACTCTTTGGCGGCTGGAATTGTTCTACAACGCGGTCGGCCTTTCCATCGAACGCGCCACCGGCGTCATGGTGACTCCCATGATGAAGATGCACCACGAGGGTTTCGGCCGTCTGGTCCTGATCGCCGGCCGGCTGATCGTGGTGAACAAGCAGCTGCGCGACGTCCATCGGTTCGGGTTTCCGTCCATGGAAAAACTCGCCGAGGAGGGCGAGAAACTGGTGGCCGCGGGAGTGGACATGATCAACCGCTACTCCGAAGTAGCTCGCTACAGTTAAGAGCAATGTAGGGTGGGTTAGGCCGTACCCGGCCGTAACCCACCGGAACCGCGGAAGGTGGATTGCGCAAGGACGCGACCCCGCCCCACACGGCAAACCAACGAGGCAGCCATGACAGACACAGAAGATACGAAAGCCAAACTGAAAAAACTGAACGCCCAGGCAACGGCGCTGAAAATGGATCTCCACGACCTGGCCGAGGACCTGCCCACGGGCTGGGAGCGCATCCTTGACGTTGCGGAGAAGACCTATCAGGCCTATCGCGAACTGGACGAATTCCGCAAAGCAAGCGCCGGCTAGGAGTCTACGATGAGCGAATTCACGGTAACCCTTCCCGGGGGTAAGGTATGGACCCCCAAGTTTGTCGAATTCATCAACCAGGAGAAATGCATCGGCTGCGGACGCTGCTACAAGGTCTGTGGACGCGAGGTCCTGGAGATGGTCGGCGTCAACGAGGATGGAGAGATTGTAAGGCTCGGCGAGGATGAGGAGGACGAGTACGACAAGAAGGTCATGTCCATCGCCAACGTGGCTAACTGCGTGGGGTGCGAGGCTTGCGCCAAGATCTGTCCCAAGCAGTGCTACACCCACGAGGCGGCGGCAGCCTGATGCCGGCCCCCATGCGCCAGCCCAGCGCGAACGCTTCGGGACCGGCCGGCGCGGCGGGTTACTACGATCCGCTGCTGGCTTACGCCCGTGACCCTGACGATCCGGTGACCCGAACCTTCGTATCCGCAATCGAGCTGGCGCGAAGTTCGTCCCGGCTGGCGGGCCGGGCGGGATTCGGTTTGGACGCGGACGAGTTCGGCGCGCTGCTGGACCGGTATTTTCCGGGGGCGAGGGATGCTTATCTGACCGTGGGAGCGGGCTTCGGCCCGCGATCGGACGAGGGCCGAAATCGCGGGCCGAAGCCCGCTCCCACGGCAGCTCCAAAGCTTGACGAATTCGAAGATCTGGTAACGCTGCTGCTGGACCACCGCAGCGACGACAGCCGGGAGAGCCGCTGGCTGGCCTACGCCATCGCCGCCTGCTGCATGGGCGACGATCATCTTTGGCAAGACATGGGCCTGCCCGACCGGCAGGCTTTATCGGACCTTCTGGCGCGCCGTTTCGCCGCCTTGCATGCCGGAAACACGGAGGGCATGCGCTGGAAGAAGTTTTTCTACAAGCAGCTCTGCGAACGCGAAGGAGCCTTTGTCTGCCGCTCCCCCAGCTGCGCGGTCTGCGCCGAATATTCCAATTGCTTCGGACCCGAGGAGGAAAGCGCATGGCGACCGGCGAAGCGATGATCTTGCAACCTGCGGAAAAGGCGTCCTTTCCGTCCGAATGCGCCGTCGAAGCAGGACTGCCCGATATCTGGCGGGCGGTTCTGGAACAAAACGGCGCGCGGTTCGACGGGGCCGGAGTCGTCGATTTCGGGCAAGCCGAATCCGAGCGGCGGAAGGCGCTGGGCGGGGACGTCATGGCCGATCTCTCCCATCACGGGTTGATCGAAGTCAGGGGCGACGACGCTCAGAAATTCCTGGCCAGCCTTTTTACCGGCGACGTGCGGCTCGTCTCTCCGGGACGTGGCCTGTTCACGTCCTGGTGCGACGCCAAGGGGAGGGCGCGGGCGACCTTTTGGCTGTTCGTGCATGAGGGCGCGTTCTACCTGCTTCTGCCGAAAGACCTCGTGAAAACGGTTTTGGCGGGATTGAAGCAATATCTGCTCAGGGTCAAGGCGACGCTCGCGGATGCCGGCGACAACCCGATGCGCCTGGGCCTGTCCGGGCCGGGCATGGCGTCCCGGCTGAGCGCGGTATTCGGCGCATCGCCGCCCGGACAGGCCGGGGAGGCCGGCCGCTACGGCGACTGCACCCTTATGGCCATCGGCGGCGATCCGTTCCCCCGCTGGCTCGCGATCGGCAGCGCTGCGGCGATCGCCGATCTTTGGCAAAACCTCGTATCCACGGTTTCGCCGGCGGGCCGGGACGCCTGGTCCCTGCTGGATATCCTGGCCGGCATGCCGCTGCTGGTTTCCGAGATTGCCGGCGAGTTCATCCCGCAGATGCTGAACATGGAAGCCTTGGGCGGCCTGTGTTTCACCAAGGGCTGCTATCCCGGACAGGAAGTCATCGCCCGGCTGCATTACCGGGGGCAACTCAAGCGCCGCCTGTACCTGGCTTACGCCGAGAGCGATTCGGTTCCGGCGCCCGGCACGACGCTTCATATCGATGGCGTTGCGGAGAGCGTCGGAACCGTGGTGTCCGCCGCACGGCACCCGGACGGCAGAGTGGCCCTGCTCGCGGTGGTGAAGATCGAAGAAAAAGATCAAGGGGAAGTTCGGTTAGCGGATGTTCAAGGACCTGCGCTTCGCATTGTGGAATCGTCGTAGGTCGAGTCAGGCGGTAGCGGCAACCCGCCGAATGCCAGGCTGTAGCGCGTAGCGAACCAAGAAATGTTCCGGTTCGGAGTAAGATAATCGATCGAAGAACAAGGGGAGACGTTATGACAAGCAGAATTCGCGAACTCAAAGTCGACGTTAAAACCGTTTATCTCGGAGAAGAGACCCACCGCGGCGGAGAGCGTTACGTATTCGCCTATACCGTAACCATGGAAAACACCGGCACCGTTCCGGCGCGGCTGCTGGGCCGTCGCTGGGTCATTACCGACGCCAACGGAAAAACGGTCGAGGTCGTGGGCGAGGGCGTGGTCGGCGAACATCCCTACCTGCGTCCGGGCGAGGCGTTTCAATACACCAGTTCGGCCATGATCGAAACCCCGGTGGGCAGCATGCAGGGCAGCTACCAACTGCTGGCGGACGACGGGGTGCCTTTCGAAGCGCCCATCGCGCCTTTCCGGCTGGCGATCCCGCGCACCCTTCATTGACCTCCATTCCCACAAGGGCACTCACTTGATTCACCGGCGCAACCCATCATCCGCTCCTTCAGCCGCAGGCGGCCTGGTACCCATCGTCATCGAACAGTCCCCGCGCGGCGAACGGGCATTCGATATTTATTCGAGGCTGTTGAAAGAACGGATCGTCTTTCTCGTCGGCGAAGTCGAAGACCACATGGCGAACCTGGTCATCGCCCAACTGCTGTTTCTGGAATCCGAAAACCCCGACAAGGATATTCATCTATACATCAATTCTCCGGGCGGGCTGGTCACGGCGGGTCTCGCCATTTACGACACGATGCAGTTCATCAAGCCCGACGTCAGCACCTTGTGCATCGGCCAGGCGGCCAGCATGGGCGCCTTGCTGCTGGCGGGCGGGGCGGCGGGCAAGCGTTATTCCCTTCCCCATTCCAGGATCATGATCCATCAGCCCTTGGGCGGCTTTCGGGGACAGGCCAGCGATATCGATATTCATGCGCGGGAGATCCTGTCGCTGCGCGACCGCCTGAACGAGATTCTCGCGCGGCATACCGGGCAGCCCATCGAAAAGATCCGGGGCGATACCGACCGCGACAATTTCATGAGCGGGGACGAGGCCCGCCGATACGGCCTGATAGACGACGTATTCAGCCAGCGGAACCGGCCTATCGGCGAACGTTGACGCAACAGGGGCGCACGCCGGCCGGACACGGGCGATAAACATCCAGCCAAGAGGTGAAAGCAATGAGCGACGACAAAAACGGCAAGGAACGGAGCGGAAAGCTCCTCTACTGTTCATTCTGCGGGAAAACCCAGCACGAGGTCGGAAAGCTTATTGCAGGACCGGCGGTATTCGTTTGCGACGAATGCATCGAACTGTGCAACGACATTCTTCGCGAGGAATTGTACGAGAACGCCTCCGGAGACGGGGACAAACTGCCTACGCCCAAGGAAATCAAGGCCATATTGGATGACTACGTCATCGGTCAGGAGAAGCCGAAGCGGATTTTGGCGGTCGCCGTTTACAACCATTACAAACGGCTCCGCTTCAAGGCCCATGCCGGGAAGAACGACGTCGAACTGGCCAAGAGCAATATTCTTCTGATAGGACCCACCGGTTCCGGGAAAACCCTGCTGGCGGAAACCCTGGCGCGTATTCTGAACGTACCCTTTACCATTGCCGACGCCACTACCCTTACGGAAGCGGGCTATGTCGGCGAGGACGTGGAAAACATCATCCAGAAGCTCTTGCAGAAATGCGATTACGATGTCCAAAAGGCCGAGTCGGGCATCGTCTATATCGACGAGATCGACAAGATTTCCCGCAAGTCGGCCAATCCCTCGATCACCCGCGACGTGTCCGGCGAGGGCGTGCAGCAGGCCTTGCTCAAGCTGATCGAGGGCACGGTCGCATTGATACCGCCCCAGGGCGGGCGCAAGCATCCGCAGCAGGAGTTCTTGCAAGTCAACACGGCGAATATTCTATTCATCTGCGGTGGCGCGTTCGCGGGGCTGGACAAAACCATCCGGGCACGCTCCGAAAAAGGTGGCATCGGTTTTTCCGCCGAGGTGAAAAGCAAGGACGAACGCCGCAACGTCGGTGAAATTCTGGCCGGCGTCGAAGCCGAAGACCTGATCCGCTATGGCCTGATTCCCGAATTCGTCGGCCGCCTGCCGGTGGTGGCAACCCTCGAAGAACTGGACGAAGCGGCTCTGGTCAAGATCCTGACCGAGCCGAAGAATGCCCTGGTCAAGCAGTACCGGAAACTGTTCGAGATGGAGGACTGCGGCCTCGACATCCATCCCGACGCGCTGAACCTGATTGCCCGTTGCGCCATCGAGCGCAAGACCGGCGCACGGGGGCTTAGAACCGTGCTCGAGAACGTCTTGCTCGATACGATGTACGAGTTGCCCTCCAGCGAGTCGGTGACCAAGATCGTCATCGACGAAAACGTGGTGCGCGGAAAAAACCAGCCCTATCTCGTCTACCGGACCGAGGAAAAGCAATGCGCGACGGCATGAGCGGCGGCCTCATCGAACAGCGGAGTTTTATATCCGGATCGGGGTATGAAGGTTTGGGGGACAACATGCAAAGAACGATCGACATCGAGGGGGAACACGCGAGCCTGGCGTCTCCGGAAGAAATCGCCGCCGGCATTCGGGCGGCCGCCGAGGTGTTTACGCGCAACGGCGTCGATCCGCTGGAGTGCGCGGCGGCGATCGGCAAACTGGAACGGGATGAGCTGCTCGATCGCGAAGAAGCCCTGCTGTGCGTCATTTGGGACGAGGCCGAAGACGCCGCTTTCCGCGCGGTTACCCTGGGATGGCTGAGCCGCGCCGTCGATATCCGGATCAAGGTCTCCTGACGGCGCTGCGCTCGATTCTTCGCCCCGGAAAGAATCGCCATACGACGATTCCTCTCGGGCGCAGGCTTTTTCCTCGCGGCAGATTCTTTTCAAAAGCCGAGTGGTCCGCTCCACGGAAGAGTCAGGCCATTTGCGCCACGATAGCGGCCCTCGCCCGAACTCGAACACAAACCGCTCGAAATCTTTCCCGCACCGCAACGGAAGCACCTTCTCGGGCGAGTGCAAGCTGCGGAAGAATTTCTCGATGGACGCCGGTAAAGGCCGGATGATTCGAGCTGCTTCCTCATAGATATTGCTCTACTTTGGACCGAACGGCACCACATTTGCCCATGACCGGCCGATGTCTGTTCCACTTCACGCCGATATATCTATAAGTTCGTTACATATCAATAACTTATATTATAATCTGTTCATGGCACGCAAGGTGCTGGAAATGTTTTGGCATTTTTCTCCTACCCCTCAGTGGGCCGACGGCATACCGAAGGCCCACTTTTTTAGCCGCTCACGCAAAGCGTGGATCGGGCGGATTCTCGGCGGCTGGTTTGCTCAGATCTTAAGCTCGATGTGAATGTCCGGGAATTTGTCGTCGTAAAAGGCGACCCGGTCTTTCAGTTCGCGATGCTCATCATAGGGCTCTTCGTACGTCCAAACCGCATCCTCGAATCTCCTGTCGGCGAGAATGAGATCGAAGTAGCGGGCGGTCCCTTTGAACGGACATTCCGTCGTGGTATCCGATCGTTCAAGTCTGTCCATCCGGACGTCGGAACGGGCGAAATAATAGCGGGCAGGGTGTTGGTCTTCGTTGACTTTGATCACGTCGTTCGAGTCCGCGATAACGTCGCCATCGATCCTGACCTGCAATCGTTGACCGATACGCTCTTCTCGAACTTTATGATGGGGCCATTTTTGGTGTCCGGGCGATTTTTTCATACTGAGCTCCTGGCTTGCCGGCAATAGTCGGCGAAGACCTCGAAGGCCTATCCGCCGCTGCCGTAAGGACGGGTGATGATTTCCAGAAGATGACCGTCGGGATCTTCGAAGTACAACCCGCGGCCGCCGTCATGTCGGTTGATCCGGCCCGGTAGGTGCTGGCCGGGGTCGGCCCAGTATTCGATCCCCCTCTCGCGGATACCGCCGAAGATCCGATCGAAGTCGTTTTCACCGATCAGGAACGCATAATGCTGAGGCGCAATCTCGCCGTCTGTATCGTGGAAATCGAGTGAGACGCCGTTTTCGAGCTTGACGACGAGAAACGGGCCGAACGGTTTGGGCGCCGGCAAACCGAAGACTTCCGTGAAGAACGTCGCCGATCTCCGTTTGTCGTGACACCAAACGATCATGTGATCGAGCTGTACGCTCATGCGCGACTTTCCCTGACAGCTGGCCGTTAGTGCTATGACCCCTGCCAAGGAGAGGCAGTTCAACCAGAACTGGCCTCGGAACAGTATGAATGTGATTTTACGGGACGGAGGGGCGCTTCCGTGCGATGCCAAGCCTGCCGAATCATCCGGGACGGGCGATGGAGAGCGGTTCCTGTTGAGTTTCTTGCACGCCCAACTTGTCTCTCAGCGCCTGTGCTTCCGCTTTCTGTTGCTCGTTGCCTCTTTCCAGAACCTCCTGAAGCATTTCCAGCGCCGACTGTTTGTCCTCCATGTCCGCGTAGGCTTTGGCCAGATCCAGTTTGGTTTCCAATTCATCCATATCGGTGAGCGCCGCATACTGGTCCTCATCCTCGTCTTCATCCGGAAGACTGGGGAACTCATCGATGTTTAGCGCTTCTTCGATGGACGAATCCAAATCGAATCCGAAATCGGTATCCGGCGATTCGGCGGGACTCGGATTCGATACTTCATCCTGTGTCGCGAGGTCCTGGTTCAGCTCAAGCAAAATGCCGTCCGTGGATTGCGGCGCTTCTTGCCGGGGTTCGTTTTCGGAACGAGCGCTTAGCTTGGCCGTGTCGAAAACGATCAGGTTGTCGAGTTTCGGCAGCTCGTTTTCGGACTTCGCGGCTTCCGGCTGCGGTTCCTCAAGCGAGATGGAACTGAAATCGAAGTCGAAATCAAGCAGGTTGCCATCGGAAGCGGACGCCGTGTCACCGGACTCCGGCCGGTCCTCGGGGAGTGACTTTTCGGTCAGCTCACGCAAAATATCGTCGATGGTATTGCCCGATTCCCGCGGCATCGGGGTGTTTTGGGAAACGGATTCCGCTTTGCCGGTATCGAAGGCGATCAGATTCTCGAGTTCGGGCAGCTCATCGTCCGCCATGGGCTCGACGGAGGACTTATTTTCTTTCGGCAATGAATCGAGGCTGAATTCCAGGATACGCGGCTCGTCCGGAAGGTTGGTATCGAGGTCGAAATCCGGAGTGACGGGCTTTTCCCCGGAAGATGCAGGGGGCATCTCCGCCACCTCGGTGTCGAATCGCTTTAAATCCTCGATCAGTTCGTCGGTAAAATCGATGGAGCCCAGGATGTCTCCCGGGTTTGAACCAAAAGCCGGAGTTCGGCCGGAAGACGGCGCATCGCCGAACAGGGAATTGCCGGGACACAACTCCCGCCCCATTTCGATCACGTTTTCCCAGAAGTCCGGATTGCCATCCTTGCCTTGCACTTTAAGTTCCTGGGCATAATGCTCGAAAGCCTCCCGGTTCTCGGTGGCGTAATGGATTTCCAGGAGCTTAAGCTTGCATTCGTCCCGTTCGGGGTACTGCTCTATGGCGTTTCGAATCAAATCCTCCGCCTGCTTGTAGCGGCCGTAAGCGAGGTAAACGTCGGCTTCCGATATGGGATCGACTTCGTCGGTCTCGGTTCCCAAGGCATCGAAATCGCTCGGCGTGAACTCGCTCAGAAAAGACGTTTTTGCCGCTGTCGCCGGTTCCGGCAAGGTGGAGTCGAAAGAGGATTCCCCGGCTTTCGATCGTTGCAGGCTTTCGTTCTCGGTCGCAAGCAGGATGCTTTCGGTCTCTTCTATCATGGCCGCGCGGCGGCGGGCGATCAGCCAGGGTATGGCGGCCAGTAAAATCAGACCTCCCGCGGCGCCGAAATAGGCCGGTTGATCGAGCAGGTTGTCGAAAAAGCCGCTCTGCTCGGGCGGCGGCGGGGCGGGAGCAGGTTTCGGCGGCGCGGCTTTCGGCCCTTCCGCCGGGACAGCGGCGGCGGGCTGTGGAGGCGCGGGTTTCGGCTCCTCTGCCAGGACAGCGGCGGCAGGCTGGGACGGTTGAGTTGTTTCCGGGGCGGCCGTGGCTTGGGCGGGCTGCGGGCTCTCGGGTTGGGCGATTGCCTCCGCCGGTTTTTGTGTTTCCTGAATCGGCGCCGTTCGAGCGGTTAACTGCTCCGGATCGGGGGGCGCTTTCTTCGAGGACTCGGTCGAAGGCTGTTGAGCCTGGGGCTCCTGGAGCAGGGCGATTTGCTCGTTCTTGAGGGTCAGGAGCCGGTGCATCTCGGTCAATTGCCGTTCGAGCTGAGTCAGGCGCGAACGGAGATCCTCATTTTCCTGTCTTACGGTCTCCACAACCTCGAGAGCGATTTCGCCCTTGGCCTTTCCGGCATTGTCCGTAGTCGTCGCGACGGCTTCTTCGCCTTTGCCTTTCGTCGGGGCATCGGATGGGGCCAGCAATTTGAGTTGAGCTTGCGTCGGCTGCGCGGCGGCGGGTTCGGCGGCTACGTCCGAGGCCTGCTTGTCGTTCGTGCGGCTGGCGAGCTTTCCGGCGCGGCCGCCGTTCGATCGATAAAGCTCGTCTCGCGCTTGCGAACTCGTGATTTGCAGAATGAATTCGCGATCGGGAATTTTCAGGGTCTCCCCGGCCTTCAAAGTGTCCGGGGTGTTTCCGTAAAACGCTTGCGGGTTGTGCCGGTGGAGGGCGACGACCATTTGTTCCTGCGTGATGCCGGGATCATGGTTCACCTGTTTGGCGATTTCCCACAGCGTGGAATCTCTTTTGACCGGGCCGTATTCAGACCCGTTGAACGGCTTTTCGGACTCGGACGAAGGGCGGGGCTGGGATTCGCGCGGCGAAGCCTGAATTTCCGCGGTTTGCCGGTAGCCGTCGGCCGGCCGCTCGACGACGGACGGAGCGTTGGGATTGACGAGGGTTTGCTCGGCGAAAGTGGCTGGCGGATCCAGCAGTACGGTGTATTCGCGGACCACGCGGCCGCGCGGCCAGTTGACCTCGACCAGGAAGTTCACGAACGGCTCGCGTATGACATCGTTCGAACTGACCTCGATGGCATAGCTGCCGTCGGGTTTCTGCACCGCGGCGAAACGCAATTTGGTGAGAAAAAAGGGCCGTTCCAGCCCCGCCTTGGCAAAGGCATCGGGAGAGGCCAAGGCGATTTTGACATCCGCCAGGGAATCCCCGCCGGAGAGAACCAGCGGAATTTCGGCGTTGAGGGACTGGTTCAGAGCGGAGCGTAGCTTGATGTCTCCGATACCGAGCGCGCTGGCTCCCATCGGGGCCAACAGACTCATTATCGCCAAGGTTCTTGATAACTTACGCACTTATTGCCGCTCCGGTGTCCGATCGCTCCCGACATCGACCGAATGCCGGGAGCCGTCTAGATTGCTGAAGGAAAGCTTAGCCTAGATGTATGCTTTTACCAGCACCTCCGCGATCTGGACGCTGTTGAGGGCGGCGCCTTTCCGCACGTTGTCGGCGACGACCCAAAGGTCCAAACCGCGCGGGTGGGAAATGTCTTCGCGGATGCGTCCGACGTAAACCGCATCGTGTCCGGCGGCTTCGGTGACCGCGGTCGGATAGCCGCCGGGCTTGTGTTCGTCGATGACCGTCACGCCCGGCGCGCGGCGGAGCAGTTCCCTTGCATGGGCGGCGGTGATCTTCTCCCGGGTTTCGATATGGACCGCTTCGGAATGGCCGTAGAACACCGGAACCCTCACTGTGGTCGGGTTCACCTGGATACTGTCGTCGCCCATGATCTTGCGGGTTTCCCAGACCATTTTCATTTCTTCCTTGGTGTAGCCGTTATCCATGAAGACGTCGATCTGGGGCAGGGCGTTGAACGCGATCTGCTTCGGATACACGTCGGGCTTGATCGGTTTGCCGTTGAGCAATAGAGCGGTCTGATGGCCGAGTTCCTCGATCGCCTTTTTTCCGGTGCCGGATACGGCCTGGTAGGTGCAGACGTTGATGCGCTCGATGCCGACGGCATCGTGGATCGGCTTCAAGGCGACCAGCATCTGAATGGTGGAGCAATTCGGATTGGCGATGATGCCCCGCGTCGTGTACTGCGCGATGGCTTCCGGATTGACTTCCGGCACGACCAAGGGGATATCCGCCTCGTAGCGGAAACAGGAGGTGTTGTCCACCACCACGCAGCCGGCTTCCGCCGCTTTGGGCGCGTACACGGCGGAAACCGACGCTCCCGCGGAAAACAGGCCGATCTCTGCCCTGGAAAAGTCGAATTCGGCCACGTCCTGCACGGTGAGATAACTGCCCTTGAACTCCACGCGCTGGCCGGCCGAGCGGGCGCTGGCGAGGGCGTACACTTCGCCGACCGGAAAGTTGCGCTCTTCCAGGATGGACAGCATGGTCTCGCCCACCGCGCCGGTGGCCCCTAATACTGCAACATTGTAAGTCTTGCTCATGGGGAAACTCGTTCGGGATTAGCGGTTGAATGATCGCAAGGCGGATACGATGGCGTCGCCCATTTCAGCGGTTCCGACCTTCTTCATGCCTTCCGAATGGATGTCGGCGGTTCGGTAACCCGCGTCCAAGGCGGCGATTACAGCCTTTTCGATCCGGTCTGCGGAGGCGGCGTCGTTGAAGCTGTAACGCAGCATCATGGCCAGCGACAGTATGGTGGCGATCGGGTTCGCGATGCCCTTGCCGGCAATGTCCGGCGCCGAGCCGTGAATGGGTTCGTACATGCCCTTACCGTTCTTGTCGAGCGACGCCGAAGGGAGCATGCCGATGGAGCCGGTCAGCATGGCGGCGCAATCCGAGAGAATGTCGCCGAACATGTTGTCGGTCAGCATCACGTCGAACTGCTTGGGCGCGCGTACCAACTGCATCGAGGCGTTGTCGACGTACATGTGGCTGAGCTGGACATCCGGATATTCGCGGCCGACCTCGATCACGATCTCGCGCCAAAGCTCGGTGCACTCCAGCACGTTGGCTTTGTCGATCGAACACAGCCTTTTGTTGCGCTTTTGCGCGATCTGGAACGCGACGTGGGCGATGCGGCGAATCTCCGATTCGCTATAAATCAATGTATTGAAGCCTTCCCGCTCGCCTTTGTCGTTGATGCGGCGGCCCCGCGGCTTGCCAAAGTAGATTCCGCCGGTCAGTTCGCGGATGATCATGATATCGAGCCCCGAAACCACTTCCGGCTTCAGTGTCGAAGCCGCGACCAGTTGCGGATAGAGGATCGCCGGGCGGAGATTCGCGAACAGTTCCAATTCGGCTCGGATTCCCAAAAGACCGCGTTCCGGCCGCACCGAGTAATCCAGCGGTTCCCATTTCGGACCGCCGACGGCGCCCAGGAGCACGGAGTCGGCCGCTTTCGACAAGGCCAGGGTCTCCTCCGGAAGGGGCGTGCCCTTGGCATCGTAGGCGCCGCCGCCGATCAGCGCTTCTTCGGTTTCGATTTGAAGCCCGAACTCCCGTTTCAGGCAGTCAAGAACTTTTAGTGCCTCGGCGACGATTTCCGGGCCGATGCCGTCGCCGGGCAGTACTGCGATCTTCTTGGTCATGTGCGATGGTTTTCTCTTTATTTTCGGGGACTAAGCGTATTCCTGGAACAGCCAGGGCGCGGCCTGGCGGCGGCTTGCTTCGTAAGCCCGGATCTTGTCGGCGTGCCGGAGGGTCAGGCCAATGTCGTCCAGGCCGTTGAGCAGGCGGTATTTCCGGGAAGGGTCGATTTCGAAACGGATTTTGTCGCCATAGCGGGTGGTGATCGTCTGGCTTTCCAGGTCGACGGTGAGATCGAAGCCGGGACCCGCCTGGTCGAAGAGGTTGTCGACGATTTCGGCGGCGAGCGTGATGGGCAGAAGGCCGTTCTTGAAGCAGTTGTTGTAAAAGATATCGGCGAAACTCGGCGCGATGATGACGCGAAAACCGTAATCTTCCAAGGCCCAGGGCGCATGTTCGCGGGACGAGCCGCAGCCGAAATTTTCGCGCGCCAAGAGGATTCGAGCCCCGAAATAGCACGGCCGATTGAGCACGAAATCCGGGTTCAGAGGCCGATGCGAGCAATCCATGTCGGGTTCGCCGCGATCCAGGTAACGCCATTCGTCGAACAGATAGGGGCCGAAGCCGCTGCGGCGAATGGATTTCAGGAATTGTTTCGGAATGATCGCGTCGGTATCCACGTTGGCGCGGTCCAGGGGCACGACTCTGGACGTGAGACGGCGAAAGGCTTTCATTGCTCGGATTTCCTCTTGCGCACGGACTGATTTCGGGTCGAAGGGGCTGGGCTGGATTTTTTCGAGGCGGCCGCCGGCTTCGCCTTTGACGCGACGGCGGCTTTCGCCGGGGCTTTTTGGGGCGGCGTTTTGTCCGGTTCGATCGCCGGAGACGGCATCGCCGGCAGATGCCGGACATCGACGAAATGGCCGTAGAGTCCCGCCGCTGCCGCCATGGCCGGGCTGACCAGATGGGTGCGGCTGCCATAGCCCTGGCGTCCTTCGAAGTTGCGGTTCGACGTGGACGCGCAACGTTCGCCCGGCTCCAGGCGATCGGCGTTCATTGCGAGGCACATGGAGCATCCAGGATCGCGCCATTCGAACCCGGCTTCCCGGAAAACCCGATCCAGCCCCTCTTGTTCGGCCTGGCGTTTAACCAATCCCGATCCCGGAACCACCAGGGCCTGTTTGACGCTGCCCGAGAGCTTGCGGCCCCGGACCACCTCGGCGGCGGCGCGCAGATCCTCGATGCGGGCATTGGTGCACGAACCGATGAAAATCCTGTCCACGCGGATGTCGGTTACCGCCGTGCCGGGTTTCAAATCCATGTATCGCAGGGCGCGCTTCATGCTCTCGCGTTTCACCGCATCCGGTTCCTTCTCCGGATCGGGGATCGCGCCATCGATGGGCAGCACCAGTTCCGGCGAGGTACCCCAGGTGACTTGAGGCTTGATGCCGGCGGCGTCGATCTCGACCACCTTGTCGAACACGGCATCCTCGTCGCTCCGAAGCTGCCGCCAAGCCGCCGCCGCCTTGTCCCACAAATCCTCCTTCGGAGCATAAGGCCGGCCTTCCAGATAAGCGATCGTCGTGTCGTCGACGGCCACCAGCCCGGCTCGGGCTCCGGCCTCGATCGCCATGTTGCATACGGTCATGCGTCCTTCCATCGACAGGCCGCGGATCGCCGATCCGGCGAATTCGATGGTGTATCCGGTGCCGCCGGCGGTACCGATCCTGCCGATCACGGCCAGCACGATGTCCTTGGCTGTGACGCCTTGGCCGAGCTGTCCGTCGACCTTGACCAGCATGTTCTTGGCTTTTTTCTGAACCAGGCATTGCGTGGCCAGCACATGCTCCACTTCGGAGGTGCCGATGCCGAAGGCGAGGGCGCCGAAGGCCCCGTGCGTCGAGGTGTGGGAATCGCCGCAGACGATGGTCGTGCCGGGCAGGGTCGCACCCTGTTCGGGGCCTATGACGTGGACGATGCCTTGGCGGTCGTCGTTCATGCCGAATTCGGCGATGCCGAAGTCGGCGCAGTTCCGGTCCAGTGTTTCGACCTGAAGCCGTGAAATGGGATCGCTAATGCCGTGTTCGCGCCCGGCGGTCGGCACGTTGTGATCGGCCGTCGCCAAATTGGCAGCCACCCGCCAGGGCTTGCGGCCCGCCAGTCTCAGTCCCTCGAAGGCTTGCGGCGAGGTTACCTCGTGAATCAAATGGCGATCGATGTAGATGAGGGTCGATCCGTCCGGTTCGGAGTAAACCACGTGATCGTCCCATAACTTGTCGTAAAGGGTTTTGGCGGCCATAGGCTCTTATAGGTGGCGGGTTTTACACGGGGAACGCCGCGCTTCGGCTAAGCGCTCGGGGCGGCTTCCCATGGATGTTGCGGTTTGTTCGACAAACCCGAAATCATTCCAACAGCGAGAAAATCTTATCGCGAATGGCATCCACGCTGCCGACGCCGTCGAGGCTGGAGAATTTGACGGCGCCCTGTTCGGCTTTTTGCTTGTAGTAGCCTACCAGCGGCTTGGTTTGTTCGTGATAAACCTTGAGTCGCTTGCGCACGGTTTCTTCCTTGTCGTCGTCCCGCTGAATCAAGGGGTCGCCGGTGACATCGTCCTGGCCTTCGGTCTTGGGCGGATTGAAGATCGCGTGATACGTGCGCCCGGAAGCGGGATGCACGCGCCGGCCGCTCATGCGCTTGACGATCTCCTCGTCGTCCACGGCGATTTCGATGACATGATCGATGGACACGCCCATCTCCGCGAGCCCTTCGGCCTGGGCGATGGTTCGCGGGAACCCGTCGAGCAGAAAACCGTTCTTGCAGTCGTCTTGGGCGATGCGTTCCTTGATGAGTCCCAGGATGATTTCATCCGAGACCAGCGCCCCGGAGTCCATGACCTTCTTCGCCTCGATACCCAAGGGCGTGCCTTCCCGCACGGCGGCGCGCAGCATGTCGCCCGTCGAGATCTGCGGAATGTTGAATTTTTCCATTATGGCTTTGGCTTGAGTGCCTTTTCCGGATCCGGGGCTTCCGAGAAGGATCGCGCGCATGTCATGGACTCCGTGGTTAATTAAACTTGCAATTCTGTCACAAATGCGCTGGAAATGTCACACTGGGTACTTTGTACGACCGTCCGCCATACCGACAGGTTTTTACCGATGTCCGAGCTTAACGACCCACGCGTATTTTTTGCGGCCGAGCGCACGCTTCTCGCCTGGAACCGGACCAGTTTGGCCTGGATGGCATTCGGTTTCGTGATCGAGCGATTCGGTTTATTCGTGCACCTGGTTTTTTCGAAACCCGGCGAGCCCTTGCAAAAAGGTGTGTCGTTCTGGCTCGGTATCGCCTTTGTGCTTTTCGGAGTCCTCATGGCGATACTGTCCACGATCCAGTATCGAAAGGTGCTGAGAACGCTGAAGCCGGTGGAGATTCCGGATGGCTATCGGGTGGGCAGGGCTGTTCAATGCTTGATGCCCTGATAGTTCAAGACGCGCTCCAGGTCGATGGCGTTGTCGTAAAGGGCGGCGCGGATGTTGGTGTGACCGTTGTGGCGCAAGAGATTCAAGGCGAAGTGGCGG
>Ga0196981_1000244_pt1 | contig 31836 bp, 21 predicted proteins | sample S3_2013CmetaG_FD_155462 | JGI IMG/M metagenome (GOLD analysis project Ga0196981, IMG submission 155462) | Soil microbial communities from Anza Borrego desert, Southern California, United States - S3_20-13C | ecosystem: Environmental > Terrestrial > Soil > Desert | place: USA: California... | reverse complement strand
GAACGTTTTTGTCGTATTCAAAGGCGCTGCCAGGCATCTGCACGCCGCTGCCCTGGATAGCCGGGCTTTTCATCGAGACGGTTTGTTCGGTGCGCTGCCCCTGCGGCAGGGCGGTGAAGCGCATGGTGATGCCGTCGGAGCCTAGGTTTTCCTCGCCCACATGGCTATAGGTCACACGGCTCGTGCCGCGCACGCCGGTCGGGAAGAACTCGACGCGGTTGCCGGCATAGGGGCCCGAGGCGACCAGCAGGCTGACACCGCCTTTTTCGAAAAGTGACACATGCACCGCGAAATCGCTGCCGAACGGAACGGCCTGCCCGGTGGCGCTCAGATAGGCTTCGCCGGTGCCCGTCATGCGGCCGGCGCGATCAGTTTCCTTATAAATCAAAACCTGGTCGCGGTAGATCACGCTCTGCTTGTCCGCAATGCTCTGGAACAAGATGGCGCCGGTGTTCTCATCCTGCGGAACGGGCTGCTGGCGGGTCACAGGCGGCTGAGCAGTCTGGGTCTGCGTGACGGCAGGGGGCTGGGGCGCCGGCTGCTTCTCGCTGCTCGAATTGAAAACGGCGGTGAGACCGAGGGTCAGCACAAGCGCGCCGGTCGCAATGCCGCCGCCGATCAGCCATTTTTTCCTGGTCGCCGTTTTGACGGCCGTTTCCTTTTGCTCGGCTGCGCTCTCCTCGCCGAGGCGGATCTTGCCGATGCCTTTGTCGTCTTTTTTCTTCGGGTTGAAGTCGAAATCGCCCATCTCTCACACTCCTCAAATTTTCTTGCCTAAAGCGTCGGCTGTTTCGGGGTCGGCGCGGTCGGCGCCGGAGCCGGTTTCGGCAGCAGGCGGTCGCGAATATATTTTTGCGCCCCGGCTATTTTCGCCGGCAGTGCCTCGATGCGGTCGATCAGATAAATCGGAGTGCTGGCGCGAATGAACGCGTCGATCTGCTTTTCCATCGCCGGCGAATAATCCTGGCTCTCCTTCAGGCCTTCCTTGAAGCCCTGTACGCGCAGGATGAACGCGTCTTTCTTTTCCTGCAGCTCGCGGTCGCGCTTGGTGCCCGGCAGCGAAACGGCGGCTTCTGCCAGCGCTTTGTACTGGAACTTGATGTCGAGCAGGTCGAGGTAGTTAAGCAGGTCGTCGATATCGCCCTGCTTGTATATTCCCTTCCGCTCGAGCATGTCTTTCTGCGGGCTGTCCGTCAGCGTTTCTCGGAAATAGACAAGCGAGCGCGCGGAGACGAACAGCATCGCATTGACATCGTCCGGCGTCAGCGGATAGCCGATTTTGCGATCGAAATAATTGTAGGTTTGCTGGGCATCCGGGTCAATCAGCAGCCCCTTGCGAAGTTCCTTGCTTTTCAGGTCCAGCTCCTTGCCCCAGTCCGCTTCATCGACATGGAAGAAACGGAAAACGGCGCCGAACAGCTCTTCGCGTGCGGCATTAAAGCGATCGACCATCTCTTGCGTGAAATGCCCGCTTTTCGCGAGCGCGACTGCCAGCTCATCGCCGCCCTTGGCGGTCGGGTCTGCATAGAAATCCTGCACCTGCTTCAGCTTCACGCCTGCGTATTTGACCAGCGTATCCGTGAAAAGCTGCATTTTATCAAAAATCGCGATCTCGCCGAAGCTGCGGAGGTCTTCCTCCAGCGTCGTCTCCGAGATGAAAATGGCATCGTGGGACGCGATCAATTCGCCGAGGATATTCTCGCCTCTCAATCCGTCCTGATAGCGCTCCAGCGCCTCGAGATCGGATTTGAGGAATTTGCCGGCCTGACCCGGGTAGATATCACCGACTGCCGCAAGCGTGCCGGTCGTATCGACGAGGTAGCCGCGCTTCAGCAGAAGGTTCTTGTAGTAATGCTTGCCGAGATCGTCGCGGTCCTGCTTATCATGCGGCACGGCGCCATTGGCCATGCGGGAATATTCCCATACTGCCAGATGCTCGACCGCCTTTTCGAAGGTCAGCGGGCCGTCTTCGCCCTTACCGAGCACCCTCACGACTTCGACGATGCGCTCGTCCTTGTTCACCTGAACCAGGTATTTATTCGGCTCTTCCTCGACGAGCAGCACATACCACCCGTCGCCCTTGCCGGGCGCGGGCGACATGCCCATCCAGGAGATTTTCTGGTCATCTTCATCGGCAGGATAGCCGACCGTCCGGGCATCAATCCGCGCGCGCTTGGCATCCGGCGCGGCTGCGCCGGAAAACTTATTGCTGACAAGCTTGGGCGATTGATCGAGTGCCATGACGGCCGGCTCCTGTTCGATTCGTTAGGGTTTCGGCTTGTTGGCCAGCAGGTCCTTCATCGCCGCGGTCGCCGCGGTTTCAGCCGCTTCCTGCACCGGGCGGGGCGCGGTCACTTGCGCCGCCGCCTCGCGGAATTTCTGGCCGGCGACGTCGAGGGCCGCGCGCTGGGCTTCCATCTTCGCGTTGAACTCGGTCATGAACACGAGGTCATCCTTGATGTCCTGCGTGCGCTTCTCGAGGTGCTGGATGACCTTGACCGGGTCGAGGGTGCCGTGGCCAAAAGCCGCGCGCGACATCGCCTTGGTCATGTCGGAGAGTTTCTGCGACTGTTCGAAAATCTTGTCGCCGAACTTGTCCGCCGCATCGACGCTTTCAGCAATTTCACTGACCTGCGCGGCGGTTGCGGCTTCAGCGAGGATCGCAGTCCACTGGCCCTGCGAAATCGTCAGGTGGCTGTCGATTTTCAGCTGGCTCATCGCGAGCGCTTCCTGCAGGTCGTCGATCGTCTTCAGCTGGACGAGGCTCGACTTGTGGAAGGTGTCCATATCGGTCACTTTCGCGTTGAGGACGGTTCCGGCCAGGCGGATGTTGCGCAGCTCGACCTGTTTCAGGGGGCTGGTCGACGCCTCCTGCTCCAGTTTCGGCAGCACGTCTTCCTTCACTTGGCGATATTTTTCTAGCGCCGCGCCGACATAGATGCCGTAATCGGAATAGGCGGTCAGACGGGCTTCCTCGAGCGTGTTGAGGTCCTTGATCACGCCCGGGATTTTTGCTTTCGATTCCTCGAGATCCGCGACGACATCGGCCAACTGCAGCAGGCTCTTGTCGATTTCATGGCGGATGTTGTCCATGTTCGAATCCTTGCCGCCGCCCATGCCGGTGAAGAAGTAGCCGACTTTTTTCAGGACGTACATGAACGGGCTTTTCTTGAAAGACAACGCCGCCATTTTCAGCTTGCGGTCGACTTTCGCCGAATAATCGGCCGCGAGACGGCCGACAGTCTGGAAGTCGAAGTTCTCGAGCTTTTCCTTGATCTGGGCGAAACCGCCGAGGAAGCTCGTCGCGTTCTGCGCGCGCTTCACGATCGCTTCGGAGGATTCACGCAACACATCCGTCGGCTCCTTGCCGAAGACGGTGATCGAGTTGAGGTCTTTCAGGTCGATGGAAGCAATCAGCTTGTCCATCTTCGCCTTGGTTTCAGGGTCCGCTTTGCGGTAATCAACGATGTCTTCGTTGAACGCCTTGCCGGCCGCGCCGCCGAAAGCGTCGGCGATGTTTTTGTTGTCGAGAATATTGTCAGGCATGTGTGCTTCCTTTTGGTTTATGTGGATTGGTTGGTATTCTTTAAAAATTATCTGCCGCTGATCCCGCGGGAGCCGATGCCGATGCCGCTTGATCCGCCGCGTTCGGTAATGCCCCGGTTGCCGATCCCGATATTGGTGCTCGGCGTGTATGACGGCAGGTCGGGCGTCGTATCGACCTGCGGCGTCCGGCGGGCGACGCTTTCGAATTCTTTCTGCAGGCGGATGCGCTCGCGCTCTGCCTCGGCCGCGATGCGCTGGCGCTCGATTTCGGCCAGGCGGCGCTGTTCCGCCTCGTAGGCCTCGATTTCCGAATTTACGTTGCGCTCGAGAGTGCCGAAGCTGAAAGCGATCTGCGTTTGTGCAACGCTGACCGATCCCAGTTTGCCGACCATTGCCTGCAGCGTGTCATAGTCCGTGTTGGGGGGCGCAGTCAGCAGTTCGAGGCTGTCGCTCGCCGAGGACAGCGCCGCCGCAGCCGCTCCGCCCGAGCGCGCGGCTTCAGCCGCCATCCGCGCGAGCGGCTGGATGTCAAAGTTGATCGACTCATTACCGACCACTTTAACGCCGGCCTCCAGGGTGGGGCCGGGTTCATTGAGTTTCTGCAGCGTGCCGCCGGCAAGCGATGCCTGCGTCTTTACGGTCGCTGCGAGGGTGGAAAGGCTGGCCGCCTTCAGCGTATTCAGCGCAATCACGTCTGCTTCATGCCCGGGCACGTCGCGCAGCAGGTTTTTGACGAAGTCGGCAGAGGCGAGCACGCTTTTCTCGATGATTCCACCGATGTCGCGCGCGATTCCCTGGCTGCCACGATAGCTGCCGTCGAGGGTCGCCATGCGGCGGCCGATGCCGGTCAGCTCGTCATACTGCTCCTGCTTTGCCGCCTGTTCGCCCTGCAGTTTCTTCTCGTTCTTGCGGCGATCGGCGATTTCAAGCGCGTCTTCATAGTAGTTGCCGAATTGCTTGCTGTACTCGCTCACCACCTTATAGGCCCGATGCGGCCCGCGATAGCCCACGAGCCAGAGCAGGAAGCGGCCGACGCCCTTCCAGCCGAATTTGGAATAGTTCTCGTAGCTTTCCGGCGTGACCTGCAGCTTCGGCTTACCTTTATACTTCTCGTTATGGTCCTTAATCTTTTTGGACGTCACGTCGAACTGGGCGATTTCGGGCGAGATTTCGGCCAGCGCGGAGGCGATCAGTTCGATGCCTTCTTTCACTTCAGCAGCCTTGTGCGCGACTTCCTGACGCGTACCCCATTTTTCCTCAAGCGCGGCGCGTTCCTTGCGGTTGTCGGCGTCCTTTTGCGTCCAGTCAGCGACAATAGCGGTAAAATCATGGCCGATGCGCGCGTCTTTCGCAGCGCGGCTGAGGGCTGCGTAACGGTCCGCATCATCAGCGATCACGATCGCATGCGCTGCCGCATCCACCGCGTCTAACGCCTTGCCTAGATCGGAGGTGACGTTCTTTGCCGCAGCGTCGAAAGAAGCGACGACTGCCTCCTGCTTGCCAATGAGTTTGTCGATCGAGCTTTTAATGCTGATGATGGTCGCGTAAGACATATAAGATACCGCCGCGTTACGAGTTGTCATATATTAATGGCTGCCCCTTCTAGGAAGAATCTAGCGTTATGTCAATGATGAATCTGCCGAAAGCAGGTTCAAGAATTAAACGGCTGATATGGCGCTCTAAAATATTCGGCAGGCACCCGTCGCGCTGCGCTAAACTTGGGCCTGTTTCGGGATTCGTATAACGCAGATGAAAATCGTCATTAAGATCGGCACTCAGGCGATCCTCGCCAGCGACGGCACGCTGTTGAAAAGCGCGATGCCGGCCTTGGTGCGCCAAGTGGCTAAGCTGCAGCAGGCTGGCCACCGCGTCGTGCTGGTCAGCTCGGGTGCCGTTGCCTCGGGGCGGCGCGTCGCTCGCGAAAGCCTGGGCCGGGAATACGGCGGCACGCTTGGGGAAAAGCAGCTGCTCGCGAGCCTCGGCCAGCCGGAACTGATGCAGGCCTATGCGAAACTTTTCCGCCCGCATGGCATCGCCGTCGCGCAATTGCTGCTGACCAAGCAGGATTTCCACACCCGCAAGCATTACCTGAACATCGCACGCCTGCTGCGCGAGACGCTGGAGGCGGGCAACATCATCCCGATCATCAATGAAAATGACAGCGTCGCGGTCGAGGAGCTGATGTTCACCGATAACGACGAGTTGGCGGGCCTGATCGCCGCGCAGTTGAATGCCGACAAGCTTCTTATCCTCACAAGCGTCGAAGGCGTCTATGACCGTAACCCCGACGAGGCGGGCGCCAAAATCATTCCCCTAATCAATCCGGAAAAAGACGGATGGCCGAAGGTTTCCGCCACGAAAACGGCGCTCGGCCGCGGCGGCATGGCAAGCAAGCTCGGCACCGCGCGCAAGATGTCCGATCTTGGCGTTACTACCCATATCGCGGCAATGAAGGTGAAGGACGTCATTCTGCGCCTTGCGGACGGCGAATCAATCGGCACGACGATCCTGCCGCGCAAGAAGAGATCGAACCTGAAAAAGTGGATCGCCTTTGATTCCGCACGCAAAAGCGGCGTCATTCGCGTCAATGCGCAGTTATATGCGCTGTTGAAGGATAGCAGCCGCGCGCTCAGCATCCTGCCGGTCGGCATCAAGGCATGCAGCGGAAGTTTTGAGAAGGGCGATATGGTCGAGGTCGCTGACCCCGACGGCCGCCGCATTGGCGTCGGCATCGCACGCTACGGCGCGGAAAAGCTGCGCGAGCATATGGGGCAGAAAAACCGCCCTGAGTTAATACATTACGACCAGCTTCATATCGATGCCGGGGGCGAGACATGACGGACGTCACGGCGCAGTTGTGTGCTGCGCAGGCCGCTTCACCGGTTCTCGCGGGTCTGGATGATGCGAAACGCAAGGCGGTATTGTTGTCGCTCGCCGACGCGCTGCGGCAGGACACGGCAAATATTCTGGCGGAAAACGAAAAAGACCTTGCGGCGATGCCCAAGCACGATCCGCGCTACGACCGGTTACAACTGACGGAGGAGCGGATCGCGGCGATTGCCGCCGAGCTGCGCACCGTCGCCTCCCTCCCCTCGCCGCTCGGCATCACCCAGCTGGAGCGCGATCTTCCCAACGGCCTGCATATCGAGCGCATCTCGGTGCCGCTGGGACTGGTCGGCGTAATCTATGAAGCGCGCCCGAATGTGACGGTTGATGTTTTTGCGCTCTGTTTCAAGTCCGGAAATGCCTGCGCGCTGAAAGGCGGCAAGGAAGCATGGCATAGCAACGCCGCCTTTTCCGCGATCATAAGCGAAACGCTTTCCAGCCATGGTCTCCCGGCCGCCGCAGCCACGCTGCTGCCCCCCGACCGGTCAGCGGCGGAAGTCCTGATGAATGCGAGCGGTATCGTCGATGTGCTGATCCCGCGCGGCAGCCAGGGACTGATCGACTCCGTACGGCAGAACGCCCGTGTGCCGGTCATCGAAACAGGCGCAGGCATCGTTCATACCTATTTCGACGAAAGCGGCGACGTTGAGAAAGGCCGCGCGATTGTGTTTAACGCCAAAACGCGGCGCGTGAGCGTCTGCAATGCGCTCGATACGCTGATTATTCATGTAAACCGCCTGGCCGACCTTCCCGCACTGGTATCCGGACTGTCGGAGAAAAACGTCGAGGTCTTCGCCGACCCGCCCGCTCTTGCGGCGTTGGCTGGTCGCTATGACGGCCCGCTGCGCCCCGCGCAGGAGGATAGTTTCGGCTGCGAATTTCTTTCCTACAAAATGGCGGTGAAGTCAGTCCCTTCCCTCGATGCTGCGCTCGCGCATATCCGTGCGCACTCCTCCCGGCATAGCGAGGCGATTATTGCCGAAGACGAAGCGACGATTGAACGCTTCCTGCGCGAAGTGGACGCGGCGGCCGTCTATGCCAATGCCTCGACCGCTTTCACGGATGGGGGGCAATTTGGCATGGGCGCGGAAATCGGCATCAGCACGCAGAAACTGCATGCGCGCGGGCCTATGGGGCTGGAAGCGCTGACGAGTTATAAATGGGTGGTAAGGGGCAATGGCCAGACGCGCAGATAATAAAGAAGACACGCTGGCGCCGCTGACGGCGAATGTGCGGCTGCTGGGCGGGATGCTTGGCGACACCATCACGACCTTCGAAGGCAAGCGCATTTTTGACAAGGTGGAGGCCCTGCGCCGCCTGTCGCAGAAAAGCCGTCTTGGCGACAAAACCGCGCCGCGCGCAATCGAGCAGGAACTGGCGGGGCTCAGCCATGCCGAGAAATACAAAGTCGCCAAGGCCTTCACGGAATTCCTGCGCCTCGCCAACCTTTGCGAGCAGGTTCACCGCATCCGCCGCCGCAACGATTACCGCCGCCTCGGCAAGGATGCGCAGCGCGCGTCGCCCTATGACACTTTCGAGCGCCTGCGGGCGCGCGGGTTGCCGGAGAAAACCATCCGTGAGGCGATGCGCGACGTGCAGATCGAGCTTGTGCTGACCGCGCATCCGACTGAGGCCATGCGACCCCAGGCCGTGCGGGCCTATCGCGATCTATCGATCGCGCTGCTGAAGCTCGACCACGACACGCTTGCGCCGTATGAGCGGGACGTCGTCATGCGCGACGTCGCCTCCCTTATTACGCAGCTTTGGCTCTCGGGCGCTGTGCGCGAGCGCAAGCCGACGCCCGTGGATGAGGCCCGCTATGGCCTCGAGGTGGCGGAGCGCATCCTGTGGCGGGCCATTCCCGATTTCCATCACCTGATGAGCGCGGCCTATAAAGAGGTGGTCGGTGATATGGCCGGTGTTTACCCGCGCCCGATCCGTTTTGGATCCTGGATGGGCGGCGACCGTGACGGTCATCCCGGTGTCACCGCCGATATAACGCGCAAAGTATTGCGCGAAGCGTCGAACGCGGCGACGGCGAAATACCTGATCGCCCTCAAAAACCTGCGGGAGAATTTTGCCTTCGACAAGGATGGCGAAAGCGCTGAGCTGCATGATTATTGCCTCAGCCAGATCGCAAAGGCGGAGCGGCGCCTGCGCGAATTCCGCCGTACCCTTTCCGGCCTGACGCGCAACGAGTTGCTGTCAATCTTGTACGACATGCAGGATTATCTGCATAAGAACAAAGCCGGCGCGCTCGCCGGCGTGCCGCTGCAGGAGCTTATCTGGCGCATTCGCGTCTTCGGCCTTTGTTTCCTGAAGCTCGATATCCGCCAAAGCTCGGACCGCCATGCAGCGGCGGTCGAGGAAATTTTAGGCACGGCCTATGCGAAAGCGGATGAGGCAAAAAAAATCACCTTGCTGGAAAAGGCGATAAGGGCCACGAAATTCCGCCTGCCCAAAAAGCTATCCGCGGATACCGCCGAAGTCATAGATACGCTTCGCGTCTATAACGAATTTCCCGGCGAGTTCTTTGGGCCCTACATCATTTCCATGGCGGAGACGGTGTCCGATCTGCTCGGCGTGCAGTTCCTCATGAAGGCAGCAGGCGTGAAGGCAAACATCCCGATCAGCCCGCTTTTTGAAACGCCCGCGAGCCTGAAATCGGCCGTGAACACAATGGCTGCCCTTTATAATAGCCGTGTCTATCGTAAACATGCGGGCGCGGAACAGCAGATCATGGTCGGATATTCGGATTCGTCCAAGCGCGGCGGCTACCTCGCGGCTGCCTGGGAAATTTACGGGCTGCAGACGTCGCTGCTTGCCATCGGCAAAAAACACGGGTTGCAGACGACCTTCTTCCATGGCCGCGGCGGCAGCGTCGCGCGCGGCGGAGGCCCGATCGAAACGGCCTTGCTGGCATTGCCACGCCCCATGGAGACAAAGCGCATCCGCATCACCGAGCAGGGCGAAGTGATCGATTCAAAATTCGGGCTGCCGGGCGTCGCCGAGCGGACGATGGAGCTTTATCTTTCCGGCTTTCTGGATGCCGTGCTGTCAAAGCCGCAGCCGCGCCACGCGGCCTGGGATAAAGCGATGCAGCGCATCGCCGATGTGTCGGAGAAAGCCTTTCGCAAAACGATTTACGAGACGCCGGAATTCATGGACCATTTCCAGCAGCTCACGCCTGCGCCGGAACTGGGCCTGTTGAAGATCGGCAGCCGCCCGGGCCGGCGCAAAAAGGGCGGCGGCCTCGACAGCATGCGGGCAATCCCCTGGGTATTCGGCTGGACGCAATCGCGCACGATGCTGCCCGCCTGGCTGGGCGTGGGCGACGCGCTGAATGCTGAAATCGCAGCCGGAAACCTCGAGCAATTGCGCGAAATGTATGCGGAATGGCCTTTCTTTCAGGCTGTCACGGATCTTGTCGAAATGGTCGTTGCGAAGGCGGATGCGGAAATTACGCGTTACTATTCGCAATTGCTGGTCGAACCGCGGCTGCAATACCTGACCGAGGAATATTTGCACAGGCTGCAATCCACGGGCGAAATGCTGCGGAAGGTGACAGCCCGTGACGATCTCCTCGAAAAATCACCCGTGCTGGCGCGCTCCATTCGCATCCGCACGCCCTATGTCGATGTGCTGAATATCCTGCAGGCGCATTTGTTGAAGGAATATCGCAGCCTTAAAAACCCGCCGAAGGAATTGCGCAAGACGCTTGCGCTGACAATCGGCGGCATTTCGGCCGGGATGCGCAACACAGGCTAAAGCCGGCTGCGACAGATTTCGTAGAGCATCACGCCGGTGGATACCGCCAGGTTCAGCGATTCTGCGCCGCCTGCCATTGGGATTTTAACCAGGCTGGTGCAGGCTTTTACAGCCTCGTCGGACAGGCCGTTCGATTCACTGCCCATGAGCAGCAACAGGGGGGACGCGTAGTCTGCCTTGCGGTAATCGGTATCGGTGCGCAGATGGGTGCCGATCACGCGGCCTTTCCAGCTTGCGCGCCAGAGCAGAAATTCTTTCACGCTTGCCTGCGCGACCGGCACGCGCGCGAAGGAACCCATGGTGGCGCGGATCGTCTCCGGCGCATAAGGGTCGCAGGTGTCACCGATCAGCATCACGCCATCGGCCTTCACCGCATCAGCCGTGCGGATGATGGTGCCGAGGTTGCCGGGGTCACGAATGCCCTCCAGCCCGACCCACAGCCCCGCGGTTACGGCCGCAAGGCCGGCAGGTTTCATCCGGAACGCCCCGATCACGCTTTGAGCGTTGTCGCGCTGCGTAATACGGCTCAGCAGGTCGTCCGTCAGCTCCAGCACATGCGTTGCCCTCGGCGCGATTGCAGCGATCTCGCGGCTTGCCCGCGGCGCGTAACCGAGCGTTTCCAGCGCGAACCCGCCCGCCAGCGCGTCCTCGACATGGCGCAGCCCCTCGACGAGGAAAACCCCCTCTTCATCGCGGTATTTCTTTGTGCCGAGCGAGCGCAGGCGCTTCACGGCGGGGTTAGCGGCGCTGGTGATTGTTTTTCCGGTGTCGGCCATGTTCTTCCACTGTTTCAAGACATTACAGCATGCAAGCCGCACCCGCGCAACGTCTGCAACCCGCTTAATTCCTTCACTTTGCGCATGTTTTATGCCATAACCTGCGGCTGGAAAAGGCGAGAAACCATGCTGAGCATCAACAACCTGACATATAAAGTAGGATCGCGCACGCTGATCGAGGATTCGAGCGTGAACGTGATGGACGGCTGGAAAGTCGGCCTGGTCGGGCAGAATGGCACGGGCAAATCGACCCTTTTCAAGCTGATCGCGGGCGAGCTGCATGCCGATAGCGGCACCATCAGCCTTTCCCAGCGCCAGCGCTTCGGCATGGTGCGCCAGGATATCGAGGACACCGAAACCCCGCTGATCGAAATGGTCATCAACGCGCATGAGGAAATGTCGGCGCTGATGAAGGCGACGGAAACCGAGCAGGACCCGAACAAGCTCGGCGATATTTATGACCGCCTGATCGAGCTCGACGCCTACGCAGCGCCGTCGAAGGCCGCCATTCTGCTGACCGGCCTCGGGTTCAAGGACCACCAGCTGACCGAGCCGTTTTCATCCTTCTCCGGCGGCTGGCGGATGCGCGTCGCGCTCGCGGCGGCGCTGTTCGTCGAGCCCGATTTCCTGCTGCTCGACGAGCCGACCAACCACTTGGACCTTGAAGCCATCATGTGGCTGGAGGGATACCTCGCCAATTATCCGCATACGCTTATGGTCATCTCGCACGACCGCGAGCTTTTGAACAAGTGCATCGACCACGTCATCCATATCGACAAGCAGAAACTTGTCGCCTATACCGGCAACTACGACACCTTCGAGCGCGAGCGCGCGGCCAAGCTCGGGTTGCAGCAGAAAATGTTCGAAAAGCAGCAGGCGCAGCGCGCGCATATGCAGGCCTTCGTTGACCGTTTCCGCGCCTCCGCTGCCAAGGCAGCCCAGGCCCAGAGCCGCATCAAGGCGCTCGAGCGCATGGATATCATCGACGAGGTGATGGCGGAGCGTGCCGTGCGCTTCACCTTCCCCTCGCCCGAAAAACTGTCGCCGCCGCTGATCGCGATCCGCCATGTCGATGTCGGCTATACCGAAGGCAAGCCGATCGTGCGCAAGATCCACGAAAACATCGATACCGACGACCGCATCGCGCTTCTCGGCGCGAACGGCAACGGCAAATCCACGATGATGAAGCTGATTGCCGGCAAGCTTTCCCCCATGCAGGGCGAGCTCGTGCGCTCCGGCAAGCTGCGCATCGGCTATTTCTCGCAGCACCAGACGGAAGAGCTCGACGTCAACTCGACGCCATTCCAGGAAATGGCGCGGCTGACCAAGCAGAAGACCGGCGATTACAAGGAACATATCGTCCGCGCGGTGCTGGGCGCGTTCGGTTTCTCCAAGAACCTTGCAGACAACCCGATCAGCAGCTTGAGCGGCGGCGAAAAGGCCCGCCTGCTCTTTGCGTTCATGAGTTTCGACAAGCCGCACCTGCTGCTGCTCGACGAGCCGACCAACCACCTGGACATGGAAGCGCGTGAGGCGCTCGTGCAAGCGCTAAACAACTACGACGGCGCGATCGTGATTGTGAGCCACGACCCGATCATGGTCGAGCGCGTCGCCGACCGCCTCTGGCTCGTCAAGGACGGCGCCTGCCAGAACTTCAACGGCGACCTCGACGACTACCGCGAATTCATCCTGAAATCCCGTCGAGAAGAGCGCAAGGAAGAGAAGGAAAAGCGCGCAAGGGAAAATGCGAAAGAGCCCGTGAAAGACAAGCCGGCCCCCACAATGAGCCCTGCCGCCGCCGCCAGGAAAGCGGCTGATGCAGAAAAACAGGTCGCACGCCTGACTAAGGAAAAAGAACGGCTCGAGGCGCTGATGGCGCTGCCCGAATATTACAACGACCCGAAGAAGATCAAGGAAGCCAAGGCGACCTATAGCGGCGTCATGAAAGACCTTGAAACGCAGGAAGCCGCTTGGCTCGACGCGCAGGAAGCGCAGGAGCAGGCGGCCGGGTAATGAAAACCGTCGCGGTCATCGGCGGCGGACCGGCCGGACTCATCGCGGCGGAAGTTCTGGCGCAGGGCGGGGCAACCGTCCTTGTTTACGACCGCAAGCCGTCGCTCGCGCGCAAGTTTCTCATGGCGGGGCGCGGCGGCCTCAACCTCACCCATTCAGAAGATCTCGATACCTTCATCGCGCGTTACGGCGCTGCCGCTCCGCGCCTCGCGCCCTATATCCGCGATTTTCCGCCGCAAGCGCTGCGTGACTGGTCAGCCGCGCTCGGTGAGGAAACTTTCGTCGGCTCCAGCGGCCGCGTTTTCCCGCAAAGCTTCAAGGCCTCGCCGCTGCTGCGCGCTTGGCAGTCCCGGCTCATTGCGCTTGGCGTACGCTTCCGCTTGCAGCATGACTGGCGCGGCTTTGCCGACGACGGCGCGCTTGTTTTCGCAAAAAACAACGAGACACCAGAAACCGTCACCGCGGACGCCACGTTGCTGGCGCTTGGCGGCGCATCCTGGCCGCGGCTCGGCGCAGATGGCGGCTGGGTGGGTTACCTGCCTGAGATAAAGACTAATCCCTTCCAGCCTTCCAATTGCGGCTTCACCGTCGCCTGGTCCGACATCTTCCGCAACAAATTCGCAGGACAGCCGCTGAAGCCGGTTACGCTCCGTTTCGGCGGGCAGCAGATCGCGGGGGAAGCGATGCTGACCGCGACCGGCATCGAAGGCGGCGCGACCTATGCGCTGTCAGCCGCGCTGCGCGAGGCGATTGCCGCCAGCGGTTCCGCGGAACTGATCATCGACCTGAAACCGGGGGTCACAGAGCCCGCGCTTGCCGAACGCCTGCAGGCGCCGCGCCGCGGCCGCACCCTTGCGAATTTCCTGCGGCAGGAAATCAACCTCGCGCCACCCGCCATCGGCCTGATGCAGGAAGACCGGCAGGTCAATCACTTCGCGCCGGCGGCGCTGGCGCAGCGCATCAAGTCCTGCTCCGTGACGCTGACCGGCATCGCAGGCATCGAGCGGGCCATATCCAGCGCAGGCGGGATCGACTGGGAGGAGCTCGACGACAACCTCATGCTGCGCCGCAAGCCCGGCGTCTTCGCCGCAGGCGAAATGATCGACTGGGAGGCGCCGACCGGCGGCTACCTGCTGCAGGCCTGCTTCGCAACCGGGGTGGCCGCCGCCAAGGGCATCCTGTTGTTTTTGAATAATAAATAGCGACCGGCCGTTAAGCCTTTGTCCTGTAAGGACTTATTTACCCTTTTGCGCCACAATGTAAATACCAGCCATGCCGGGATTCGCCTGGCATCCACCGTCGGACGCAAAACAACCTGATGACATCCACGCGCCGCCAAAGCAAAACGGCCCTCGGCCTCCTACAGCGCCTGCTTGTGTGCGCTATGCTGTGCTTCCTGCAGGCCTGCGCGAAAGGCGCGCCGGTGCCGGGCGGGTCGGAGGCTGTCAACCAACCCTATTTCAACTCCGGCAACGACCTGAAGGAGCGCGTGAACAAGCTCTATCCGGGCATGACGGAGGCCGAGGCGTTCAGGACGCTCGGCGTCAAGAAAGAGCAGATGACGCTCCTTGACCGTATCGGCATCCGCAAAGCGCTGTTCGGCGGCGAGAACGCCCCGCTGCCCGGCACGCCGGAAGAACAGATGGAGATTTACACCGTCATTCAGGAAAGCACGGGCTACAAGCTCGACTACAAGGATGTGCGCAAGAAACACGGCCTGTCCTCCCCCATCCGGATGCAGACGGACGAAAAAGGGGTGAGCTATTCCGTGACCATGGTCTTCCATGGCGGCAATTTGCTGGAGAAGCCGGTCCTGTCGGGGGGCCTCGTCAACGAGACCGACAGTACGACCATTTTCGACTTCCTGAACCCCGGCACGGCGATTGGCCTGATTAAATAACTGATGTAATGCCGCCACAGGCGGCGATTTCTGCGGCAAAAAACCCACAACATTCTTGTTTTATTACCAGAAAACCGCGAAAATTTACCGGAATCAAGAACGATTCGCAGCTTTTCATCGGGTTTTTCCAGTCATGTCCGTTATTGCCGTTTCCGCCGCCACCCCCACCGCCAAGCGGGTGCCGCGCACCCCTGACCGTCCGCTGCCCTTTATCGCCTATGTGCTGAAGCACTGCTCGGTGCCGATGAAGGTACGGGCCGTCGCCGCGATTTTCTGCGAAATCGTCGCGACCGTCTGCGATACGCTGGTGACCTGGGTCTTGGGGCGGATTGTCGGCGCGATCGCGAAAAGCCCGCCCGAAATGCTTTGGAAAAACGTCGGCATCGAACTCGCGCTGCTCGCGGGACTTTGGACGGTGCGCAATATCGCCTACCGCGGACGCGAGTGGATGGAGCGCATCTATGTTCCGGAGCTGCTGAACACCACGCGCACGCTGCTGTTCGCGCGACTGATCCAGCAAAGCCAGTCCTTCCTGCATGCGAATTTCGCCGGCGTTCTCGCGAACCATGTGCGCCGCGCGGGCGACGTCATTTCCTCGCTGCGCGACAAAATGCAGTACAACATCATGTCGCTGCTCGTTCGCTTCATCACTGGCGGATTCCTGCTCTGGACCATCACGCCGCTTTTCGCGTTGTTCGTGCCGGCGTTTATCGTTGTTGGCGCGATCAGCGCGCTCCTGACCGCGCCAAAATGGACGCGGCTTTCCGCGAACCATGCGGAAAAATCCTCGCGCCTGACGGGCTATATCGTCGACAGCACGACGAACCTTTCGATCGTCCAGCAGAATGTCGGCTGGCGCGAAGAACTCGCGCGCCTCGATTACGCCCAAGAGGAAATGACCGAAACCTTCCGCGCGCGCTACCGCTATGTCAGCGTGTTCTGGGGCACCTTCGACTTCATCATGACGATCTTCCTCTGCGGCTTCATGGCGCTTGTCGTCTATGGCTGGCAGCAGGGCCAGGTCGATACAGGGCAGCTCGCCATGACGGTCGGCCTTGCGATGAACATGTTCGGCGCGCTTGCGGGCACCGTCTCGCTGCTGAGTTCGAAGTTCGACGATATCGGCATCTTGCAGGAATCGCTGCAGAAGATCGCGACGCCGCTCAGCGTGTTCGACGCCAAGGGCGCGCCCGACCTTGCCATCAGGCAGGGCGAAATCGAGTTCCGCAACGTTGATTTCAGCTATGTGCCGGGCCAGCCGGTCTTCACTGGCCTCAACCTGAAAATCGCGGCGGGACAGAAGGTCGGCTTCGTCGGCGTTTCCGGCGCGGGGAAAACCACCATCTGCCAGATCCTGCTGCGCGCCTATGACGTGCAGGGCGGCGGCATCTATATCGACGGCCAGAACATCGCCGAAGTGACGCAGGACAGCCTGCATGCCGCGATTTCCGTGATCCCGCAGGAGCCTGTGCTGTTCCACCGCACGCTTGGCGAAAACATCCGCTACGGCCGCGCAGACGCGACGCCCGAAGACATCGAAGCGGCGGCAAAGGCGGCCGAAGCCATGGGTTTCGTCTCCACGCTGCCCAAGGGCTTCGATACGCTGGTCGGCGAGCGCGGCGTGAAGCTGTCGGGCGGCCAGCGCCAGCGCATCGCGATCGCGCGCGCGATCATCAAAAATGCGCCGATCCTTGTCCTTGACGAAGCGACCTCCGCGCTCGACAGCGAAACGGAAAAGGCGATCCAGCTTGCGATGACCGAGGCGATGAAGGGCCGCACGACCGTCGTGATCGCCCACCGCCTGTCCACGCTCAGCAACATGGACCGCATCGTAGTCATGGAGCGCGGACGCATCATCGAAGACGGCTCCTTCCCGTCGCTGCTTGCGAAAAAAGGCGTATTTGCAAAGCTTTGGGAAATGCAGGCGGGCGGCTTCCTGCCGGCAGAACTGCCAAAAGTAGAGGCGGAAACTGTCGCGGCATAACCGCCGATGCTTGACTTATGTGAACGGGCGTGGTCAATTACGGATATGTTCGGAAAAAGCGCATCGCTGATCGTCGTTGCCAACCGCTGGTGGCGGTAACGCCAGCCCTTTTCCTTTTCCAAGCCCATTTCCGTCATTTATGATACGTCAGCCCTGTTAGAAGGCCGGACTCTATGAAGATTTCACACGCCGACAAAAGCCTGCCCTATGCGGCCGGCATCGACTTCCTGCTTGATCGCCTCGACGCCGCGAAGGGCGTCTATATGGCCTCCGACACCGATTATCCCGGCCGTTATTCCCGCTGGGATATCGGCTTCGCCGCGCCGCCGGTCGAAGTGCTCGGCTTTGCCGACCGCGCCGAATTCAGGGCGCTGAACGCGCGCGGGGAAAAAATCCTCGCCATCTTCGCGCAGATCTTCCGCGATCACCCGGACGAGGCATTCACCGCTTCAACGACCGCGCAGCAGCTCACCTGCAAAATCGAGCCAACGACGCGCGTCTTCGCGGAGGAAGAACGTTCCCGCCAGCCCTCGCCGCTCTCCCCCTTGCGCACGCTCATGAAATATACGGCCGCAGCCGAGAATTTCGCCGGTTTCTACGGGGCATTCAAATATGACCTGCTCTTTGCCTTCAACCCGGTGACGCTGAAACATCCGCGGGGCCACGACCACACGTTATTCCAGCTCTACCTGCCCGACAGCATCCACCTGCTCGACCGCCGCAAGGAAACGGTGTTTTGCCGCGAATTTGAATTTAGCTATGCCGGGTTCGATACTGCCGGCATGGCCCGCGATCAAGGGAATACTTCAGCGCCCAAGCCCTCCTCCGGCACCGCAGCTATCACCAGCAATATGTCTGACGAGCAGTATGCGGATATGGTCGCGCGCGCGCAGGAGCATATCCGCAAGGGCGACGTCTTCGAAGTCGTCCTCAGCCGCAAGTTCCGCTCGCCCTATCAGGGCCTGCCGTCGCAGCTGTTCCGCAATATCCGGCGCATCAACCCGAGCCCTTACGAATTCCTCATCCAGCTGGGCGACGAGCAGCTTGTCGGCGCATCGCCAGAAATGTTCGTGCGGGTCGAGGGCAAGCGCGTCGAGAGCTGCCCCATTTCCGGCACCGCCCGGCGCAGCAAATCGCCCGGCCAGGCGGCCGTAATCGAGGATGCGAAAATCCTGCAGGAGCTACTGAATTCCAAGAAGGATGAAGCGGAGCTCACGATGTGCACCGATGTCGACCGCAACGACAAGGCGCGCATCTGCGAGCCCGGTTCCGTGCGCCTGCTCGCTCGCCGCCAGATCGAATCTTACGTCGGTCTCTATCACACCGTCGACCATGTCGAGGGCACGCTGCGCGACGGGTTTGACGGCATCGACGCCTTCCTGTCACATATGTGGGCTGTCACGCTGACCGGCGCGCCAAAGCCTGAAGCCGCAAAGCTCATTGAGAATTTCGAGCCCGAAGCGCGGCAGTATTACGGCGCGGCCGTCGGCGCGCTGCATTTCGACGGCGGCGTCAACACAGGCATCACCATCCGCACGCTGCACTTGAAGGGCGGCGAAGCGGTCTATCAGGCGGGCGCCAGCATCGTTTACGATTCCGTCCCCGCCGAGGAAGCAGCGGAGACCCATACCAAGGCTACCTCGTTCCAGCGGATATTGTCTGGCAATGTTTCGCCGCCTGCCGACCGCGTCGCAGTCAGGAGCGGCGAAGGCAAGACCGTCGTGCTGATCGACAACGAGGACAGCTTCGTCCACACCCTCGCCGATTATATCCGCCAGACCGGCGCGACCGCCGTCACCTACCGCCACGGCACGCCGCTCGAGACGATCCGCCGCCATAACCCGCAGCTCGTCGTCCATTCCCCCGGCCCCGGCCTGCCCGAGCAGTTCAATGTGCCCGGCATGGTCAGGGAAGTCGCGGCGGCCGGCATCCCGCAATTCGGCGTCTGCCTCGGGCTGCAGGGGACGTTCGAGGCCTTCGGCGGCACGCTTGGCTACCTGCAGAACCCGCATCACGGCAAGGTCTGGAACATCACGCATACCGGCCACCTGCTGTTCGACGGCGTGCCGAGCCCCTGCGCGGTTGGCGCCTATCACTCCATCCATGGCTTGCCGGCCTCGCTTCCGGCGGAGCTGGAAGTCACGGCCCGCAACGATAACGGCGTGATCATGGCGCTGCGGCACAAGACGCTGCCGATCTGGGCGGTGCAGTTCCATCCGGAATCGGTCCTCTCGATGCAGGGCTATGTCGGCCACCGCATGATCGAGAACGTGATGAAGCATCTGGCGGGCAGCAAATGACCGCAAAACCAAAACACGCCGACGAAGTCGATAAAAAATGGTCGGATGTGATGACCAAGCTTTGCGACGAGGGCTTTCCGGCGGAGGGCAAGGTGCGCATCCTGCAGGGCGTCAAGGACGAAGACATCACGGGTGAGATGCTCGCCTCCTGCGCCCGCGCGCTCATGCACCGCGCGATGCCGCTCGACCTCAAGGGCATCGATGTCTGCGGCACCGGCGGCGACAAGAGCAAGTCGAACGTAAAGACCTTTAACATCTCGACCGCCGTCGCCTTCGTGGTCGCGGCGGCCGGCGTTTCGGTCATCAAGCACGGAAACCGTGCGGTATCCGGCGTCAGCGGCTCGAGCGACGTGCTGGCCGCGCTCAAAATCCCTGTCGCGACTAACGCCGCCATGGCGAAAATCCAGCACCAGAAACATAACCTCTGCTTCGTCTCCGCGCCCGCCTTCCACCCCTCGCTTGCCAGCCTCGCGCCGGTGCGCAAGGCGCTCGGCCGCCCGACCTTCCTCAACCTGCTCGGCCCGCTCTGCAATCCTGCGCGGACCGCGCGGCAGGTGATGGGCGTCTACGGCTTCCAGCCGCAGGTGGCGGATGCAGGCAAGCGTCTTGGGCGGCAGGATATGATGGTCGTCCATAGCCTCGACGGCCTCGATGAAATCTCGCTCTCCGACCTCACCCAGATCTTCCACGTTAAGGACGGCAAACTTACCGAAACGCTCGTCTGCCCCGAAGACGCAGGCCTCGAAACCCAGCCGCTTGAAAAACTGCAGGGCGGATCGGCCGAGCAGAACGGCGCGATCATCCATTCCGTTTTCTCGGGCACCACGGGTGCGCCGCATGACGTGATCTGCCTGAACGCCGCGGCCGCCTTCGTGACAGCCGGCAAGGATCCCGACCTCAAGGCGGGCGTGGAACGCGCGAAACAGGTCATCAGGGACGGCCTCGCGCTCAAGAAGATACTGGCGATGAAGGGGGCGGCATGACCAGCTTCCTGCAGAAAATCCACGACATTACGCTCGACCGCGTCGCCGCAGCGCGCGCGGAACGCTCCCTCTCCGACCTTGAGCGCACGCCGCTGTTCGCGCGCCAGCCGGGCGATGTTCCGCGCGCCTTCCGCCGCGACGGCTACAACATCATCGCCGAAATAAAGTTCGCCAGCCCGTCGGAAGGCGATATCGCGAAGGGCGACCCGGTCACGGTTGCTGACGGCTACCTGAAGGCCGGCGCCGCGATGCTCTCCATCCTGACCGAACCCCGCTATTTCAAGGGCGATCTCGATTACTTAAGCGATGTGCGGGAGCGTCACCCCTATGCGCTGCTGCTGCGCAAGGATTTCATGGTCGATCCCTACCAGCTTTACGAGGCCAAGGCCTGCGGCGCGGACGCAATACTGCTGATCGTCGCCATGACCCCGCCCGAAGTGACGAAGGACCTGTTCGAGGCGGCCAAGGGCCTCGGCCTCGCCGCGCTTGTCGAAGTGCATGATGCGCGAGAACTGGACGAAGCCGCTGAAATGGGCGCGACGCTGCTCGGCGTCAATAACCGCAACCTGAAAACACTGAAGACCGACCTGAACATCGGCCGCGAACTTGCGGCGCGAAAACCGGAAGGCAGCGTGTTCATCTGCGAAAGCGGTCTTGCGACGGCAGCCGACCTGCGCGATATGCGCGGACGCGGCTATGACGGTTTCCTGATGGGCACGAGTTTCATGAAGCAGCCGCAGCCCGGCGCCGCCTTGCAAACCCTGCAGGAGCAGTTGAAATGCGCGTGAAGATCTGCGGCCTCACCCGCGCGGAAGACGCAAGCCTCGCCCATAGCCTCGGCGCCTGGGCGCTCGGGCTGATTTTCTACCCGAAGTCGAAGCGCTTTATCGATGCCGACAAGGCAAAGGAAATCGTTGCCTCCCTTCCCCGCGACGCGCTGCCCATCGGCGTCTTCGTCAATCAGACGGAGGACGCGCTAAAAACGGCGGAGACCGTCGGGCTGAAGGGGCTGCAGCTGCATGGCGACGAAACGCCGAACGAGCTGCGCCACGCGCGCGCGAATTTTGGCGGGGTGCTGATCAAGGCGCTGCGCCCGAAAACCGATGCAGACCTTCAGGCGATCGCGGAGTACAAGGGCCTTGTGGATTACATCCTTCTTGACGCCGCAACCGGCGCCGAATACGGCGGCACAGGCCATACCGGCGACTGGTCGCTGGCCCGCCGCGCCGCCATGCTGGGCGTGCCGGTGATCGTCGCGGGCGGCCTCGGCCCCGAAAATATCCTCGACGCGTTCGAGAATACGCATCCCTTCGCCTTCGACCTTGCCAGCGGGGTCGAGGCTTCGCCCGGCGTCAAGGACCCGGAGAAGCTGAAACTTCTTTTTGCCACGATACAGGAAGCATCCCATGCCGCATAACAGCAACCTTCCCGATGCGCGCGGCTATTTCGGCGCCTATGGCGGCCGCTTCGTGCCCGACACGCTGATGGCCCCGCTGCTGCAGCTGGAACAGGCCTATGCCGAGCTGTCATCGCAGCCCGAATTCTGGCGCGAATTCAACCTCATCCTCGCGCAGTTCGTCGGCCGCGAAACGCCGCTGCAATATGCCGCGCGCCTGACGGCGTCACTGGGCGGCGCGAAAATCTACCTGAAACGCGAAGACCTCGCCCATACCGGCGCGCATAAAATCAACAATGCCATCGGCCAGATATTGCTCGCGCGGCATATGGGCAAGACTCGCATCATTGCGGAAACCGGCGCGGGCCAGCATGGCGTCGCGACCGCGACCGCCGCCGCGCAGTTCGGCATGAAATGCGTAGTTTATATGGGCGCCGAAGACATGGCGCGGCAGGAGATGAACGTCTTCCGCATGCGTCTGCTCGGCGCCGAGGTCGTTGCGGTTAATGCCGGTTCGCGCACGCTGAAAGACGCGGTAAGCGAGGCGATGCGCGACTGGGTCGGCAATATCGCGGACACGCATTATTTGCTCGGCTCCGCGCTCGGCCCCCATCCCTACCCGAAAATGGTCCGCGATTTCCAGTCCGTCATCGGCCGCGAAGCGCGCGAGCAGATCATGGCGCAGGAGGGAAAACTGCCCGACACCGTCATCGCCTGCGTTGGCGGCGGCAGCAACGCGATCGGCATTTTCTCCGGCTTTGTGAATGACGAGAAGGTCGAACTGATCGGCGTCGAGGCCGGCGGCACGGCGATCCGCCCCGGCGAGCACGCCGCGCGCTTTTCCGGCGGCAAGCCCGGCATCTTCCAGGGCATGAAAACCTATATCCTGCAAAACGACGACGGGCAGGCCTCGCCGACCCATAGCGTTTCCGCGGGGCTCGATTACACGGGCGTGGGTCCCGAACATGCCTATCTCAACGACCTGAAGCGCGCGCGATATACCAATGTGAACGACGATGAAGCCGTATCCGCATTCCACTTCGTCGCGCGGACGGAGGGGATTATCCCCGCGCTCGAAAGCTCCCACGCGCTCGCCTATATGATCAAGGAAGCGCCTGCGATGAAGGGGAAGACGGTCATCGTCAACCTGTCGGGCCGCGGCGACAAGGATATCGGCATCATCCAGAAATATGACGGGGTGCGGAAATGAGCCTGCGCAAAGCCCTCACCGGCGGCAAATCCGCCTTCGTGCCCTTCGTCATGGCGGGCGATCCCTCTATGGCGGTGACTGAAAAAATCGTCATCGCGCTTGAAAAGGCGGGCGCCGACGCGCTCGAGCTTGGCGTACCCTTCTCTGACCCGGTCGCGGACGGCGTCACGGTGCAGAAGGCGGCGGAACGCGCGCTCGCGGCGGGCGCCACACTGCAGGGCGTGCTCGACCTCGTCAAAAAACTGCGCGCCTCCGGCGTAAAAATCCCGATCTGCCTTTTTTCGTACCTGAACCCGATTTACATGATGGGCTATGAAGCCTTTATCACGGCGGCAAAATCGGCGGGAGCGCAAGGCGCACTGATCGTCGACCTGCCGCCGGAAGAGGCGGAGGAATATCAGGCGCTCGCAAAGCAGCACGGCTTTGAGACCGTGTTTCTCTGCTCCCCCACGACGACGCCTGAGCGGCTGAAGCTTGTCGACGATTATTCGACCGGCTTTGTCTATTACGTTTCGCGCGAAGGCGTGACGGGTGCGCAGGCTGCGCTGCCCGCCCAGGTGAACGACCGCATCACGGCGCTGAAACAGCAGCTGAAGAATCCCCTCGCGATCGGCTTCGGCATCTCGACACCGGAGCATGTGCGCGCGCTGAGGGGAAAAGCGGACGGCATCGTGGTGGGCTCCGCGCTCGTGAAGATTATCGAGGAAAATCCGGCGAATGCGGCCGAAGCGGTGGAACAGAAGGTCCGTGCCCTGCTTGCGTGAACAGGCGTTCCTGATTATAATCGGCGCATGAGCAAAGACCCGAAAAAACTGCCTCCCGGCCAGGCCTATATCGTGGGCGAAACTGACACGCGCCCCTGGGGCTCCTACACCGTCGTTGCGGCCGGCCGCAACGAGGGCGAGGAATACTGCGAAAAAGAAATCATCGTCAATCCTGGCCATATCCTGTCGCTGCAAAGCCACGTGCACCGGCGCGAGCACTGGATGGTCAAGCAAGGCGTCCTCACCGTCGTGCTCGACGGCCAGCGCATCACGCTGAAAAAGGGCGGTGAAATCCGGATTCCCGTCGGTGGCGTGCATTGCATGGCCAATCTTGGCACCGATGCCTGCATCGTGCGGGAGGTGCAGGCCGGCATCTGCCGCGAGGAAGATATCGCGCGTTACATGGACGCCTATGGCCGCGTCACCGACGTGACCGATGCTGCAAATGTGCAGCAGAGCCTCGTCATCTATAAACAATTGTTGGGCGAGCTCGGCAAAGATGTCTGACATGCGCATCGGCATCGATTTCGGCGGCACCAAGACCGAAATCATCTGTCTCGATGGGCGCAACGGCAAGGAAATCTACCGCCAGCGTATCCCGACCGCCCGCGGCGATTATATCACCACCGTAAAATCGCTTTGCGACCTCGTGCGCGGGGCGGAGGCGTCGCTGAAGCGCACGGGGTCGGTCGGCGTCGCGATCCCGGGCACCATCGTGCCGGAAACCGGCCTCGTCAAGAATTCCAACTCGACCTGGATGAACGGCCAGCCCTTCCAGAAAGACATGGCGAAAGCGTTGGGGCGGGAAGTGCGCATGGAAAACGATGCGAACTGCTTCGCCGTGTCGGAAGCGACCGATGGCGCTGGCGAAGGGCGTGGCGTCGTTTTCGGCGTCATCATCGGCACGGGCTGCGGCGGCGGGCTTGCGCTGAATGCCGTCGCGCATCGCGGCGTCAATTCAATCGGCGGCGAATGGGGCCACAACCCCCTGCCCTACCCGCATGTGGCGAAAGCCGACCCGGCCAAGGATTTCGGACGGTTCGAGGCGTATCAGGTGCCCGACAAGTTGAAGGAAAGCTATTTCAGCGACGCTGCCATCTCGGAATTCCCCGGCCCGCTCTGCTATTGCGGCCGCCGCGGCTGCCTGGAAACCTGGATTTCGGGCACGGGTTTCAAGAACGACTACAAGCGCGTGACGGGCGACGAAAAGTCGACGCATGACATCATCTCGCAGGCGAAGGAGAAAGAGCCGAAAGCCGCCGCCGCGCTCGCCCGCTATACCGACCGCCTTGCCCGCGCGCTGGCGCAGGTCATCAACATCCTCGACCCCGACGCGATCGTGCTGGGCGGCGGGATGAGCAACGTCAATTCGCTCTATAAAGACGTGCCGGAGGCGTGGAAAAAATACGTGTTCTCCGACACCGTCAAGACGCCGCTGCTGCCCGCCCGTCACGGCGATTCCTCGGGTGTGCGCGGCGCGGCCTGGCTCTGGACGCGCTAGTCGTTCACCTTCACGCGCATCTCGTCGCTGTTGGCGCGGATTTCCGGCACATACATCGCATGCGTCTGGTCGGGCATCGCATGGAACTCGCCGGGCACTTCCGCACGCAGCTCGTAGCGTAGCAGGTGCTTGCCCTGCTTCAGCTGCGGGATGAAGAATGCCGCCTTCTGGTCGCGGAATTCCTGGTAGACATAGCCGCGCTCCCCCGTCTCCTTGCCGTTGCGGTCAAGCAAGATTTCCTCGCCGCTGCCGCTCGTGAGTGACACGGCTTCCAGCCCCGCCGGTTTGTAGTCTTCGGCAACGAGGTATTCATAGTTGTTTTTCGCGTCCAGCGTCACTTCGACGCGAATGCGGTCGCCGCTATTCACGGCGTCCCCCTCGGCCAGCTCGGCCCAGTCTTCGGCATAGCCTTTCATAAGGGTTTCCTTGACGGCTTGCTTGTAATACTTGCGCGTCACGAAAATCTCGTTTCCGGCCTTTGCGATCGGCTCCTCCAGCGTAAAGTATTTCGCATGCGCCGCTACGTAGAGCGCGCCCTTGCCCTTGATCGTGACAGTAATTTTATTGTCACCGTCATTCAGCCCCTCCGCCGGAATATCGATCAGGCGGTTGAAGGAAAAAACGTTCGAGGTATCGGCGCGGCCTTTGCGCGCTTCCTTGCCGTTCACGTTCACCGTGTAATCATATTCGGGCGCGAGCTCCTTCGTTGCTTTCAGGTAATCGGCGAGACCGAGGATGGCGATTGCCGTATCGCGCGTGTTCTTCCACGACGCGCCGCGGCGGTTGAGCACCATCCACTTGACCGCTTTTTCGAGGTATTCGCTTTGCGGGTCCATCAGTGACAGAGCCTTGATGGTGAAGGCCGTCGCCTCCACGCCGCCTTCGCTCCAGCGGTAATTCACGCCCGCCTCGCCCCAATGGGCAGTCGCGTTTTCCTTGTCCTCGTCAACGCCGTTGATCAGGTTCTGCGCCAGCACGCGGGAGCGTTCCTGGTTGCCATAGCGGTTTTCCGACAGCGCGAACAGCGCGCGAGTATAGGGGTTCAGCTTTTCGCGCATCTCCCACAACCTGTTGCGCTGCTTGTCGGTGAACTGGTCGCCCGCCGTCGACACTTGCGAAATGCCGTGCAGCATCCAGGCGAGCATATCGGGCGCGTTTTCCTCCTCAACCAGCTGAACGCGGAGGTACTGCGCAGCGCGCTCCAGAACGTCCGAGCGGATATCGAGGCCCGCATCGCGTGCAAGCCCGAGACCCCAGGCGACATAGGCGGTCATGAAACGGTCGCTGTCGCCGTCCTTCCACCAGCCCCAGCCGCCGTCAGCATGCTGGAAGTCGTAGAGGCGTGTAAGGCCGTCCGTCACCATTTTGTCCAGGCGTTTATAGGTCGCGTCCTCGCGGCGCTGCGGGTGGCCTTTCGGATCATTGCGCGGCTCCAGCACATCGCTGATATAGGCGTCGACATCGTGGCCGCTGATGCCGAGATCGGTCATCGTCTTGCGCACGATGACGGCGGGCAGGAAGCGGCTCATCGTCTGCTCGACGCAGCCATAAGGATAGTCGGCAAGGTAGGGCAGCGCGTCCAGCAGGTTCGCCGCGAGCGAGGGTGAAATGGTCAGGCGCAGGCTGGTCGCTTCGCGGATGCGCTCCTTCGGAATATTGACGGTGATTTCCTTCGTCACGCTGTCGCCCGCGGATTTCAGCACGGCCGATTGCGCGATGAACTTCTCGATGCCATGCGGGATGATGGGATAGGTTTTTTCCATCGCATCCGCCGCGCCCTCGCCGCGCGCGGTCACGGTGATTTTTGCCATGCCCGCTTTCTCCGCCTTCAGCGCCCAGTCGACGCGCGCCTGTCCATGCGCCGGCACCTCGACCACGCCCTGCTCGCCCTTGACGAACTTGCCGTCGCGGTAAAGCCCCGTCACGGCAAGCCCTTCGGCTTTCAGCGCAGGGGATACCTTCATCGGCTTGTCGGTCATGTTGTCGATGATGGCTGATACGTCGACAAGGTCGCGTTCGGTGAAGAAGCGCGGCGCCTGCAGACGGATCATGAGGTTCTTGTTGGATCGCACCTCATGCGTCACGCTGCCGACCGAGGTCTCCGCCGTCGCCGCCCGCGCGGTCGCCCGCCAGGTGGTGAGGGAGTCCGGGAAGGTAACGGTCACCGTCGCCCTGCCGTTTGCATCGGTTTTCAGCGCGGGCAGCCAGGTCACCGTCGAGCGAAAATCGCTGCGCACGCGCCCCGGCTCGGCGAGCCCCCCGGCATTTCCTTCCGGCCGCTTCAAGTCTTCGTCGCGCCCGGTGATCTTGGCTTTTTTCTCCGGCGCCATTTCATTTTTATCGGCCATTTCCTTCGCGGCCATCTGCGCGACGGGTGCGGCCGAGGGCGCGGATTTCATCATCGCGCCGCTCGCGACGCCGAAATCCGCCTTTCCGCCAACGCCGCCGCGCTGGCGGTAATCATCCGCCTCGCCCAGCTGGTCGGCCGGCGCATCGTTGCGGCCGTCCTTGTTCGATTTCCGCCGCTCCTGCTCCTGGTCGGTGATCAGGTCGCCATTTTCCGCGCGCACCAGCAGCGTATAGGGCCGCTGGTAGAAGCTCGCCTGCGTTTGCACGCTTTGCTGCTTCTTGTCTCCATAGAAGAACTTGCGGATATCGGGCGCCATTTCGTCCTGGATGTAATAGATCGCGGCATCGGTAATGCCGATCGCGACCTCGCCGCTCACCAGCTTGCCCGCGTTGTCTGTAACCTCGATGTCGAATTTCCCTTCCTCCTGCGGTTGGTAGACCGCTTTGTCGGAGGTGATTTTCACATTGAGGAATTTATCCGCAGGCGGCACGATCAGCTGCAACCCGGTTGTTTTCAGCTGGTACTGCCCGCCGCTGACCGCGTTCAAAAAAATATTCGGCACATAATTGCCGCGCACGGGCAGCTCGACCAGCTTCACCGATCCCTCGATATGCAGCAGCCGGTAGTCGTAAAGGTTATCGCTCTCGACCGTCAGCAGCACGTAAGTATCGGGCACGTCGGAAACGATCATGGCGCGCGCCGTATCGCCGGCCTGATAGGTGTCCTTTTCCGTGATGATCTGCAACCCGCCGTAGCGATAGCCGATATTCGTCGCATCGGTGTCGCAGACATAGATATTCGCGGCGGCAGTCACCGGCTCGCCATTGTCAAAGCCTGTGAACTCGACCGTGTAATAGCCGTTTTCCGACGGCTCGAATTCGAAGATCGCCTCGCCCTTGTCGTTGGTTTTCACGAATTTGGTCATGATTTCGCGCCCGTCATAGCCGCCCGGGTTCACCACCTTGTCTTCGCGGTATACCGGATCGCGCCAGCTGTTGCGGCGGATCGTAACTTTGCCCTCGACCGCGATAGGCGCGTCGTCCGCCGTCAGCGTCTTGATCAGCGCCTGCGCCTTGTCGCCGGGGCGGTAGAGATTGGCTTTCGCCTCGACAACCGCGTAGAAGGCCGTCTTCATGACCTTGATATCCGCCGTGCCGCGGATTTCGCGGCGGCTTTTATCCACGACGCGCGCCTCCACATGAAATTGCAGGTCGCCCTGGTCCTTCGGCGTTTCGATTTTGAAAGACGCCTTGCCGTCCGCCCCCGTTTTGATTTTTTTCTGCACGACGAGCGCGCCATTGCCATAGCCGTAATTCTGGGGGTACAGGTCATCGTAATACCAGCTATAAGCGCGCCACGGGCGGTAATAGCGGTAAAGCGGCTGCTGGTAGACAAGGTATTCGACCTCGGCCTCCGCGACCGGCCCGCCAAAATAATACTGCGCATCGACGCTGACATCGATCGTATCGCCAAGGCGATAAGCCGCGATGCCCTTTTCCGCCGTTTTCGGCGCAGGCGTGACGGTCACTGTGTATTCCGGCAGTTTATATTCCTCCAGCCGGAACAGCTGCACGGCCGCCAGCTGGTTATTGGCATCGGCGGAGTAAAGCTGCAGCGAATATTCGCCGAGCGTGGCCTTGTCATCCAGCACCAGCGTATCGTTGAGCACGCCGTATTCGTTCAGCGTATAATCGCCTTCCTTGACCTGCTTGCCCTGCGCGTCATAGATGCGTGCCTTCACCTTCAGCCCCGAGGGCGTCACGAAGCCGCCGTCTTTCGGCTGGCGCAGCATGGCTTTTATATTCACGGTCTCGTTGGGCCGGTAAGCCGGACGGTCGGTGAAGGCATAAAGCCACCATTCACCCCGGCCGTTGTTATAGTAATTGTAATAGCTGTTCTGGACAAAGGCCTGGCCCTTGCCGGAACTCATCGCCGCGAAAACGTTGTGCTGCTGCGAATAACTGCGCGCCGAGCTCGTGCGCAGATCGACCTTCAGCAGCCCGTCATCGCCGGCCTTGCCCTCCCCCGCGACCCAGCGCGTGTTGCCGCTGTCGTCATAAAAGCTGTAGGTATAGCGCAGCTGCGCCCCCGCAAGTGGCGCGCCCGTCTTCGCATCCATCGCGAAAAACAGCGCGCGGTCATTCGCAACCTTGCTGACCAGCGCGGCGTCGGTCACGAGCACAAGGTCATAGGCCGGCTGCGTACCCGCCGCGGTCACGAGCATCAGGTAGGCGCCTGCGGCCAGCTTTCCGTCATCGGGATTCGTTTTCGCGTCGCTGTCCTTGCGCCAGTCGGCGAGGCTTTTGTATTCGCTATAGGGCTGGTGCTTGCCCTCTTCCTTCAGCGCGGCGGTAATATTGAGCGCGACCGGCAGCGATTTATAACGCCCGGTTTCCACCAGTTTCTGCAACACTTCCTGGTAACCCGAATAGCCGCTCTGGTCGTTTTTCAGCGCAATTTCGGCAGGCAGGTCGAGCTTGTAAAACGCCACCTGCGCCGATTTCACGTTGCGCCAGCTAAGGCCAAACTGGATCTCCGACCCCGGAATAAATGTGTTGCCAAGACTGAGCCCCATCGACGGGTTGACGATATATTCAAGGCGGCGCTTCGCATCATCCAGCCATTGCGATTGCCCTGCGCTGTAACGCTTCGCGATGCCGCGATAGGCGTCCGCCGCTTTGACGAAATCCGACTGGTTTTCGTAGAGCATGCCGAGCTGGTACCAGGCGTCGTCGGCCCATTCGCTGTCGGCAAAGTCTTCGGTGATTTTTTCAAATTCCTCCGCCGCCTTGTCGCGCAGTTTCTGGTCGCCGGAATAATTCTGCATCCAGCTCATGGCCAGGCCGTAATGGGCATGGGCTTTGTGTTCTTCCGTCTTTGCGACTTTTAAAATTTCCTCGAACAGCACCTGCAGCGCGGCATTTCCCGGCTGTTGCTGCGGCGCGGGCGCGATACGCTTGCCGTTCAGGCGGATCGGGCGGATATCGGCGTTGTACCATCCCCAGCGCGATGTGATGAAATCGGCGAGCGCGAAACTGGTCGTGATGAATTTCTCGCGCGCAAGCTCGACATCGCTTGACCCCGCCCACCAGTCGCGCGCGGCGTCGAGGTATTTCTTGATCTCCTCCGCCTTGCCGTAGGGGTCTTTCTCGATATAGTTCATGGCAAGCGTCGTGCCGGATTCCGCCCACCAGCGGTCATGCGTCTCGCCCCCCGCCAGTTCCAGCAATTTCTTTTCAGCCGCGTCGCGCTTCGCCTCGTCCTTCGCCTGCAGGACGCTGTCGCCCCATTTGAACGCGACCTCGCGCATCAGCGCGGGCTCCGCCTTCTGGTCGAGCAGCTTTTCGTATTCGGCTGCCGCCAGCTGATATGATTTTTCGCCGTAATATTTATCGGCCGTCGCGAGGTCGTCCGCGCTGTAGGCCGCTGCAGGTTGCGGCAGCAGCAGCGTGAACAACAGGGCGAGGAAAGCGAAAAACGGCATGAAGAGCCTCCGGCGAAAATGCAGCATTGGCCATAAGACGCGCGCAGGCGCGCGATCCTTGGTGTAAATCGTCACCGATCGTCGCAGACTGGTCTTAACGGATTGTTAAATTTGGGAATTTTGACGAAAGAACGCGCGTTCTTTATGCGTTACGTCAATAATCGATGACCATAACATCATCGCCTTCGAAATAAACCTCGTCGAGGTTTTTTTCCGCCCCGCCGCGGTCGATGACAAGGAAGTCGCAAACCTTGTCGAGCGCGAGGCTGTAATGGTGCCAGGTACCGCGCGCGTAATTCACGCCCTGCTTCGGTCCCGCGAGGAACACGCGCATCGCGCCCGCGTCAAAATCTCCGGGCGGCGAAACCACGACCATATAGGGATGATTGTCGAGCGGATAGAAAGCCTGGCTGGAGAGGGGGTGCCGCTCCATGACCTTTATTTCAATCGGGCGCGGCAGTGGTTTCGAGCGGAAAATGCTCACCAGCGGTTTCCCGCCATCCTGCAATAAATCGAGGCTGGCGATGCTGTGATAGCGTTCGGTATTGCCGTAGTTGATATGCCGCAATTCGCGCGCCGTGCCGGTTTCCAGCACGTCGCCAAAGGGCTTGAAGGATTCTGCCGTCAGCGGTTCCGGCTTTATGATGCGGCGCGTCATGATATCCCTCGAGGGGTTGCAATGCTTTGGCAATCGTTGCATAAATCAGCCCATCAACACAAGCGAAGGGCAGCGCCATATGGCCGCGAAAAAAGCAACGAAGAAAACGTCAGCGAAAAAACCGCCCGCCGGCAAGCGCGTGCGCATCCCGGCCATCCTCATGGCCTATTCGGAATCCGACTTCACCAACCCGCATGAAGCCATGCTGCCCGACGAGCCCAAGGATTGCCGCGGCGACTTCACGCATATGGGCGCGAAATACTGGGGCTATGAATCGCGCCGCCATATGGCGACGCGCATCGCGGCAGACGGTGAAT
>Ga0196981_1000243_pt1 | contig 32165 bp, 29 predicted proteins | sample S3_2013CmetaG_FD_155462 | JGI IMG/M metagenome (GOLD analysis project Ga0196981, IMG submission 155462) | Soil microbial communities from Anza Borrego desert, Southern California, United States - S3_20-13C | ecosystem: Environmental > Terrestrial > Soil > Desert | place: USA: California... | reverse complement strand
ATACATCGAAGTGTTTTATAACCGTCAGCGCAAGCACTCAACCCTGAGCTACCGAACTCCGCTGGAGTTCGAACAACAGTGGCAAACAGCAGCCTGACTTTTTGTCCGGAAAACTCTTGCCATATCACACCAAGTCTTTCGAACCCGCACCGCACGATGTCTGCAAGGCATCGGGCGACTCCACCACCAAGTCCTTGCTGCCGCAGGGATTGTAATCGGCCTCCTTCGCGGCGAAACGGCGGGATTCCAGCCGCCGGTTTTGACCGGGTACATCCACGGGTAAAGGACGTTGGCTCAGAAACAGCCAGACAATCTCCTCGCCAGGCTGGTCATCGAAACGGATGTGCCCCGAAACGGGAATGGTATAAACCCGATTAGCCTCGACATATTCGTCGGCGTTCGCCGAGGTGGGAAAGAGAAAACTGCCGCGGCCGCTACTGCCTTGATTGACGACATATAAATAGCCCGAGCGGTTGGAGCGTACATGTATGCGAATGCGGTCACCGCTCTTGAATACCGTCGAGGGGCCAACCCGTTGCGTACCGCTGCGGCCGATACGTTCGATCCAGTAGGTCAAGCCATGATAAGACCCGCTGGCGCTTGCCGACGCCGGTTTTTGAAGCTTTGCGTGAGGTTTACTGGCTGAGGATTTTGCCGGTGTTTCCGAATCCAGGCCGTTTGTGGTCATCATCACCCCATCCCCGGCGGAAGTCAGGGACTTTTCGCCATCCGCGGATGGAGCGGAGCCTGTGGAGGATGGCTTGGGATTCGATGCACAGGCCGCTAAAACGGACACGGCCAATAAAATCAGAACGCGTTTAATCATGTTCCCCCCAACTTGCCAAAAAACGCTACGCCGTTACACAGCCCTATTCTTAATCCCAGCGTCGAAACACCGTGGTTCAAGGCAATTATTTAGTGACGCTTTATCCGGGCTGCGTTAAAAAGATTACCAATAGCGACCGATGTATCAAAGTTGTTTTTTTATTGTAATCATAAGCTTACATAACCACTCCAAAACAAGCTGGTCCGAACTGAAAAAGATCGTGCTTCGTCAAGCGGCAGAGGCGCTCGACGATCCTCCAATTCACGTATGCGGGAGCGGGATCTATAAAAAGCGCCTCTACTCGTTCAGCGCCGCATAAGCCACCTGACTGAGGACGTTTGCCGCCGCCAGCACAGCGAAAACCTGTCTTAGAGGATTCAGAATGAGATTGCCGCATGCACCGGTTTAGCATCCTCCTTTCCGTTTAGGCGTGCCGCAAGGGATTTGCCGTTCCGCCCTCTCTCGACATCGCGTAGAATCGGGCAAACGATACCCACTCGATGAATATTCAGGAGTTATAGCCTATGAGACTTTTCTCGCGCGCCCTGATTGCCGGAATCCTTCTTTCGGCGTTGATGCCGGCTTACGGCGACGACGAATGGCGCGGCACCACCCTTTCCGACCGGACGCTGGAGAAGGTCAACCTGGCTTTGGTCGCTTATCAGGGCTGCGTCAACAGCGAAACCCGCGCGCATATCGGCGAGCAGGCGGATTCGCGCGTGCTCACCGATCGCGTTTTGAAGACCTGCGAAGAGAAGCTGTCGAAGGTCAAGGCGGCATTCGACGGCGAAAACGTGCCCGGCACGATCTCCGAGCGGTACATGCGCAGCCGCCGCACCCAGGCCGCACGCCAGATCTTGCGCACTTTCATGGGCGCGCAGGCGGCCCAGACCGTAACCGGGCAGCCGTAACGGGATTGTCCCGCGCGCCGTTCCTCGCCGGCCGGCCGCTGCGCCGATTCATGCCGGCTTCATAGGACATTACCAACACCAAGAGGATCCGAATGCAATTCGACCCAACGCTCATTCCGACCACGTTCGACGCCGTCCACATCGGACTCGCGGCCCTGGTGCTCATTCTGCTGATTCTGCAAATCCTTCTGCTGTCCGTGGCCGTCATCGCCCTGCTGCGCCGCGGAAAGCCGGCGGCCGAAGTTGCCGCCGTGCCGGCGCCGGTTCCCGTCAGGGAAGCTCCCAAGCCCCTGGAAATCGTCAAGCCGGAACGGCCGGAGCCCGTGGTTGTCAAAGAAGCCACACCGGACGCCGCCTTGCAGCTTCTCGGGCTTTTGCAGAAGGAAGCCCGTTTCGTCGATTTCGTTCAGGAAAACGTCGGCGCCTATTCCGACGCCGAGATCGGCGCGGCGGCCCGCGTGGTACATGAAGGATGCCGCAAGGTATTGAGCCACCATTTCGAGCTCGAACCGGTGCGCAAGGAGCAGGAGAACTCCCGCATTACGCTGCCCAAAGGCTTCGACGCATCGAGCGTAAGGCCCACGGGCAACATCGTCGGCGATCCGCCCTTTACCGGCACCTTGATACACCGCGGCTGGCGCGCCACGGGCGTCAAGCTGCCCAAAATCGCCGAAGGACACGACGTACGCATCATCGCCCAAGCAGAGGTGGAATTGTGAGCGAAACCCGGTATTCCGTCGGAATCGACCTCGGCACGACCAACAGCGTCGTTTCTTATGTCGATCTCGGCCAGTGCGACGGCGAAAACGCGCCGCTCGAAGTCCTGGACATCCCGCAATTGACGTCGCCCGGCACGGTCGGCGACAAAAAGCAATTGCCGTCCTTCCTTTATCAGGCCCACGAGGCCGAACTCGCGCCCGGCGATGTCGTATTGCCCTGGAACGAACAGCCGGAGGCCATCGTCGGCGATCTGGCCAGACAGCTCGGCAGCAAGACCCCCATACGCCTGGTGGGCAGCGCCAAGAGCTGGCTGTCCCATAGCGGCGTCGATTGCCGCGCGCCGATCCTGCCCGTCCAGTCGCCGGAGGAAGTCAAGCGGGTTTCGCCGCTGCAAGCGTCCATCGAATACCTCCGCCACATGCGGGACGCCTGGAACGCCCGCTATCCCGACGCGCCTCTGAGCGAGCAGGACCTGGTGATCACCGTGCCCGCCTCGTTCGATCCGGCGGCGCGGGAACTCACCGTGGAAGCCGCCCATGCCGTCGGCCTGCGGCAAGCGATTCTGCTTGAAGAACCCCAGTCGGCGCTGTACAGCTGGATTCAGACCAGCGAGGGAAAATGGCGCGAGCAGGTTAAACCCGGCGACATCATCCTCGTCGTGGACGTGGGCGGCGGCACCACCGACTTGTCGCTGATCGCCGTGACCGAAGAGGAAGGCAATCTGATCCTCAACCGGGTCGCCATCGGCGATCACATTCTCCTCGGCGGGGACAACATGGACCTCGCCCTGGCCTATGTGCTGAAAACGAAGATCGAAGCCGGAGGCAAACGGCTGGAACCGTGGCAGATCCAGGCGCTCATGCACGGCTGCCGGGACGCCAAGGAATCCTTGCTGTCCGATTCGGATACCGATGAGGTCGCCGTCGTCGTGCCCAGCCGCGGTTCGTCGCTCATCGGCGGCACGCTGCGCACCAGCCTGACCCGCGACGAGGTCGGACGAACCCTGGTCGAAGGCTTCTTCCCTCGGGTGCAAATCACCGACCGCCCCGCGGTCCAGGCCCGCACCGGCTTGACCACCCTGGGTCTTCCCTATGCCAAGGACGCGCGGATCACCTGCCATCTCGCCGCATTCCTCAGCCGGCAGATCGGCGCGACCGGAGAATTGAGAGGATTCGACCTCCCTTCTGACGCCCAATTCCTGCATCCGACCGCCCTGCTCCTCAACGGCGGCGTGTTCAAGTCCCAGGCGCTCGAAAACCGGCTGCTCGAAGTGCTGAATAGCTGGCTCGAAGCCGATGGCGCGCCGCATGCCCGATTGCTGCACGGCGCCGATCTGGATCTGGCCGTGGCCCGCGGCGCCGCTTATTACGGCTATGTCCGCAAAGGGCGCGGCGTCCGCATCCGCGGCGGCACCGGCGCCGCCTACTACGTGGGCGTCGAAAGCGCCATGCCCGCCGTGCCGGGCTTCGCCCCGCCGATCGAGGCCCTGTGCATCGCGCCCTTCGGCATGGAGGAAGGCACCGAGGCGGATCTGCCGCCCTACGAGTTCGGCTTGGTCGTCGGGGAGCCCGTGCGCTTCCGTTTCTTCGCGTCCAACGTCCGCCGCGACGACGTGGTCGGCACGCGTCTCGACTACTGGTCGGAGGACGAAATGGAAGAACTGGACGAGATCGAGGTCACCTTGCCGGCCGAGGAGTACCAGGCGGGCGACGTCGTCCCGGTCCATCTGGCCGCGAGGGTCACCGAGGTCGGCACGCTGCAACTGGAAGCCGTCGCGAAGGACGGCGACAAGCGCTGGAATGTCGAGTTCGACGTCCGCGCGGGCGAGAAGCCCTTGCCGCCGGATGAAAACGCCGCGCCGGAGGAACCGATCCTGGGCGATCTCTCCGAGCAGGCGGCTGAAACCGCGCCGGAAACGACTTCCGACGAACCGGCATCGGAAACGCCCGGCGACGATGCCGCGGCCAAAAAAAGCTTTTGGCCTTTCAATAAATAACGGATAAACCGCAGGGCACCGCCCCTGCGGATGCCCCTATCTCATGCCCGAATCATCAAGCCAGACTTCCCGCTACCTTGTCGGCATCGATCTCGGCACGACCCACACCGTGGTCGCCTATGCCGATCTCGCCAAAGCCGCGCGGGCCGAAATCCAGCTTTTTCACATCGATCAATTGGTCGTGCCGGGCGAAGTCGCCGCGGAGCCGCTGCTGCCTTCGGTCCGCTACCACGCATCGCCGGACGAACTGACCGAAGCCGATATTCGGCTGCCCTGGCCGTCTCCGGAAGCGGAACCGGATTATCGTCCGGTCATCGGCAAGCTGGCGCGGGTCCTGGGTTCGAAAAGCCAGGGGCGCTTCGTGACGAGCGCCAAGAGCTGGCTGTCGCACGGTAGCGCGGACCGGACCGCCGCCATCCTCCCGTGGGGCGCGCCGGAGGAGATTCCGAAAATCTCTCCGGTCGAAGCCAGCGCGAGCTACCTTCGCCACGTGCGTTCGGCCTGGAATTACCGCCATCCCGAGGCACGGCTGGAAGACCAGGAGATCGTGGTCACGGTGCCGGCTTCCTTCGACGAGGCCGCGCGCACCTTGACGCTCGAAGCGGCCCGCTTGGCCGGACTTCCCAACGTGCGCCTGCTCGAAGAGCCGCAAGCGGTCTGCTACGACTGGCTCTGGAATCACCGCAACTCCTTGCGGAAGCAGCTCGCCGACGTGCGCTTGCTGCTGGTCTGCGACGTCGGCGGCGGCACCACGGACCTGACACTGATCAAGATCGAACCGGGCGAGGACGAACCCCGGCTCACCCGCATCGCCGTCGGCAATCATCTGATGCTGGGCGGCGACAACATCGATCTTACCCTGGCGCACCTCGCGGAACGCCGGCTGATGGGCGACGATCGAAAGCTGTCCGCGGCCGAGCTTTCCCAACTGGTCGAACAATGCCGGCTGGCCAAGGAACGGCTGCTGGCTCCCGATGCGCCGGATTCCGCGACCGTGACGCTGCTCGGCGCGGGAGCGCGGCTCGTCGGCGGCGCACGCTCGGTCGAATTGACCCGAAACGAAGCCCATGGCATCGCGCTCGACGGCTTCTTTCCGATGGTGAGCCTCGCCGATCATCCCGACCGCAAACGGAGCGGCGTCGTCGAATTCGGTCTGCCCTATGCCGCCGATCCCGCGATCAGCAAACATCTCGCCGCCTTTCTGACCCAGCATTTCGAAACCGCGCGCGAGGCGCTCCAGTCGGATTCCGCCAAGCCGGTTCCCGACGCCGTGCTTCTCAACGGCGGCGTGTTCCGCAGTTCCATCATAGCCCAGCGCCTGGTGGAACTGGTGACGTCGTGGGGAACACATCGCCCCGTCCTGCTCAAGAACGACCGCCCCGATCTGGCCGTGGCCTACGGCGCCGTAGCGTATGGACTCGCGAGGCGCGGCCATGCGGTGCAACGCATCGGCGGCGGCTCGGCGCGCAGCTATTTTTTGGTGGTGGAAACCGGCCGGGACGAGATGCCCAAGGGTATTTGCATTCTGCCGCGGGGAACCGATGAAGGCCGGGAGATCGTCTTGACCGACCGCACCTTCCTGCTTAGGCTCGGACAGCCGGTACGCTTCAATCTCGCTTCGTCCAGCGAGGACCGACGCTTCCAACCTGGGGACCTGACCGCTATCGACGAAGATCGTTTCGTTCATTTGCCGCCCCTCGCCGCGGTCCTCGACCGGGAAAGCGCGCAAGGGCGAGCGGAACAGGCCGTCCAAATCGCCGCCTCGCTGACCGAGGTCGGGACCCTCGATTTGCACTGCGTGGCGGCCGATAATCCCGAACAGCGCTGGAAGATCGAATTCCAGTTGCGGCAAGCCGCTCCGCAGACAACATTGCCCGAGACTCGCCGGCATCCCCGTCTCGATCAGGCCGTGGAGAAAATTCGCGTGGTGTTCGGGAAAAAAGCGAAGGCGGCCGACGCCAAGATGGTCAAGGGACTTCGCGGCGAGCTCGAAAAGATTCTGGGTTCCAGAGCCGATTGGGATACCGCGTTGTTACGCGACTTGTTCGGCGCCTTGCTGGAAGGCCTGCCCCACCGGCGGCGCTCCGCCGAGCACGAGCGTCTGTGGTTCAGCCTGACGGGGTACTGCCTCCGTCCCGGATTCGGCTATCCCCTAGACGATTGGCGGGTCGAACAGGTTTTCGCCATCTACGGGCAAGGGCTGCAATTCGTCAACGAAGTCCAGAACTGGACCGAATGGTGGACCTTCTGGCGCCGCCTCGCCGGAGGCTTGAACGAGGAGGCGCAACGGTCGATCTTCGAGGATCTCGCCGACTTCATCAATCCCGAAACCGCCAAGCGCGGCAATCTCCCTGCCCTTGCCAAAAAGCGCAGCTACGAGGACATGGTAAGGCTTGCGGCCGTGCTGGAACGCCTCCCGGCATCTCAGAAAACCGAACTCGGACGCTGGCTGCTCCAGCGCCTGTCGAAACCCGGCGAACCCGCCGAAAGCTGGTGGGCGCTGGGCCGCGTCGGCGCTCGCGTACCGTTCCACGGCAGCGTGCATAACGTGGTTTCCCGTAGCACGGCCGAGGAATGGCTGGTCCAGATTCTGAACCGCGACTTCAAGAAAGAGCCCCACGCCGGCTTTGCGGCCGCTCTCATCGCGAGGCTCAGCGGCGACCGCGAACGCGACATCGATCCGGCGCTCAAGCAGCGCGCGATCGAACGGCTGAGAGCCGGCAAGGCGCCGGACTCCTGGATCGGCATGGTGTCCGAAGTGAAGGAACTTTCCGAAGCCGACGAAAAGCGCATCTTCGGCGAGGCGTTGCCCCCCGGACTGAAGCTGATCGCCTGATTCGGCGAGCCTTCAGTCTGGAAACCGGCGCATTTGAAGCTGCCCGTTCCCATTCAGCTTCCGTTCAGGAACCGGAGACTATCTTGATCCTGCCGGCAAACCCGACGGTTTGAATCCGGCACCAGTTTCGAGTTTTTGAACGGGGGATCAAGTCATGAAACCGCTGAAAAAGATCGTTGCCCTATCCGCCATCGCATTATTCGCCTTCGCATCGGGCGCTCGCGCCGACGACCACTGGGGCCATGGTCATCATCACGGCCACCATCGCGATCATGGGCATCACCACCACGATTATGGACATCATCACCATGGCCATGATCATTACGCCCCGAGAGTGATTCACCATTACTACGAGCCGGCACCCTACTATTACCGGGAACCGCGCGTGGAGCATCGCCATATCCACCATTACCATGAACCGAGGGTCGTCTATCACGACGATTATCCCGCTTATCGCCGTCACGGCGCCGGCTTGGCGGGCACATTGCCGATCGTTGCGGGCGGCGTTCTCGGCGGCGTGGTGGGGGAACAGGTCGGCGCCGGCAATCATGGCGCCATCATCGCCGGCTCGGTAGCCGGAGCCGTGTTGGGGCACGAAATCAGCCACTGAACCGGACTGTAGCGCCATTGCCAACCGGCATGGCAGAGCCCGTTGTCCGCTCGGAAAGGACAGTGTTATTCTTCGCCTGCCCAAGCGCCGGGCGGCTTTTCGCGGCCCGGCCCATCCTTCGCAAGCGCCGTGGTCGCATCGAGCCGCGTGATAAACAAACGATTCTTGCCCGTCATTATTGGCTGCCTGCTGCCGATGGCATTTCCGGCCCACTCGCAGCCGCCGTTCGGTCCGGACGGCCCGATCATGCCCTTCATTGCGCGCCAGCCCCAGTTCCGGTCCGGCATAAGCCTCGACGACGCCATCCAGCGCGTCCGCCGTGAAACCGGCGGCCGCATCCTGGCCGCCGATACCGTCGGAAACGGCGGCGCCGTAACTTACCGCATCAAGGTGCTCATGCCGGACGGCCGGGTGCGGGTCTTTTATGTCGATGCCCAAGGATGAAAATTCGGAAGCCCTGTTCCGAAACTCCGCTTTCGCGAAGGCTGTCGGCCAAGCCCGTTAAACCCGCCAAGTCCGAGCAATTCCCATGCGCCTTCTGATCGCCGAAGACGAAGCCGAACTGCGCTCCCAGCTCAAATCGCGCTTGCAGGCGCTCGGTTACGCGGTCGACGCCGCCGCCGACGGCAAGGAAGCGGTCTTCTTGGGAAGAGAATATCCGTTCGATCTGGCCATCGTCGATTTGGGGCTGCCGCTGGTGCCCGGCATCGACGTCATCAGACGCTGGCGCGCCGGCGGCCTCAATTTTCCGATTCTGATTCTCACCGCCCGCGATCGCTGGCAAGACAAGGTGGAAGGACTGGACGCCGGGGCCGACGATTACCTGAGCAAACCCTTCCATTTCGAAGAACTGCTCGCCCGGACCAAGGCGCTGTTGAGACGGTCCGCCGGCATCGCCCAATCCCTGCTCAGGTGCGGCCCCATCGTGCTGGATACCGGCGCCCAGGCCGTGCACGTCGAGGGCCAGCCGGTCGAGCTGACCGCCCAGGAGTACAAGGTCCTCGAATATCTGATGCTGAATACCGGCAAAGTCATTTCGAAGACGGCATTGACCGAGCACATCTACGATCAGGAGTTTGACCGGGACAGCAACGTGATCGAAGTCTTCGTCGCCCGATTGCGCCGGAAACTCGATCCCCAAAACGTCCATCGCCCCATCGAGACGCTTCGCGGACGCGGCTACCGGTTTACCCTGGAACGCACGCCCGGATGACCTATTCCCTTCGGACGCGGGGACTGCTCGTCGCCAGCGTGGTGCTGATCGCCTTTCTCAGCGCAACCGGCCTGGTCCTCGACAAGGCCTTTCGCGACAGCGCGAAAGCCGCCATGCACGACCGGCTGCAAGGATTCGTGTATACCCTGCTGGCCGGCTCCGAACTGGATGCACGGGGCGTCATGAAAGGCCCCGAAAATCTGCATGAACCCCGCTTCAACCAAACCGGCTCCGGGCTGTATGCCGACATCCGGCGGGGCAACCGCAAACCGGACTGGCGATCCCCATCCGCAACGGGCATCGAGATCCCCGCCACCCCCACACCCCAGGCCGGCGCCGCCCAACTCGACAGCGCCGTGCTGGAAGACGGCACGCCGGTCTACGTGCTCAGTTTCAGCGTGCTCTGGGAGGAAGGACGCAAGAAGCCGGTTCGCTGCGTGTTTCGCGTGGCGGAAACCCTGGATGGATTCTACGCCCAGGTCAATCAATTCCGGCGCAGTCTCTGGAGCTGGCTCGGGGCGGCGGCGCTGGTGCTGCTGCTGGTGCAAGGCGCCATTCTCCGCTGGGCGTTCTCGCCGCTTCGGAGGGTCGCCGCCGATCTTTCGGCCATCGAGGCAGGTCTCGCCGATAGACTCGTCGGACCTTACCCGGAGGAACTTAGAGGGCTGACCGATAATCTCAATGCCCTGCTGGAAAACGCGCAGTCCCATCTTGCTCGCTACCGGGATGCGCTGGGCGATCTCGCGCACAGCCTCAAAACGCCGCTGGCGGTGCTGCGCGGAGCCATGGAGCGGCAGGATGCCGACGCCGGCGCCGAAATGGGCGCGGTAGCCCAAGAGCAGATCGACCGCATGACTCGAATCATCGAGTACCAACTCAAGCGAGCCGCTGCCTCCGGACGGACCCATCTGACGCCTCCGGTCAGCGTCGCGGAAAAATCCCGGCAGGTCGCGGCCGTATTGGTCAAGGTCTATGCCGAAAAGCAGGTCGACTGCCGAATCATGGCCGACGATGACGTCGTCTTTCACGGAGACGAGGGCGATTTGCTCGAAATCCTGGGAAATCTTCTCGACAATGCCTTCAAGTGGTGCCAAGGCCGCGTCGAACTCAGCGCCCGGACGGTTTCGGAACCTCTCGGAACCAGTTCCCGCCTCGAACTGCGGGTAGACGACGACGGTCCCGGAATCGCGGAAGATGTGGCCGAACGCGTTACCCGCCGCGGCGAGCGCACCGATCCGTCGGTGCCGGGGCATGGCCTCGGTCTCGCGATCGTGGATGCCATCGTCAGGACCTATCTTGGCCGGCTTGCCATCGAGCGAAGCCCCCTCGGCGGCGCGGCCATCGTGGTTCGGAACCTCGGCTAACCGCGATCCCGACGAGCGATTCGATAAACGGTCCCGAATTCGATCTAATGGAAGGGTCATCCCGGCGCTCCCGGGATGACCGTTTGCGATTGGAAGGGTCGCGATTAAAGCGACCGTTTGCGATTGGAAGGGGGCCGACTAAAGGCCCGTTTGCGATTGGAAGGCGAATTCGCCTTTACCGTACTTCAACCCGGAGAAAACCATGGCCGAAGCCAACGACACCTTGACCTTGACGCCGCCCCAGCCGGTCCCCGAAATCGGCGAGGAACAAGCAGCCGGCATGGTCAAGCTGGATCAGGAAACCCTGTCCAAACTGGACGAGAAAATCACGGAATTCCTACAGGCGGTCCTGGCCGCCGACGTGAACGACGCCGAGTTCCGGGAGCGGCTGTCCGGCGTGCACAACATGGGCAATCGCGAGATCAGGGCCGCCGCGACGGTCTCGAACCGGCTCCTGGAGCGCCCGGTACAGGCCATGAAATCCGGGGTGTACGACGAATCCTCGAGCATCTCGAAATCGCTTCAGGAGCTACGCGCGACCGTGGAGCAACTCGACCCTTCGCGGCAGGGCGATCTCCTGGCGCCGCGAAAACTGCTCGGCATCATCCCGCTCGGCAGCAGGCTGAAAAACTACTTCGAGAGCTACCAGTCCGCTCAGACGCACCTGAACGCCATCGTCCAGGCGCTTTACAACGGCCAGGACGAACTCCGCAAGGACAATGCCGCCCTCGAGCAGGAAAAAGTCCACGCCTGGGAGGTTATGCAGCGGCTCGAACAATACATCTACGTCGGCAAGAAACTCGACGAGGCCATCGAGCGCCGCCTGCCGGAAATCGAGGCGCAAGACCCCGAGAAAGCCCGTGTCGTCCGCGAGGAAATGCTTTTTTACACCCGCCAGAAAGTTCAGGACTTATTGACCCAGATGGCGGTGACCATCCAGGGCTATTTGTCGATGGACATGATCCGCAAGAACAACCTGGAGCTGATCAAGGGCGTCGACCGCGCCACGTCGACGACGGTGTCGGCGCTTCGAACCGCAGTCATCGTGGCGCAGGCCCTGACCGATCAAAAATTGGTTCTGGATCAGATTTCCGCCTTGAACACCACCACCGGCAATCTCATCGCCTCCACGTCGCGCCTCCTGAAACAACAGGCGGCGCGCACCCACGAGCAGGCCGCCGGCTCGGCCGTATCCCTGGATCAACTGAAACAGGCGTTCGAGAACATCTACGAAACCATGGACGCCATCGCGACTTACAAGACCCAGGCGCTCGGCAACATGAAGCAGACCGTCGAGCTTCTGTCGCACGAGGTCGACAAAGCCAAGACCTATCTCGACCGGGTTCGCGGCGAACAGCAAGCGGAAGCGATAAAAGAATTCGAACTCAGTGGGGCGGGCGAGATTCGTCTTTAGAGGGGGTGCGGGAAGCTGCTGCGCGACTCGATGGCGTCGCGCGGCGCTCGAACGCCTCATGTACTCCATGCACACTCCGGTTACCGCGTGCCGGGCTCCTTGCCCTCGGGCCGCTCGCGACGCTTCTCGCACACTGCCTTAGAGAAGACGTTAATCTCGTCTGGACCTCATTGAACGAAGGGAAGCGCGTCGATCGCGAACGACGCCTACGCTCATTCGTGGGTGTTTGCGCAAGTCCGGTTGATATTTGATCCCGCCATTCTCGACGCTTCCTTGCCCGGCGCTTCGTCTTTCCGATGCTCCAGTTCGTTCTTGCCCCTTGCTGGCCTATGAATCTCGGAAGGTTCATTCCATCCCTTTCCGACCGGATAAACGGGCCGGCGCCCGATGAGTTTGATAAACCCGTTTTGCATTTGGACCGTTCCTTCTCATCTCTTCGGTACGCGAGGCTACCTTGTCAATTTGACAGGCTTATGACGCCACGGGTTTTCAGGTCCTTTGCGCGTTTCGCGCACTCTCGTCCGCCTCAAGAAAACCTCGCCTGCACGCCAGTGGGTTTACATCGGAGGATCAAAATAGCTACATACTGTATCGATTGGATTACAATGTTAAGCTTCCGCAGTCCAACTCCAACTCATGAAGCCACCGGCGATTCGCCGACGACTCCAGGTTCGCGAGGTTACTCAAACAGGAGACTTACCGTATGAACAAACACATCGGACACGATCATCTTTCCGGTAACCGTTTCCAGATCGTCGGCCTGGACCCGACGTCAAACACGGTGGCGATACAATACGACCCCAATGCCTGGATGCCGAACGCCGACCCCAATCAACGGATGACGTGGACCGAATTCGTCAGTCACCTGATCGACGGCCGTTTTGAAATCTATCGCGGGACTTGATCCCGCTCTTTTTGTTTGGTTTCGCGAGCGGCGATCGCGCTATCCGGAAAGTCCGAAAAAACACCGTCGACCCCGAGACCGTAAAACTGCCGGTATTCTTTCAGCGGATCGCCGCCATAGTCATCGGCGAGATAGCGGGGCTCGTTGCGAAATGTCCAGGCGTGAACGAACAGGCCGACGCCGTGGGCATCCTTGAGCACGGAAGTCGGATGCCCGAGTTTCCCGCGCGACTCGTCCGCCGGAGCGTCAACCCCGGCGATGCCGACGAGGTATCGCTTCCACGGCCCGATGCCGTCGGCATAGGTTTTGATCTCCGTTAAGCCTTCCAGGGTTAAAAGATCCGCGTAGGTTCGGGAGTCGCCGCCGACCTCGAAATCGTACGGTCTGCAAGGTATCGCGCCGCCGTCCGGCGCCGGGCCGGACCCATCGATGAGCTGCACGAGGCGAACCTCGGTCATCTTCCTCAGGGCCTTTAAATTCGCCGTTTCGAAAGATTGGATCGCCACCGGCGCCGTTCTCTCGTTCAGGCCGTGCCTTTTCAGCGTCTCGACGAGGTTTTCCTCCAGCGGCAGACCGATCGATCGGTGATAAGTGGGATGCTTGGTTTCCGGATAGATGCCGATCACGCGCCCGCGCCGCCCGCTCTCCTGCCTTGCCAGTTCGATCACCTCCTGGAACGTCGGAATTTCGAACAGACCGTCGAACTGCCGCGAACGGAACGGAAGACGTTGCTTCGCGCGCAGCGTTTTCAGTTCGGCCAGCGTGAAATCGTCGGCAAACCAGCCCTCCATGCCGATGCCGTCGATGAGCTTGACCCTGCGCCGGGCGGCAAACTCCGGATGCTCGGCGACGTTCGTGGTTTCGGTGATGTTCAGCTCGTGGCGCGCGATCAGCACCCCGTCCCGGGTGGACACGAGATCGGGTTCGATGAAGTCCGCGCCCTGCTCTATCGCGAGCCGATAGGCGGCCAGCGTGTGTTCGGGCAAATAGCCGCTCGCGCCGCGGTGAGCAATGACGACGGGCGGCGCTCCGCTTAACGTCGGAAAGCTAGAATGACGCGCACAGCCGGCCATAAACAGGATGCAACATACGCCAAATCCGAATCGTTTGAACATTTCCAGGCTGGGTGCGGCCGGTCCGCTAAATTTAGAGCGTTTTGCGCCGCATAGATTTCCGCGAGATTTGCAGGGGCGAATTCATTCGTCCTTACGCTCGATTGAAAACAGCTTTAACGCCGCGGTTAGCCGGACGGGAGATCGCCGATTTCCACCGCGACCAGGCACACGTCGTCTTCGAACTGCGCCGAAGGCGAGATGCCCCGTGCGCCGTCAATCAGCGCCTGAACCAGGGCCTCGCCCGATTGCCGCATGCGCGCCGCCGCCAATTCGAGCAGGCGCTCCTGGCCCAGGATGTCGCCGTCCTCGCCCCGGATTTCGAACAGCCCGTCGGTGAAGAGGAGCACCGCGTCTTGCGCCTTCAAGGCGGCGCTTCCGGTACGGTAGGTCACGTCGGGCCTCACGCCGAGCACGCCGCCATTGTTCGACCGGGCGCAATCCAGGTGTACGGCGCGGCCGGCGCTCCGGCACAGGTGAATGGGGCAAGGATGGCCGGCATTGGCGTAACGGAGCTCGCCGGCACGGATATCGACCGCCAGCGAAAAAGCCGACGCGAACGTGGACAGACGGCTGCCTTTCAATATTCCGCAGAGACTTCGGTTCAGCGTCGTCAGAAACCGGCCCGGATCGGTGGACGCATCGCCGTGGTCATGAATCAGCGCCCGTATCATGGACATCACCAGGGCGGCCTGCACGCCGTGCCCCATCACATCGGCGATCAAAATGGCCATGGCGGTGTCGGAGATCGGAAAAACCTCGAAAAAATCGCCGCTCACCAGACCCAGAGGCGCATAGCGGCTGAACACGCGCATCGCGCTGGCCTCCGGCGCGACGCCCGGAGGAACGGTCGGCACGGTCCTCGGCAGCATGGCGAGCTGAACCTCGCGGGCCATGCGCAGGTCTTCCGTCAATTGCTGATTGCGCCGGACGATTTCGGCCTGCTTTTGCTCCAATTGCACGATGCTCTGCATCAGCAGCCGGGTTTGCAGGCGGACCAGCGTTTGTACCGAAATAAGCCCTAAAAACGTGGATCGGTCGTCGACCAGCAGTACATCCTGGTTGAAGCTTTCGCCGGTGCGCGAAAACACGCGCTGAAGCACATCGGCCCAAAGTTGCCGGGTATGGATCAACAAGGGCTGCCGGACGAGATGATCGCGGACCGGCGCCTTTTCGAACAGCGAAACCCCGTATCGGGAGGCGAGCCGCATGCCGATTTCGTGCCGTGCGCACAAGCCGATCGCGCGCTTCTTGTCCAGTACGGCCATGAAGCCGACCTCAGCCTGCCGAAACTTCTCGTACACCCGGCCCAAAGGTTCGTTCTGTTGAACGCACGCCCGGTGATCGACCAAGGTTTCCCAGTCGACGCCCGCCATCTCGGAAATCGATCCGGTGAGCCCAATCGGGTTTTGTCCTGTCTCTAAATCGCTCATCGGCTCGGTTTCCGCACCCGGCGTCTTGATTCACTACGCGTTATCTTACCCCAATCGAACCGGCCAAATGCTCGAAAGCCCACGTTCCGTTCTTCGGCACCTCGGGCCGGCAGTGTTTCGGAATTCGAAACTTTCGCGCCGGTTTTCGTTCGAAGTGTCAACTTCTCGTTTAGAATCTAAACCCATGCCGAACATTGGCTATCCCGACGCGGCGAATCCGCTCCAATCGCTCCAAAACATGAATTCCAGACGCAAACTTCAACGCAACCGTCAGCGGCGCCGGCTGGGCGGCGTATGCGCGGGAATCGCGGATTATCTGGGCGTAGACGTCACGCTGGTGCGTTTTCTGTTCGTCCTGTCGGTGTTCTTTTCCTTCAGCCTGACGATGTGGATTTACCTGGCGCTTTGGGCTTTGCTTCCGGCCGGGACCGAAACGCCGATGCCGGACGTGTCCTGGGGTCTGTCGCGGGAACTCAGGCGGATCGAGAAACGGGTGCGCAAAGCCCATCGCCGGTTGCCGGCGCCGATCGCCGACGAGGTTCAGGAAACCTTCGATGTCATCAAGGTTATCGCCCCTCGTTTCGAACAGATTAACCCGGCGTCGAAAACGCCCGATTCGCTTCGGGAACAGGCCTTGCTGCATTTTCCGGCCGTCTTGAAACACCTGCTGTCCTTTCCCTTGAACCTGCCTCCTTTCAAACGCGCGCACATCGAGCTGACGGAACTGAAGAACGCGCTTCGGCGCGCCTCGAACGAATGGATGGATCAGGAAATACACCGGACCGCGGGCGATGCGGACACGGCTTCGCCGCAAGTCCGGTTATGGAAGGAGCGGCTCGCGCCTCTCCGAGAGACCCTGCGCGAGCGGGCCAGCGAAAACACCTTGCGCACGCTGCTGCAAATCGAGGAAAAGCTCGCGTTCCTCATGGAAAGGATCGATAGCGGGAGCGATCCGTTCGATCTTGGGCCTTTCGAAGTGCGCAAGATCGCCTTCGACTATCTGCCGGACACCGTCAATCAATACTTGCAGCTTCCGCCGGCTCTGGCCCGCTCGCAACCGTTGCGCGGCGGCAAGACCGCCGAAGAATCGCTCAGCGATCAACTGAACCTGCTCGACGGCGCCCTGCACGATCTCGCGAAAAGCCTTTTCGAAAAGGATGCCCAGGGTTTGCTGGTGCACGGACGATTCCTCAAGGAAAAATTCGCCGAACAATCCTTCCGGCTGCCGGATTGAAGGCTCCGGCCGCGGTCATGGGCGGACAGCCCGCGCCCGCTTAATTTTTATATGACAAAACAAGCCCGCCCCCGTGCGCCTCGTGGCTGTTGAGTTACAATATGCCATTCATCCAACCAGCCTGTAGGTTCGATTTATGTTTAGCAAGGGTATGGAAATCGCGGGATTCGACGACGAACTGTGGTCTGCGATTCAAAACGAAGAAAGAAGACAAGAAGACCATATCGAGCTGATCGCTTCCGAAAACTATGCCAGTCCCCGCGTATTGCAAGCACAGGGCACCGTGCTCACCAACAAGTACGCCGAGGGCTATCCGGGCAAACGGTATTATGGCGGCTGCGAATACGTGGATGTCGTCGAAAGCCTGGCCATCGAGCGTGCAAAAGCGCTGTTCGGCGCCGATTTCGCCAACGTTCAGCCCCACTCCGGATCGCAGGCCAACGCGGCGGTTTACATGGCCCTGCTCGAACCGGGCGATACCCTGCTCGGCATGAGCCTGGCCCACGGCGGCCATCTTACCCACGGCGCCAAGGTCAATTTCTCCGGCAAGATTTACAACGCCCTCCAATACGGCCTCAATCCGGCCACCGGCCACATCGATTACGACCAGGTGGAAACCCTGGCCAAGGAATACCGGCCGAAGATGATCGTTGCCGGCTTCTCAGCCTATTCGCGCGTCGTCGACTGGCAGCGCTTCCGTGCTATCGCCGATTCCGTCGGCGCCTATCTGGTCGTGGACATGGCGCACGTCGCGGGGCTGGTCGCGGCCGGCGTCTACCCCAGCCCGGTGCAGATCGCCGACGTCACCACGACGACCACCCACAAGACCCTGCGCGGCCCGCGCGGCGGCTTGATTCTGGCGAAATCCAACCCGGATATCGAGAAGAAGCTGAACTCCCTGGTTTTCCCCGGCATCCAGGGCGGCCCGTTGATGCACGTGATCGCGGCCAAGGCCGTTGCCTTGAAGGAAGCGTCGCAACCGGAGTTCAGGCAGTACCAGGCGAACGTCGTCGAAAACGCGCGCGCCATGGCGCAGCGCTTCGTCGACCGCGGGTACAAAATCGTCTCCGGCGGCACCGACAACCATTTGTTCCTGGTCGATTTGATCGGCAAGGGGATTACCGGCAAGCTGGCGGACGAAACCCTGGGGCGGGCCAACATCACCGTGAACAAGAACGCCGTTCCCAACGACCCGCAATCGCCCTTCGTCACCAGCGGTATCCGCGTCGGCACGCCGGCCGTCACCACCCGAGGCTTCACCGCGCTCGATTGCGAAACCTTGGCCGGATGGATGTGCGACGTGCTCGACGAGCCTCAGAACGAAACGGTCATCGACCGGGTGAAGGACGACGTGCTCCAGCTTTGCCGCAGATATCCCGTCTACGCGGACTGAGCGTTTTTTCCCGGAGCGGCGCGGGTTCCGCCGCGCCGCTCCGTTAACTGCAAGCCGATCATGCGCTGTCCATTTTGCGGTGCTCAAGACACCCGAGTCATCGATTCCCGCTTGTCGCAGGAAGGCGATCAGGTGCGCCGGCGCCGCGAATGCACCGAATGCAAGGAACGCTTCACGACTTACGAGGCGGCGGAGCTGAACATGCCCCGGGTGATCAAGGCCAACGGCAGCCGGCAGCCGTTCCGGGAAGAAAAGCTTCGCGCCGGCATTCTTCGCGCCCTGGAAAAGCGCCCGGTCGGGAGCGACCGTATCGAGGCGGCCATCAATCGCATCAAGAAGAAACTGCTGGCCCGCGGCGAGCGCGAAGTTTCGTCCCGGTTCATCGGCGAAAGCGTGATGCAGGAGCTTAGCGAGCTCGACCATGTCGCTTACGTCCGATTTGCCTCGGTGTACCGGAGCTTCCAGGACGTGAACGAATTTCGCGAGGTCATCGACCGCCTGGAGAAACAGCCGCATCCGGACGAAAAAAGGGATCAGCCGGACTTGTTCGGCGACGAGTCGGAGGCCTGATCCGATGGATCTTTCCATGGCATTGACCCGCGACGATGCGGAATTCATGTCCCGCGCGCTGCATTTGGCGGAGCGGGGCTTGTACACGACCGATCCCAATCCGCGCGTCGGTTGCGTGATCGTGAAAGACGGCCAAATTGTCGGCGAGGGCTGGCATCGGCAGGCGGGCGGCCCCCATGCCGAGATCGAGGCGCTCCGCCAGAGCGGGACTCTGGCACACGGCGCGACCGCCTACGTCAGCCTGGAGCCGTGCTGCCATCACGGCAAGACGCCGCCCTGTACCGACGCCTTGATATCGGCCGGAATCTCCCGCGTCGTGGCGGCGATGAAAGACCCGAATCCGCGCGTCGCCGGCGAGGGTTTGAAGAAACTCGAGGAAGCCGGCGTGGAGGTCGCCTGCGGACTGCTGGAAAGCGCGGCGGCGGCGCTGAATCCCGGTTTCTGCAAGCGGATGAAAACCGGCCGGCCGTACATCCGCAGCAAGCTGGCGATGAGCCTGGACGGTCGAACCGCCCTGCCCTCCGGCGAAAGCAAATGGATTACCGGCGAAGACGCCCGACGCGACGTTCACCGCTTGCGGGCCAGAAGCTCCGCCATCGTGACCGGCATCGGCACCGTGCTTCAGGACGACCCGGAACTGACGGCGCGCTTGCCGGAAGAGGTTTTGCAGCCGGTCCGTGTCGTTCTCGACTCCCGGCTGCGCATTCCCGCCGCCATGCGTCTCGCCGGCGGCGGGAACCGCACGGCGGTGTTGACGGCCGTATCGGACAAGACACGAATTCGGGCCTTGTCGGACCGTTTCGACATCGAGACCTTGCCCGCGGCGCCGGACGGGCGGCTGGACCTGGCGGCGGCCGCCGATTGGCTCGGACATCGCCAATTCAACGAAATCCTGGTCGAGACCGGACCGACGCTGAACGGCGCCTTGCTCCGGGAAAACCTGGTGGACGAATGGATCGTGTACGTCGCGCCGGTAGTCTTGGGCGACCGGGCGCGCGGGCTGTTCCACTTGCCGGATTTGACGCGGATGGCCGAACGGTTCGAACTGACGATCGCCGAGGTGCGGCAGGTCGGGAGCGATCTCAGGCTGACCTTGCGCCGGCCATAGCATTTTTTGAATCATCAACGGGATCTTTATGTTCACCGGCATTATCCAAGCGATCGGAACCATTACCCGCATCGAACCCAAAGGCGGCGACTGCCGCTTGACCGTCGCGGCCGGCAAACTGCCTTTCGCCGACGTCAAACCGGGCGACAGCATCGCGGTCAACGGCGTCTGCCTGACGGCCGTCGAGCTCGGCGAACGGGTTTTCGCCGCCGACGTGTCGCGGGAAACCCTGTCCCGCACCACCCTGGGCGAAGCCAAAACCGGAACCCGCGTTAATCTGGAACTCGCCCTGCTGCCGACCACACGCCTCGGCGGGCATCTCGTCAGCGGCCATGTGGACGGCGTGGGCGCGGTGGTCGACAAGCGCAGCGAAGCCCGCTCGGTGCGTTTCACCTTCGAAGCGCCGGCCGATCTGGCCAAATATATCGCCGAGAAAGGTTCGATCTGCATCGACGGGATCAGCCTGACGGTCAACGAAGTGAACGGCAACCGCTTCGGCGTCAACATCGTGCCGCACACCCTGGCCGAAACCACTCTGGGCGAAACGGCCGTGGGTCAGCGCGTGAACCTTGAAGTGGACATCCTGGCCCGCTATCTCGAACGGCTCCTGCTCGGCGATCGCGCCGCCGAAAGTGGGCCGGGCATTACCGAAGAACTTCTTAAAAGCACCGGTTTTATCGCGTAAGCATGAACAGCATCGAAGAAATCATCGAGGATATCCGCCTCGGCAAAATGGTGATCATCATGGACGACGAGGATCGCGAGAACGAGGGCGATCTGGTCATGGCGGCCGTCCATGCTCGCCCCGAGGACATCAACTTCATGGCGCGCTACGGCCGTGGACTGATTTGCCTGACGCTCACCCGCGAGCGTTGCCAGCAATTGCGGCTGCCTTTGATGGTGAACGAGAACAAAACGCCGCATTCCACCAATTTCACCGTGTCCATCGAAGCCGCGAGCGGCGTCACCACCGGCATTTCGGCCGCGGACCGCGCTCGCACCATTCTCTGCGCCGTGGCGCCGGACGCCAAACCGGACGACCTGGTCCAGCCGGGTCATGTTTTTCCGATAATGGCGCAACCCGGAGGAGTGCTCAATCGTGCCGGACACACCGAGGCCGGCTGCGACTTCGCGCGGCTGGCGGGACTCGAGCCCGCCGCCGTGATCGTGGAAATCCTCAATGAAGACGGCTCCATGGCCCGCGGCCCCGATCTGGAAAAATTCGCGCAAGCGCAAGGCCTCAAGATCGGAACGATCGCCGACTTGATTCATTACCGAATCCAGAACGAAAAGACCGTGGAGCGGATTTGCTCCTGCGATTTTCCGACGGAATTCGGCCAGTTCCGCCTGCACGCCTACCAGGATCAAATCGACAAGCGCCTGCATCTGGCGCTGACCATGGGAAAGGTCGCCGGGGGCGAACCGGTGTTGGTCCGGGTGCACGGACGCAACCTCCTGAGCGATCTTTTCGGGGCCAGACGGAGCGACGGCGGGCTGCCCCTGCGTGCCGCCATGCAGCGGATTGCCCACGAAGGGCGCGGGGTATTGGTCGTCATCCGCAAGGAAGAAGACGACAAATTCCTGGTCGAACGCATTCACCAGTACCAGATGGAAGACAACGGCATCGAACTGGCCGTCGACGAGCCGAAAACCGACGATTGGCGCACGACCGGAACGGGGGCCCAAATTCTGGCCGATTTGGGCGTACACAAGCTCCGCGTCCTGGGCGCGCCGAAAAAATACCTGGGGCTGTCCGGCTACGGCCTGGAAGTCGTCGAATACGTTTCCTAAAGAATAGAGAGAACATCGATGTCCGATATCAAGACTTACGAAGGCCAACTCCTGGCCCAAGGCGCCCGCTTTTGCATCGTGGCGTCCCGTTTCAACAGCTTCATCGTCGATCACCTGGTCGCCGGAGCGGTGGACGCCCTACTGCGGCACGGCGCGAAAAAAGAAGACATCCATCTGGTCAAGACGCCCGGCGCCTACGAACTACCGCTGGCGGTGCAGAAAGCGGCGGCCTCGAAGCGCTACGACGCCATCGTGGCCGTCGGCGCGGTCATTCGTGGCTCCACGCCCCATTTCGATTACGTGGCCGGCGAATGCGTGAAAGGCATCAGCAGCCTCTCGCTCAAGCATGAGATTCCGGTCGCCTTCGGCGTCCTCACCGTGGACACCATCGAACAGGCCATCGAACGAGCCGGAACCAAGGCGGGAAACAAAGGCGCCGAAGCGGCCCTGTCCGCGCTCGAGATGGTCAACTTGCTGAACCAGATAGGCTCGGCATGAGCAACGCGCGAACCATGGCGCGACGCTGCGCGGTCCAGGCCATTTATCAATGGCAGCTCAGCGACGCCAATCTGTCGGCGATCGAAACCCAGTTCCTGAACGAATTGAAAGAGGCCAAGGTTCTTTTCAAGAGATATAAGAACGGGTACGACCTGACCGACCACGAACAAAGCCTGCTCGAAGAATTGCTCGAGAAATACTGTCGCCAAAGGGAGACGGAAGACCGCCCGTCCGACAGGCCGCCGCTCGACGATCTGATCGAGCATTGCTGCGCACCGGAAATCAACACCCGCTACTTCAAGGAACTGCTGCACGGCGTGCCCGAACACCTTCAAACGATCGACTCGGCGCTGAGCGGCTTCGCCGACCGCCCCGTCGCCGAGATCGATCCGGTGGAGCGGGCCATTCTGCGGATCAGCGCCTATGAGCTGCTCTTCCGCCTGGAAATACCGTACCGGGTGGTGCTGAACGAGGGTATCGATCTCGCCAAGCACTTCGGAGCCGCGGAAAGCCACAAATACATCAATGGCATACTGGATCGGGTAGCCCGCAAGCACCGCACAGCGGAAATACAAACGCGGCATAAAACGTAGGCGCCATTCCCTAAGGAGCACAACGCCATGGCCTTGGGTGAATTCGAACTGATTCGCCGTTTTTTCACCGATCAAGCCGTCAAGCACTCTTCCACGGTGTTGGGCATCGGCGACGACTGCGCCTTGCTGCGCGTCGAGGAAGGCCAGGACTTGGCCCTAACCGCCGACACGCTGGTGGAAGGGGTGCATTTCCTGTCCGCTGTCGATCCGGAAAGCCTGGGGCACAAGGCGCTGGCCGTCAATCTCAGCGATCTCGCCGCGATGGGAGCGAAGCCTAAGTGGGTGGTGCTCGCGCTTACCCTTCCCCATGGCGACGCCGCTTGGCTGCAAAGTTTCGCGAAGGGTTTTTTCGCTTTGGCCGAGCGCTTTGGCGTCGAATTGATCGGTGGAGATACCACCCGCGGCCCGTTGACGATCACCGTCCAGGCCCTCGGCCTGGCGCCGCGAAACCGCGCGCTCCGCCGCGCCGGCGCCAGTCACGGCGACCTGATTTACTTGACCGGCGAATTGGGCGCCGCGGGGCTGGGACTCAAGATTCGCCAAGGCCGAACCGGCATCGAAGACCGAGCGGCCGTTCTCCGCCTGGAAAGGCCCGAACCCCGCGTCGGCGTGGGAATCAAGCTGCGCGGCCTGGCGAGCGCTTGCATCGACGTATCCGACGGGCTCGCCGCCGATCTCGGACACATTTTGGAAGCCAGCGGCGTAGGTGCGGCGCTCGACTGGGACCGGCTGCCATTGCCGGACGGGGTACGCCATTATGTCGAGGAAACGGGCGATTGGCGGATGCCGCTATCGGCGGGCGACGATTACGAGCTTTGCTTCACCGTTCCACCGGCGAACCGGGATGAGATAGAACGCCGCCTGGCGGCGGACGGCGTTCCTTTCGCCTCGATTGGCCGCATCGAGGCGAAGACTGGGCTAAGGCTTTTCAAAGACGGCCAGTCCATCGAACTTTCCCAAGACGGCTATCGGCACTTTTCCAGTGATTAGTCAGACAAGAAAAACAAAATCCTATCGCACCGTCAAACCGGCGGAGATTTTCGGCGATCCGGCGTGCTTCCTGGCCTTCGGCTTCGGTTCCGGTCTCGCCCCGGTCGCACCGGGCACCTTCGGAACGCTGGCCGCCATTCCGATCTATTGGCTGACGGCGAGCATCGGCGAACCGTTTTATTCCTCGGCCGTCGTTGCCCTGCTGATCGCCGGCATTTACATCTGCGGACAGTGCGAGCAACGGCTCGGCGTGGAAGACCATCCCGGCATCGTCTGGGACGAAATCGTCGGCTTTCTGATCACCCTGATGTTCGTGCCTCCTTCCTGGGAATGGGTGCTCGCCGGCTTCCTGATCTTTCGTCTCTTCGACATTTGGAAACCTTGGCCGATCGCCATGTTCGACCGCACCGTTCACGGCGGGCTCGGAATCATGCTCGACGACGCCTTAGCCGGCATTTGCTCCGCCATTTGTTTGCTGTCGTTACGGATCGGATTCGGAATCTGAAAACCGGAACGCTTTTTGCCGCTTCACGTTAATGTTTAATTGCATTGGGGATGCATTTACGGTATAGTATTTCAAGTTGACGCGGGGTGGAGCAGTCTGGTAGCTCGTCGGGCTCATAACCCGAAGGTCGTAGGTTCAAATCCTGCCCCCGCTACCAAAACACCGAAGGCTTACAGATGGGACGTCTGTAAGCTTTTTTTATTTCTGGCGATTGATGAATCCAGTAATACGCAGAAATAGTCCGTCTCCGCCGCTTCCCGCCGATACGCCGGCAAAAAACCGAGCTGCCGATCGCCTGCCGCGTCCGATTTACAACATAACGCCACACGATTCGAGGTCATCCCAAGCAGGCACATTTCGTGCAATTCATCCCATGTTTCGTCCTGATCGCTAAGCTATACATTAGACCCCTCGTTCAATCCCCTGCGCAATCACCCATCGCAATGGCTCACTTGCTCTACATTGAAGGCGACGCGTCCTTGGCGTTTCCGATAAAAGCGCGTCTCGAGACGCTGGGTTATCGCGTGGATGTCGCCGTAAACGGCGCGGAGGGTCTGGAAAGGATGGCTGGAAACCGGTACGACTTGGCGATCTTCGGCGATCCGGCGCCTGGGAAAGAGGGATTGACCACGTTTCGCGAAATGCAGGCGTTGCCGTTCGCTCCTCCCGCCATCATGGTTTTTGGAAGTCGCGCGATCGACGCCGCTGCCGAGGCTCTGCGGCTAGGCGCAATGGACTATGTCGTCAAGGATGAAGGCGGGGCATTTCTCGATCTCTTGCCGTCGGTTATTCAAAAAGCTCTCGATCGAGAGCGCTGGATCAGAGCCCAAAAAGAATGGGAAATCCGGGATCGGATTGCCGAGACGGTGTTTCGCAATGTCACCGAGGGGATCGTGATTACGGATCCGGAAACCCGCATTATCGAGATCAATCCCGCATTCAGCTCGATTACCGGTTACACGGCCGAGGAAGTCATCGGCAACACGCCGTCGATTCTGAGTTCCGGAAAACACGATAAGGAGTTTTACCGGCGCATGTGGGAAGCCATCGAACTGACCGGGCAATGGCGGGGAGAAATCTGGAATAAACGGAAGAATAAAGACATTTATCCCCAGTGGCTCACCATCAATGTCGTAAAGGATGCGGAAGGCCGGTTGCTGAACTATATCGCGACCATCTCGGATATTACCGAACGCAAACAGATCGAGGACCGTCTCCGCAATCTGGCCCATTACGATACGCTGACCGGACTTCCCAACCGCGAATTGTTCAATGTGCAGTTGAACGAGGCAATTAACCGGACGAGGCACAACAATACCGGCCTTGCATTGCTGTTCATCGACCTCGACCGGTTCAAGACCGTCAATGATTCGCTAGGCCACGACGCCGGCGACGAATTGCTGCGGCAGGTCGCCGCGCGGTTGAAACAGTCGGTACGGGAAAGCGATGTTACGGCGCGATTGGGCGGCGACGAATTTACGGTAATCCTGGAAAACGTCACTGAGCCGCAGAAGGCTCAGATCGTCGCACAGAAGATTATCCATGCGCTCAGCAAGCCGGTTAGCTTGCAATGCCATCAACTCTTTATCACGCCGAGCATCGGAATTGCGTTCTATCCGTCCGATGCGACCGAGATCCAGGAGTTGATCAAGAATGCCGATCGGGCCATGTACATGGCGAAGCGCGAGGGACGCAACACTTTCAAATTCTATTCGCCGGGCATGAATGCCACGGCTTTGGAACGGCTCACCCTGGAAACCCAACTGCGGCTGGCCCTGGAGAAGAATCAGTTCGTCCTGAACTATCAGCCGCAGATCGATCTTCAAACCGGGAGCGTCAGCGGCGTCGAAGCCCTGATTCGCTGGAATCACCCCGAACTGGGACTGGTGCCGCCGGATCAATTCATACCTTTACTCGAGGAAACCAACCTGATTCTGCCGGTAGGCGAATGGGTTTTGCGGACGGGATGCCGGCAACTGAGAGAATGGCACCGGCTGGCGCTCTATCCGTTGCGTCTGGCCATCAATATTTCGGTTCGGCAGTATCGCCTCGATCATCTTGTTCCGCTGCTGGATTCCATCATCGCCGAAACCCAGGTCGATCCGAGCTGCCTGGAACTCGAGATTACCGAAAGCATCATGGTCGAAAACCTCGACGCCACGCTGCAAATCTTCGAAGCTTTCCGCAAGCGGGGAATCAGGATTTCGATTGACGATTTCGGTACCGGCTATTCCTCTTTGAGCTACTTGCAACGATTGCCGATCGACGCGCTAAAGATCGATCGTTCGTTCATCCAGAACATTCATACGTCCGCGAGCGACATGACGATCACCAAAGCCATCATCTCGATGGCGCACAGCCTGGGCATCAAGGTCATTGCCGAGGGCATCGAAAATTCGCGTCATTTGCACTTTCTGAAGGAAGAACGCTGCGAAGAAGGGCAAGGCTACTTCATTAACCGGGCCATGCCCGCCGCCGCGCTGACCGACTGGCTGCTGAATCGCATGTCGCCGCGGCAAGCCATCGAGGACATAGCCACCCTCATAACTAAATGAGCCGACGCCCGGCCGTCTTTTCCCTGCCGCCCGGTAGACGGATGCGGCGGAGATCTTTACGGCAAGCCGCTTTAAGAAAGCGAAAAAAGTGGCGATATAAGTCGGTTTCCACGCCTCGAAAAGTTCTCCCCAAAACGCAAACCGGGGCGGCCCATAATCCGCCGGCAGCGAAAACCCGGATAACCTAAACCGATCACTTGTCTCGCTAGAGCCAAGGTATTATCTTACGGCGTAGTCAGGCCGCCATTACACCGTTCTAGCCAGGCCTCCCATGCCGTATCCCGATGCTTCGGCGCCGCGCAAACAATCCCGATCAATCCGATAGCTAGAATTAGAACTACCCGAGAGGACCCTATGCGCAATTGGAAACGACTGCTGATGTTCATCGCCGCCGCCATGCTTATTTTGGCTGTGGTGCTTTTGGCATCCGGCATCGCTTTGACAAATTTCATAGTGGATTTTTGGTGGCACGACGAACTCGAATACGGCGGGTATTTTTGGCTTAAGGTTCTGTATCGCTATATTTTGTCCGGCAGCGTTACCCTGTTTTTTTTCTTCGTCTTCTTCCTGAATTTCTGGGCCGCCTCCCGTTATCTCGGCATAGACGAAACGGCTTTCGCCCGATTGGGCCATACCGAAGGAAGCCGCTACCGGAATTTGTTGAAACTCTTCCAAACCGGCTCGTTACGGGTTTATACGCCGCTATCCTTTATTCTGGCCGTTCTTATCGCCATTCCGTTCTATAAACAGTGGAACGCCGCCTTGCTGTTCCTGTTCGCGCCCGATGCCGGAGTCCTCGATCCGGTATTCGGGAACGATGTCAGCTTCTACATGTTCTCCTATCCGATCTTTGCGCTGATTCAAAGAGAGCTGCTCATCGCATCGGCCATTGTGACGCTGGCCATCGCGCTTCTTTATTGGCTGGAGCACCGCTTGCATCCGGGCGAAAGAAAGGAATGGCCTTTAGGCGCGAGAATTCACCTGAGCGGCCTGATCATCGTCACTACGCTGATCGTGGCGTGGGGTTTCATTCTTGACCGCTTCGGCCTGCTGTATACGGATGCCCACGAACCTCAGTTCTTCGGTCCGGGATTTATCGAGCTCCGCTACCATTTGCCGCTGATCTGGCTGTCGGTTCTGACACTGGTCGGCGCGGCGGTCGCCGGATTGGTCCACGCGCACCGAGGCAGAGGATTATCCGTCGCACTCGGTCTGGTTCTCATTTTCGCGGCCTCCGTGGGCATTCGCCGGATCGACTTCATTCCCGGCCTGATCGATCGGTTCGTGGTAAAACCCAACCCGGTCAAGATCGAGCAGGAGTTCATGCGGAACAATATCGACGCGACCCTCGCCGCCTATGACCTGAACAATATCAAGACCATCGATGTCACGCCGGGTCTTCCCGACCAGGATGTTTTCGATCAGACCTTCCGCGAACACCTGTACAATATTCCGGTCTGGGACCCCGAATACCTTGACGACGTCTATCAGCAGATGCAGGGTATCCGCCCCTACTACCACTTTCCGAACGTAGACATCGCGCGCTATGTCATCAACGACCGGCTTGAGCAGGTCAACCTGGCCGCACGCGAAGTCAACATCGCCAAACTGCCGTCCGAGGCCCAGAACTGGGAAAACGCCCATCTCCGCTACACCCATGGCTACGGCGCGGTCATCACGCCCGCCGCCCAGGACGGCGAGACGCCGATGCGGTGGTTTCTCCGCGACCTCGCCCTGCAATCGAACGTGGGCTTCACCACCGAGAAGCCCGACATCTATTTCGGCGAAGAGAACCTGCCCTACGCGATCGTTCCGAACCGTCTCAACATCGTCGGCATTTCCAGCTTCGACGAGGAATCCAGCTACAACTACACCGGTCACGGCGGAGTGCCGATTTCCTCGCTCTTCCGCAGATTGCTGTTCGCGATTTATTTCCGGGACGAGAAGCTGTTTTTCTCGGTCAATATCCGCGGCGACAGCCAAGCGCTGTTCCACCGCAATATCATCGAGCGAATCAAAAGACTCACGCCGTACTTGTCCTTGGACCACGATCCCTATGCGGTCGTCACGCCGCAGCGCATCTACTGGATCGTCGACGCCTATACGACTTCCAGCCTCTATCCCGTTTCGAAAACCTCGACCGCCCGCTTCAATCGCGACGCGGACGACAAGCCTTTCAATTACATCCGAAACTCGGTCAAGATCGTGATCGACAGCTTCGACGGCAACGTCGATTACTATGTCGCGAATCCGAACGATCCTATTATCCAGGGCTACAGGAAAGCGTACCCTGGCCTGTTCAAGGACATGAACACCATGCCGCCAGTGCTCAGAGAACAAGTGCGTTATCCGAAGGATATGTTCACGGCCCAGATGAGCATCTACGCCCGGTATCACCAAACGGACCCGGCTCTGTTCTTTCAACAGGCCGAGACTTGGGACTTCGCCAAGGTCAACGATTCCGTCATGAAGCCTTTTTACTTCACGACCTATCTGCTGGAAGGGCTTCGCGAGCCGGAAAATTTCGTTCTGATCAATCCGATGACGCCCATCGGACGCAGCAACCTCAGCGTGCTGGCCGTCGCGGGCACTCCCGCGGTCAGAGAGCGCGCCGAATACTCCAAGGAAATCGTTCTCTACCGGTTCAGCCGCGAGGTTCAGGTCGAAGGACCGTCTCAAGTCAGCGCCCTGATCGATCAGGATCCGGAAATCGCCCGGCAGTTCGCTCTCTGGGACCAAAAAGGATCGCACGTGCTGCGCGGACGCATTATCGTCCTGCCCGTGGGCCGCTCGGTCTTGTACGTCCAACCGGTCTACATCGTCTCGACCGGCACCACGAGAATCCCGGAGCTGCAACGCATCATTCTATCGATGGGAAATGTCGTCATCATGGATGCGTCTCTGGAAAAAGGGATGGAAAGACTTCAGCAGAGGCTAAAGGAAGTACGGCCGCAAATTCCGCCCCGCCCCCCGACGGCGCCCGTCGAGCCGCCGCCGCAAGGGCCTGAAATCAAGCCAATGTAAGGGAAAAAGAATTACAAAAGAAGCGATAGGCGGCTATGGGGCTTCAGGCATGAGTTCGGTCGGCAAGGACATCTCGGGGTTTTCGGTCGCCGGCGCGGCGCTCTTGGCACCGGGCAGAGTCGGCAATTCAGGCAATGCAGGAAACCCATTTCCCGTGTCGCCGGGAATGGCCGGCAAAACCTCCGTTCCGGGTGCCGCGGCTTCCGGAGCATCGTCCTCGTCCAAAGTCTCCATGGTGTCCAGCTTGTCTTCGAAAGTGGAGCCGGTATCGAGCGAAACCAGGCATCTCTCCGGCAAGGCCAGTTTGTGTTCAGCCTCGGTGAAGACGATTTTCAAGACCCCTTTTAGCGAACGCGAACCGGCAACCAGGTATTGTTTCTTGACCGAATAATCCAATAACGCCGAATCCACTTGGTCGCCCACGGTAAACTCCAGAGGCGTTGCTATGGCGTCATCCGAGCTGCTTTGCGAAAAAAAAGCTTCCATCTTCAGTTGATCGCCGGTCGGAACGCCGACACCGTTGCCGGTGGCGAAAAAGCCTTGCAGCTTGGCGCGCGCCATGATCTTTCCATTAATGCCAGGAGGAAATTCATGCTCGAATCTAATCACCACCTCCTCTTTTACCGGCGGCTTGGCGACAAAGGTGGCGTTGGCGATGCTGACCGAATTCTGCCGCGAAGCGTTATAGCAAATTCTCGGGATTTGGCCGGGTTTATCGGCTTCGATCCGCACCCCCCGATAATCGCCGGCAATATCGACACAGCTCTCGCCGAGCGTTTCCGGCTCGAGCCGGGTGCCCTGAATGTCGACCACCAGCCCCGAAGAAACACCGGGCAAGAAAGACAGTAAAATAAACGAGGCGGATAAACTTTTGTTGCAAAGCATTGGTGTTCCCATAATCGATTTCGTACCCCATGACGGCGCCGGGCACTCTTGGCGTCATAACCCGGGGTGTCGGCGACTCGAAATATAGCAAGCTTCGCGCGAATGTCTCCAGCGAATTACGCTCGGAAAAACGCCTCTACACGGCGATGCGCGAAGAACACTTCAAGAATAGCTCTCGACCCATTCGGTAATTTGGCATGACGGACATCATTATCATCGGCGGTGGCGTTATCGGACTGATGACAGCCCGCGAACTCATGAAATCGGGCGCTCGTGTCCTCATCCTCGAAAGGCAGACGATCGGTCGCGAGTCCTCTTGGGCGGGCGGCGGCATACTGAGCCCGCTCTATCCCTGGCGAACCGCGGAACCGATTATCCAACTGTGGCTCCGCAGTCATGCGGAATATCCGAAACTGGCCGAAATCCTGCAACACCGCACCGGAACCGATCCGGAATGGCGAAGGAGCGGCCTATTGATCGCCGACTGCGAAAACGAGCCTCTCGCCGAAACGTGGTGCGAAAACCACAGACTCGTCTACGAACGCCCCGATCCCGCCCGTTTCCGCGCATTGGAACCCTCTGTGCCATTTACTCCGGGCTCCCCCCTATTCCTGCCCGAGATCGCTCAAGTCAGAAACCCGAGATTACTCCGCGCATTACAGGCGGAACTGCTCGCGGACGGCGTGCGGATTGCCGAACACCAAACTGTGACCGAGATCGCGACGAACGGCGCGAACATAAGCCACGTCAGTACCGGAGATAACACCTACTCCGCCGACCGATACGTCGTTACCGCCGGCGCCTGGTCGGGCGTCATCAGCGACCGATTTTTCTCCTCGCCGCGCGTGAACGTAGAGCCGGTAAAAGGACAAATGATCGTCTTCTCGGCCGAGCCGGGCTTGCTTAAGCACATGATTCTCAATCAAGGGCGCTACTTGATCCCCCGGCAAGACGGCAGAATTTTAGCGGGCAGCACCGTGGAATATGCAGGCTTCGACAAGAGCGTTACGGAAGCCGCACACAGCGAGCTAATGGAGTTCGCCTATGCCGTGCTCCCGGCACTTCGGTCCTGTGCGATCGAAAAACACTGGGCCGGACTACGTCCCGGCTCGCCTGCGGGCATCCCTTACATCGGCCGGCATCCCGCAATCCAGAATCTATATTTTAATTGCGGCCACTTCCGGAATGGCTTCGCTACGGCGCCCGCTTCAGCCCGTCTCCTGGCCGACCTCCTCCTTGTCCGCCCACCTGAAATCCCACCGGAGCCTTATTCCCTCGCAGGGGAACACTGATACCTTGTATGATCGGCACAATTTTTCTTATAATAATTCTCTTCACGCCGGTGTAGCTCAGTCGGTAGAGCAGCACATTCGTAATGTGCGGGTCGTAGGTTCAAATCCTATCACCGGCTCCATAAAATCAAAGGGGTGCAATAGTGCAGGCCTTTTTCATTTCTGCCGGGGACATGCCGGAAACGAGGCGCCTCCTCATGGGGCACGGCTTAGCCCAGCAGAAACGGAACACTATTGCCACCGCGTCGATAACATTTCCATGAAGGAGCACAGGAAGCGTAGCGGCAGCGGAGCGAAGTGCGACGACCCCCGCGTAGCCGTAGGGCCGGCTGTTTTGTCGGAGTCGAAGTGAGAACGGAGGCGGAGACAAAACAGAAGGCGACCGACA
>Ga0196981_1000242_pt1 | contig 32261 bp, 44 predicted proteins | sample S3_2013CmetaG_FD_155462 | JGI IMG/M metagenome (GOLD analysis project Ga0196981, IMG submission 155462) | Soil microbial communities from Anza Borrego desert, Southern California, United States - S3_20-13C | ecosystem: Environmental > Terrestrial > Soil > Desert | place: USA: California... | reverse complement strand
ATACGAGGGTTGAGTTAGTGGGCTTGGTGGTGAACCGAATCCATCCCTCAAGGGTCATGTTGCCGGTAGGCGAGACGGTGGCGGTGTCAGCCCGGCTGAAATGCTGCGAAGAGGTCGAGACCAAGTTTGCCGAGTGCGTTCCCGCGTAGGCCGCAAAGACGATCTGGGGGACAAGGGCGCAGAGTATGAGGATGGAAGCTATGGGTCTCATGGTGTGCTTGAGGCGACGATAATGGGCTTGAGGGTTTGGGAGGTGCGCTCGCTCGACTGGGGGCCAAAGCCGTAGCTGTAGGTGTACACCGCGTCCTCGTACTGGATTTCAAAGCCAAGCTGACCGTCGATCTCATACACATTCACGAGCATGGTATCGGGGAGGTTTTTTCCCAGCTTCCCGCTCACGGTTCCCGTTTCGTAGTGGGGCAGCACATTACCTTTGAGGACCTGGAGGTAGCGGCCGGTCTGGAGTTTGTAGGTTTCCTGCGCCTGGGCGACTTCAGTGGCGTTTGCAAAGGTCTTGGCGGGTGCGCCGTACATGACGCTCGCTGATGTGATGCCGAGAAGCGTGAGGAGTGTGAGCAAGGGTTTCATATATTAGGGGACGCAACTCGCGGAGCCTGTGGATGTCGCGGCAATTGCGTCGTAGCGCGACGTGCGGGCGTCGTAGATCAAACCAACCATGAGGCCGTTGCTGGCAGTCGTCGGCATGGTGGGGGTTCCCATCGACCAGACAATCCGGGTTGGGTTGTTGGCCCAGGCGAGGGTGCGGCTTCCCGTGGGGTCTTGGCAGATTTTGAGGACGTACCGGGCTCCATCGCGGGGCAGTGATGATGTGGAGTTGAGAACGAGGGTGGTGTTGGTATTGAGGATGTAGCGCTGGTTGTTGCCCTTATCCCAATTCACCACTTCTACGGAAGTCGAGGTGGTCGAAGAGGCGTAGCCAAGGGCGAGCTGGGCTTGCATGAATTGTGTGGTGGTCGCGATGGATACGCCCCACAACGCTGATGGAGTAGTCGAGGCAAAGCCGATACGCCCGATGTTGTCGATGAGGAACCACGGGACGCTTGAGGTCGAGGCGACAATGAGGGTGGGAGTGGTGCCGGTGGCGACGACGGAAAAGGCTGCATGGGGAGTTGTGGTGCCGATGCCCACCTTTTGCGTTCCCAGGACGGTGAGCATGGTCTGGAAGGCGGTGGTTAGTACCGAGCCGCTTCCAAGGCCGGTGACGTTGACCATGAGATCGAAGCGGCCGTAGCTGCTCGATGTGGTGTCGGCTGCGCCAACGGCGAATGCGACGCCCTTGCCTTGTGAGACGCCTGTATGGAAGGGGCGACGAAGGATTTGAACAATGCGGGAGGCGTTTTGGAGGGTGGCCCCATCGCCCGCGACATCAAGAAAGGTGGCCGGGGTTGTGGCGGTTGAAGTAGCAGCGAGGAGGGTGTTGCCTGTGGTGATGAGGGTTCCGGTCGCAGTATTGACGACGCCGACGCCCAAGCCTGCGGTTATGTACGCCGGGCCGTTTACGGAGAGGCGGGTAGAGGGAGATGTAGAGCCAATTCCAACATCACCCACGGCTTTAAGGCGCATAACTTCGGTGGCAGAGCCGTTGTTGAAGCTCGTGTAGAGCCCCAAGTCTGTCGCGCTCGATCCGGCGGCGATGCCCCCCACCTTTGCTGTTCCTGTAAGTGACCCAAGGCGAAATTCGACGGCAGAGAGCGTGGGTGCGTTGAAGTTGTAGTTCCATACCTGAAGGCCGCTGAAGTCAGTGTTGTCACTGCCGACAATCGTGAGCCTGCGCGAGGTCGTCGTGGAAGTCGTGCCGATCATGAATGAGGTCGAGGCGACGCCGGTTTCCATCCAGTGTTTGCCGGTCGTTGTGGCGTTGCCTGAAATGGTGAGCCCGCCCGCTCCCGTGCCGTCGCCTATCGTGCTTGAGGCTTGGGCGATGAGGCCGCTCGTGAAGGTTTGAAGCTGGCTCCAGGTGTTGGCCGTCGTGGTGCCGAAAGCGAGGGAAATGGTGTTGGCGGTGTTCACCAAGGGGTACGTGAAGGCGTAGGTCGTGCCTCCGGTGATACAGGTTCCCCCAACCGCAAAGCAGCCCCCCGTAAGGTTCCAGCCGTTTGTCGCGGTTGAGGTGGCGGTCGTTGAGGCGATGATGTTTCCGACCACGCTGAGGGTCGCGCCAGGGGTGGTGGTGCCGATGCCGACATTGCCGCCGTTATTGAAATACACGTTGCCGCTGGTGGGGAGGTTGATGAGGGTGGTGCCGGTGAACACGCCGCCGGAGGTCGTTTGGATGGCGAGCGCGTTCGAGGTAACGGTGTTGATGCCGTTGCCGCCCAAGCGCAATTTTTCGTTTGCGGATGATCCGAGTCTGCCGCTGAAAAACTGAAGCAAATTGCTGTCGCTGCGGATTTGGAATTTGCCGTCTTGTCCGGTCTGGCCCGTATCGCTCATGAAGAAGACGGGGCTCGCACCGTCGAGGTGAACCTTGGTTTGTGGCGTTGAGGTGCCGATCCCGAGGTTGCCGCTTTTGGTCGTCATTAAGAACGTGCCGGAACCATCGAGCGCGTCGGCATAGCGAGCGTAGTCAACGGTATTGAAGAGCCATTGGTTGTTCTTTGAGCCCGAATCCTCGTGGAAGGCTTGGCCTGCGATAGTGCCACAGGTGTTGCCCATGAAGGTGGAGCTGGCAACGCCCGTCGCCCAGATACAGTCTGAGGTTGAGGTAGGAACGGAATTATTTGATATGTTCGCGCCTTTAATGTTTGCAAGGCGGATGCCCGCTTCATCGCTAGTGGTAGCGGTGCCAGTGGCGTTGATGATGTTTCCTGTCGCGACCAGGCCGTCGAAGATCGGGGAGGTGGGGTTCGAGAAAAAGTCGAGGAAGCCGCCATTTATCGTATTGCTATTGACCGCGAGGGTGCCGCCTGTGGTGGTGGCTCCTGACTCGATAACGAATCCTACAGCCGCCCGTCGTCCTCCGATGGCATGGCTTATAGTATTGCCGATCATTGAGGAGTTGAGGTGGGGCTGCTGCTCCATGCCGAAGAGCACGCCGCCGTAGACGATGTTGTTGTTGAAGTGGATGTTGAATGGCGCGACACAGTTGATGGAGTCCCCGTGATTGTCCCCGACGCTCGAATCTTGGGCAACATAGTTCCGTTCTAAAAAGACATCGCCCACGCGGGAAATATTGTTGGTGTAGGCGGGGCCACAACCAATCACGTCAGAGGTGCCGAGGCCAGTGAAATAGTTATCAGTCACCCACAATTTGCTGGTAGTCCCCGCAGCGGTCGCGGTGAAAAAGAATGCGAAGCCCGGTGCATTGGGAATCTGCACTCTCTCGATCCAGCCGGTCGAAACATCCTCCATGTAAATGCCGTAGGTATTCCCGGCAGCAAGCGCAGAGGGGTCTACTTTAAGGTCTCGAATACCGAACTCAGCGGTGTTGGCAGGGACTTTAAGCGTGGTGCCGGTGTTCAGGACCAGCACAGTTGAGGGGCCTGCGCCCTGGAGAACGCACTTTGATTTAAGGTTGACCGTCGAAGAGATGGTGTAGGAGCCGGGGGCGGCATACACGGTCCCTCCCCCGTTTGAATTACACACGTTGAGAGCCTGTTGAAGGCCCGCGCTCGTTTGGGCGTAGGGCCAGCCGGTGACATGGACGTTGCCGTTGAGTGAGCCGGTCGTGGTCGTCGCAGCGACAAAGGTGCTGTTGACGGTCGAGGAGGCGCTTGAGAGGAAGCCGCTTGAGAAGGTCTGCAAGAGGGTCCACGTATTCGCGGTGTAGGTCTTTGGAATGGTTGTCGAGCTGTGAACAAAGTACTGGGCGCTCGTCGTCGAGAAGAAGTAGCCCTTGTCGAAGGTGCCGAGGTGGTAGGTGGCCGAGGTGGTGGCCCATCTCCACTGCTGGGTTTCCCAATAGTCCGAGCTGGTGGTGCTCCAGCGCCACTTGGTTGTTTCCCAATAGTCAACTGAGGTGGTGCTGTGGAAATTTCGCAAACTCTTCCATGCGTCGGCGCTCGTCGTACTGAAGAAGTAACCTTTGTCATACGTGCTTACCCAGTAATCAGCACTCGTGGTTGAAAAGCTTGCTGCTGCGCCGCCCGGCCAGGCGGTGATGCAGGAATCGCCCGTCAAGCAGTATTCGTCCGAGAACACACGGAGCCATGCTTTTGTTGTGGTGCCGAGCTCCCACTTGCTATCGGTTATGGGGAGGATGGTCTGTTCATAGCGAAAGTACGGGGCGGCTTGTACGAAAACCGGGATGAGCGGGAGGAAGATGAGAAGGAGATACCACTTTTTCATACTATTTTAAGAATTGTATAACGAGGCTTTGGCCCGATTCCGGCGCGGAAACTGCGCTAGTGAGAAGGATGCCCGTACGAGTAATGGTGTAGTCAATGACAGGGCGGTAAATGATCGGGTGTTGGGTGCCGTACACACCAACGATGCCGAAGTGCGTCCCTCCGACCGAGAAGGTTTTATTAGAACCGTCGCACTGTGATGACACGTCCTTGTTGTGAATCATGTACGCCTTGGCGGGGGTTTGCACGCGGGTTGCACGCTGCTTGATGTCGGCAATGGCCTCATCAAGGCCGCTGATCGCGCTCGTCTTGAGCCGGTCGTCCCCTAAAAGGAGCTCAAGGGCGTTGCGTATCTCCTCCGGGGAGAGGTCTTTTATGTCTCCATCCTTTCCAGGGGGGCCTGGTGGACCTTGTTCGCCGTCCCTGCCGTCAAGTCCATCCCTTCCATCGCGGCCGTCCTTCCCGTCCCGCCCGTTCTTGCCGTCCTTACCGTCTTTTCCGGGGGGTCCGTCTTTGAGTTCAGCGAGCCGGGCGTCTACCTTTTCGGTGAGGGTGGCTTCGGTCTTTTTGAACTGGGTGACAATGCCTTCCCACGCTTTTAGAAACTCGTCTTTAGTGACGACGTTCTCTAGTGCTTGCATGAATCCTTGTAAGATTTTGTCCATATGTTAGGGTGTCGGCATGTTTTGGACTGGTGTTGTATCTGGTGCGTTGGGGGCCATAGCGTATTATTTAATCTTTTAGGACCGCGCTCGCTGCGCCGCCTCCTATAAGGGCTCCTAAGCCGTATTTTGCGGCGTCCTTGAGTTTGGGGTGTTTGTTCAGGAAGCGCCCAACTCGCCCGGTGCCGATTTCCTTCTGTGCCCCGCTTGCCGCCTTTTCTGCCATATTTTCGATAGCTTCAAACAACCTGCTTTGCGTGGTGAGGCTGTCATGCATACCGATTTCTTTTGGTAGGTTGTCTTCTATAAATTCGTTCACTGCACGGCGGATGTCTTTAATAGCGACACGCATGGGAGTGAGTTGGTCGCTTGAGTAGAGGTTCGGAAATGACTGATCTACAAACTCGTCAAACTCCTTTCGTGCCTGGAAGAGGTCGGAAAGCTTGCCGCCGTTACTGCGTGCAATCTCCATCATTTTCTGCTGGACGCGCTCATACACCGGCTCAAGGTCGCGGGTGAGGAGCGTCGGTTTCGGTATGGCTTTGAGGTGGCTGGCGAGCTGCTTATGGGGGTAGATGACATCTTTCCCTGTAGCAGCGATAGCTTGCTTGAGTTCATCTGCGAGGCCATATACAACCTCGCGGGTCTTATTGATGTTTTCTACAAGTGGCTTTGCAGGGTCAAAGTCGGGTACGTACTTTGCAACAGTATCAGCCAGACGTTTCACATGGGGGTCTTTTGCAAAATCAACATCCACCTTACCCAGGACTTTAGAGACGGTGCCCTTCCCTCTTGCAAGTGCGCTTTCAGCGGTCTTTTTGGTGAGCTTCGGACTGACAGCGGCGATGAGGTCCGTGCTGTAGGTGAGGGCGTTCTTTGCTGCCTTAGCTGCGCCTGCCCCCGTCAGAAACTCGGCGGCTTTCTCGGTGTACACGCCTGCCTGCTCTGCGGAGTTTGCGGCTTCCATGCCTGGTTTGATGACCGTCTCGACGGTTTCCTTGAGCTCAGGAGCGTTGTCGAGCATGGCCTGTCCTACGGGACCGGCATTGAAGGCGCTGGCGCTGTACAAGGCTTCGGTGGCTCCTTTAGCCAGACCCTTGCCGAAGTCTTTTGCTCCTTGCGGTACAAGGGGTTTAGCTGCTGGCGCTGGTGTGGCCTGCAAAGGCACGCCGCCATAGTCCACCGTATTAACCGAGGCTTCGAGGGTTGAAATGCGCTCAGCGGCCTTCTGCGAGGGGTCGGTAGGAGCGCTAGAAACGCCAGCATCTAAGCCATATTTCTGCCTATACGCCTGTATCTGTTCGGGTGTGAGTGCCATATATTATGCGGTGTAGCCCTCCTGGGCTGCCATTGTTTTGATAAGTTTGTCGAGTTCGGCTGGGGAAAGGCTGTTGATTGTTCGGCCTTTGAGCGACGGGATGATCTCGCCGCCATAGCCTTTATTGCTCCAGCGTTTGAGTGCTGCGTCTACAGTGAGGTTTTTATAGCCGTCCGTTTGTATGAGCCGCTTTGCTGCGTTGAAGCCGTCCTGTGGTGAGTTGAACGTAAGGAAATAACCGCCGTCGGTTGCGGGTTTGGGGTCTTTTCCTTTAACGCCGGGATATTTCATGGTCACTTGGCTCCATTTGATGTTGAGCGGGTTGTTGTTTCTTTGTGGTCTGTTGAGGCTGGTTTTCGTGTCGCCTCCAACGGAGCTAAAATTTAGTATTTCTAAGATATCTTCATCGGATAAGTCGGGGTTCTCCTGTATGAGTTGCTGTACTTTCTGGCGGTTTTCGGGGTATTGCTGGTAGTAGTCTTTGAGGGTTGGTTTGTATGAAAGCTCTGAACCGCCAATGTACTGCTGGAAGGCGTCTCCGATACCTGCTACGCCAGCCTGTGACTTGTATTGTTTTTCGCGACGCTGCGCGGCATCTGCCCATGACTTTGCAAGGAGCTTGGTTTCGTTTGCTAACTCGACGGCGGCGGTGGGGTGGATGATCTGGCCTTCATTGATGCGGGTGAAGGTCTTCTGGAACTTGCCAAGGAAGCTGTTGGTCTGGTCAGCCAGCGCGATTTCACCCTCACGGACGGCGCTTTCCGGGTCGAGGCTCTTCACAAGGGTGTAGAGGATTGAAAGCTGCGCCCCGGCGCTGCTGGGGTTGGCAATCACGCGGTCGGCTATCTGTATGGCGGTGCTGCCCTGCTGCCCTGCCTTGATAACACCATCAGCCTGGAACTTGTCGGTGATGCGCAGGAAGTTCTGGGTCTGCTGCGTGGAAAGGCCGGTAGCACCCGTCGCTATCGCTTTGCGGTTCGCGTCCTCGTTTTGGTAGTCGGTGAAGGAGCCGGTGTAGCCGTTGCGCTGCGCATATTCGTACTCTTGGATCGAGGTGGCAGTCTCCTTCTGGGTGTACCCCCTGCCCACCTTAAGCGCCGAGGTAAGGTCTTTGGCGTTCATCATGGCGTCAATCACGGCGTCGGGTGCGCCGTTCTGTTGCGCTGCAAGGGCAAGCCCTTGGATGGTCTTGTAATTCTCCTCCTCGCGGGCGATGCGGCGCTTTTTCTCGTCCTGTAGCTCAAGCTGGCGCTGGGCGCGGTTCTTGTCGGCCAGGGCGTACGCCGGGGACTTCATGATGAGTTCGAGGTTCTTGGTAGCGGCTTCGAGTCGGGCCTTTTCGGGGCCAAACTTCTGCTTTACGGCCTCGTCGATGAGGGCCATAGCACGGGTGAGCTGGCGCTGCTTCCCGGCGATCTGCGCTCCGACTGCAATTGATTTGATGGCGTTCTCTCGGAGGGCTGCCGTCTGGTGGGGCTGCAAGCCGCCGGTAGTTATCCCTCGTCCCTGTGCCTGCTGCTGCAACTGCAAAGGAATTGCCAGTGATTCGTTCTTGAGGTCGTCCAGGCGGCCGGTGAGGTCTGCGATGTCGTTGTCTAGGCCGGTTACCCCCTGCTTCTGGGCTTGCTCGTTGCGGTAGGTGGCTTCCTCAGAAAGGCGGCTATTGATTGCCAGGATCTGCGAGCTGAAGTCCTGCGCTTGTTTCTCCTGGTCTGTCATTTGGAGTTCGGGCGTGGGCTGGGACGACATAAGCCCGGCAACCGGGAACAGGGGCGGCTCTTTCGGCGTCTCGTACTGAAGGCTCGGGCCGGGATTCAGTGTCGAGGAGGTGATTGCGCCAGTCGGCTCTTCGAGGCCCTGCACTTGGAGTTTGTAGTTGGGGTTCATAATAAGTTCATTTTACGACGCGATTAAGCCCTTGTTTCTAAGTACGGTGAGGATAGAGTTTATAGCGGTGCGGGCTTGGGTATCTTCGGTCGCTCCCCCCGAAGGGTTTGCAATAGCGCCTGCCTGTACCACCGGAGTTGAGCCGTGAAAGGCAATCTTTTGCGTGGTCTCGGTGCCGATTTTCGTACCCGTCGTTTTCCCGACTTGGACATTCCGTCCATCGAGAAACTGCACCAGGCGGCTGAATATGTAGCGGTCGGAAGCGATAAACTCCTCAAGCTCCTGTCGCACGATTTGCCTGATTTTGTCGTCATCCATATTAGTACGGTCGCTTATCGACAATCTCGCCCTTGTAATGCAGTCCCGTGACGACGGCTCCGCCCGTCGATTCAATGCGGAAGGTGATCTCTTTGTAGCCTTTGGGTAACGCTGCGCCGGAGCTTTCAATGTTCACGGCGGAGTAGGAGATGGAGCTATCGGTCGTGTTCGTAAAAATGGTGGTAAAGGACGTTTCCTCGTCCTTTTTGTATTTCAGTACGATTTGTCCGTTTGCAGGCATGTACTCGGTCATCACGGACGCACCCATGAGGTCTTTTTTAAGCGAGCTGTCCCCTTCATTGAGAATTTTTGTCTCATAGATCGAGGTGGCGTAGGAGGCGGAATCGTTCGTCTTTGAGAGGGCGTAGGTTCCATTGTCTATATACGACTGAAAGAGGTAGTCAGCGACGATATAAAAGCCTTTCAGGACACCGCTCGTGAGTGCCGTGTCGTTGTTCGGGGTGCGCTCATGAAACAAGGTAAACGGGCCACCGGGGGTTCTTCCAACGCTCCACACGCCCTCGCGGGTCGCGCCATAGAGCGAGGTGGACATCATGAAATAGAGGCGGTTGTCGATCTTCTGTTTGAAAATGGGAAGCTGGGTGGTGGTAGCGGTAGTAAGGAGCTCCTTGAACTTGAGGGCTTTGGTGAGTTGCAAGACGCGGAATATCACGCGGTCGTTAAAGCGGTTACCGCTGCTGCACAAAGAAATGCCAATGAGCTCGCCATCCACCTCTTCGAGCACCTTCAAAACGCCTTCCCCCCAGTCAATGCTTTCGGAGATAGTGGCAGAAGAAGAGTCACGATCCCACAGGTACACAATCGAGTTGCCATACCCCGAGAGCGGGGCACAGCCGATAGCCAAATAGTTTCCATACTCGCAAATGGAGGTGATGTAGAGGTGTTCGGGGAGGGTGAGGGCTGCGGTCGTCCAGCTTCCGTTGTCATTCTTGGCAAGCTTGTTGTCGTAGGGGATGTAGAGCACGTCATCCTTTGAGTGAACAATCCCCTGAGCGAGGTTCGCATACGTCAAGGCTTGGTGGGAATCTGCCCACGCATCCCCGCCATCGGGGTCATAGCGCCATATGTGCGTTCCGGCTCGTGCGCCGTATATGTACCCCGTTCTCTGGTAGTACACAAAGAGGTTGAATGAGGTCGTTCCCGCTGCGGAAAAATAGTTGCTCGTATTATTCCAGCTATCGTCGTCCAAGTCGTTTGCCGCTCCCGTCGTGAGGGCTTTGTACGAAACTTCGGCCTTTCCGGTTCCTGACGAAACACCTAACCCATAGAGGGCGTACGTCGTTGAATTGAGTTTTGCGATGCAGAAGGCTTGGTTTTGTCGGGTACTCGCAGAACTATCGCCACTTTCGCTGTTGCGGTAGGGAATCAAACGGTGTTTGTTGGTAAGGGCATTGAAGTTGGTCACCATCTGCGCGACGTTCTTGCGGTCGTCGCGGGGGTCGTCGGTGATGCCTCCCGAGAAGTCTGTGATGAGATTTTCAAATGGTTTTCCCATATTAGTAGCCGTACACCCGCATTTGGGTGCCAGCGCCGAACGAACAGCCGCCCGCGCAGTTGAAATTCACGGTCGTGATTTGCGCAGCGGTGTTGTTCCAGACTGCCGCTCCATTCACCAGAATTGGGGCATTGGTTCCCGAGTTCGAGCCATAGGAACCATTGAATGTCATGTTTTTTCGTGCTGAAGCGGGATTGGAAATATCAAAGGTCATGCGGCCTGGGGAGGTGGTGCTGTTCTGGGTCACATAGATAAAAGCGGAAGCGTGCGACTGCACGGGGCCAGCGGTTTCGGTCTGGTAGTAGCCGTAGTTTGAACCATAATCGCCATTGAAGGTGACACGGATATCTGAAGCGGGGCTGATGCTCGTAAAGTAGAACGTGACGCGTAGGTTCTGGAGGCCGAGGGTTGAGAAGGTCGTCGTTGCGCCTGCGGTCGAGCCGGAGGCGTCGAAGGAGCCCAGGAGGGTATAGCCGGGCGGATTCCACGTGAGGTTCCCTGAGCCGTCCTCCATGAGGACGGTCGAGCTTGCGCCGCGAACCGAAGGCCACTTGTAGGCCAGGCTGTTGATGACAAAAGGGTTGGTGGTGAGGCTGGAGGCTGAGATGGTCGTCGTGCCGGTCGAGCTAGCTCCGCCTGAAAAGAGGTGCGGGCCGGTCCACGAGTAGGCAAGGGTTTGGTTGACGGAGGCCGAGGACCAACTAGGGGCTGAGCCTGCGCCGTTCGAGGTCAGAAACTCGCCGGAGTTTCCCAGCCCGTTCACGGTCTTAAACCCGCTCGCGCCGTTGCCGAGCATGATGTGATTCGTAGAGGGCGACGTGGTGCCGGTGCCGTTGTAGGCGACGCCAATAGCCGTCCCGTTCCACACGCCCGTGCTGATCGTCCCTATCGTGGTGAGTCCCGCCAGTGAGGTGATGAGGGGGAGGCTTGTGGTGGAGTTTTCAATCTTTCCCGCGTTTAAGGCAGAGAAGTTGTTGTTGATCGTGGTGCGTGAGCTCGAAAGCGTGTCAGAGCCGTTGATGGTCGTTATCGTTGCCCCGTACGAAACATCCTCACTCAAAAGCGGAAGGCCGTAGTAAAAACCATATGAGACAGCGAAGGAAACGAGGGCCGCTATGACGATGTTAGTTTTTAGTTTCATTGGTCAAAGAAAGTGAGTTTTTAGATTCATTCGTGGTTATGACGCCGGGTACATCCCAGGTGCCATCGGCATCGTCCCATGCGTACGTTGCGCCATCCCAAGTGGTCGGCGGGCCTTTCGCCTCGTTCGTAAGCGAGAGGGAGTTTTTAGATTCGCTGGTGAGTGAGAGTGACATACTATCGGAAGCTTATATATTTCGTTGTCATGACTTTTCGCTTGTCCTTTTCACGGCGGGAGTAAAACTTAATCATGTCGGCCTTCATTTCGACGATCTTTTTTTCATAGAGGGGCACGCGGTCTTTTTTGTAGGCCATGACGTAGGGAAGCGCGGCCATGTAGCACAAAAGGATGTGGTAGGGAGAGGCAATGCCGGGCTCTTTCGTCGTGTCGGCGGCGGTAAACAATGAGGCGGTGCGCTTAAAGTGCACCTTAATGCCAGCGGTGAGGGTGACGTTTGCCGCAGCGGGGGCGGGATAGAGTTTGATCGTATCTCCCTGTTTGTCGTAGTAGATCGGGAAGCCCGTGTCGGTGCCGTACACCTGTTCAAGCGAGACGTTCCCAAGCTCCTTGGGATCGAGGGGCTTAATGAGCTGGTAGGTGCCGTCCGAGTCCATAATCTTCACCATCTCGATATCGAGAAATTCATCCGCGAATGAATAGCTCGATTGTCCGGCGGTAAGGTTCCCCGTTCCAATCGGAAGGGTGGTGTGATTGGTGTCATCCCACTGCCACGTGCCGTCCGCGTTGATGATTTCAGCGATGAGGGTTTCAAGCGCGGTATTTACACGGCGGGTCTTCGCGGCGACGGGGTAATTGTTCGTATCGCTATCGCACAGGTCGTCAATCTCCTGACAGATACCGAGTTTGTTTGTGGTGTCGTTGAATTGCATAGCTAGAAAAGTTGTTCGCCAATATGTTTCACGTGTAAGGTCGGGTCAGCCCACACGTCGAATCCTGCTTCTTTAATCGCACGCTGGCAGAAATAGGTGTCTTCACCGTAGCTCAGGGTGCCGTCAGACTGGTAGCCGAACATAAACCAAGGGCCGGGGAATTTGTCGAAGACCGAGGTTTTGATAAGCAAGAGGCCAGCCCCCAAACACTCGCATTTGAAGGGTTCGGTAGGTAATTCGCGCGGGTGTGGTGCGGCGGTCATGCCCACCGGGACAGCGGTAGACTTGAGGTCTTCGTCACGGCGGTTGTAGGCAGCGCCGATGATGTCTTTATCTTCAGCTAAGAGTTTTGAGATAGCAGACGGTGGGAAGTACATATCGTAGTCAACAAAGAGCACGTGGGTGCAATTGCGCTCGCGTGCGGTGTGTACCGTGCGATTGCGGGCGCTCGCTATCTCACACCCCAGTTCCATGTAGAAGTCGAACTCGTAGTCAGCGTGATCGAGGGCGGCTTTGATAAGCGAGAACGCGGTACGCGAAAAGATGTACCGCTGTGAGGTCAGGGCTACTAAGACTTTCGGTTTATTCTGTTTTGGCTTTTTAGTTGCCATATCCTGCGCCCGTAAAGGCGCAAGGATGGAAACTAAGCTACGTTCACGTCGAACAGAGTCGGCTTGAGGTTCGTGCGAACCTTGAGGCCGTAGTCCAAGCGTGTGTAGAGCTGAGTGCCCGAGAGGGAGCCAGCCGTCGAAGATGCCGGGTGCTCGTTCACGTAGGTCTTGCCAAACGTGGTGCCGAGGATACCGAGGATCTGAACGTCGCGTACGCCTGCCATGAGGTGGCCGGTTGCGTGCGAGGTCGAGACGTAGTGGTACAAGCCCATCGTCTCCTTACCCAAGCGTCCCTTACCACCGTCGCGGAGTGACTCGTCAGCGAACTGGTAGCCGTTGGCCTGCATGAATGCGACCAATTTCTCCCAGTCAGCCGGTCGCCAGGTGACGAAGCCGCCGCGCTCCAAATAGAGCTGGTAGCCGTTCGCCGTCTGGATTTCACGGATGATGCCACGGATCATGTCGTCGATGTTCGTATTCGAGACCGTGAGGGGTGTCGCAGAGAGGCCCGTACCGCCTGAACCGTCATCGCCGAAGTCTGTCCACGCCGCGTGGTTGGCGAGGATGATGGTTTCAACGCGCTCGTTGGTCTTCTTGCCCAGGAGGTCCGCCATTTCCATTTGGCTGACGTATCGAGACTGAGCTTCATCGGCAAAGTCGATGTAGACGCTGCCAGCGAAGTCCGTGGAGACGATTTGTAATGTTTCTGAGGTCTGCGTAACAGTCACGAGCGGGATAACCTTGGTCACGTCCGAGCGATCTGCTGCCGCTGCGAAGTGACTGGTTGATACAGCCGGTTCGCCTGCCGTCGAGATGTACGGAAGGACAATGGTCTGCGTGTTGGTGTATTTCACCTCGCATACCTCCTTCCAGTTCTGCGGCTTGTCGAGACGACGCGCGAGCTGTGTATCCCACTCCTGCTGGTACTGCGCCTGAAGATTTGATGCCATACCTGATTTTCAGAGTGTGTCTGTTAATCAGGCGAATTTGCTTACTTACGCCACGGCGGAGTGTTGTCACTCTGCTTGCTCATCTTGGCGTCGATAACCTTTGCTCGAAGCTCAAAGTCGGTCGGAAGTTCTCCCGTTGCCGCGTTCTTGTTCAGCCAGTAGTCAACATCGTTGGTCTCTGTCTGGCCGGAACGTCGAGTCGAGCTCGGCATGGCGTTCTGGACTTCCCGTGCCTGCTTCGCTTTCTCAAGCTTGGCCTGCACGTAGTCATCTGCGAGGGCCTGGCGGACGGTTTGACCCGTGCGCTTCATGACCTTCTGAATGATCTCTATGTCTTCCTCATGGGTAATTCCCTTAAGGTCGAGGTAGTCCAGTTGCGTTTCGCTTAATTCGCCTGTGGTGGCGTCGAGCTTGTTTTTGGTTTCGATAGCCTCTTCAGGCTTGGGGGCTTTCACCCACTTACCGTCAACCTTCACAAAGCCTTCTGCCTTCTTTGCACGTTCAAAGAGTTGGCGGTTGGTATTTTCATACTCCTCAACCTTCTTTTGCAAAGCCGCTACATCAACGGTTGTTTCAGTAGCTCCCGAGTCAGTTTCGGTGGTCTCGTTATTTAAAGAGTTGTCGTTCTCAATGATTTCTTCCATATTTGAGTGATTGGAAACACTAGGCCCGTTTAAGAGTTGGGCGTCTCTGTATAAAAGTTAGTTCTTCTTGAACTGGAGCTCGTACGTTCCCGAGAGCGTATTGACCACGTTCGTAATGGCGTTGTTGTCCGCGCCGATGGAAGCATAGGTCGAAGACGCCTGAATGATGACGTACTCGCTCGGACCAACAAGGAAGCCGTTCGCTGCAACAGTGGTGCAGGAAACGAGCCTTGCGAGGGTCGAACCATCCGTAGTCGCTCCCGCTACCGCCGTGAATGAGGTCGAGGTGGCGATTTGGCACGAGAAGTTCCCTGCCATCGTCGCGCCTGCGGTTGCTCCGGCTGCGGTTGAGGTCGCAACGACAAACGTGTTGGTAGTGGTGCCGTTGATACCGGCGAGCTGGGTGAACGTAACGGTCGAGGTTGCGTTCCACGGATTCCTGACAGCGGCGAGGGTTGTCGTCGCGTCGCGGAACGATCCGCGAAGGTACTTGGTGCACGAATTGTTCACGCAGAGATAGTCAGTGTAAATCTCTGATGAAGACACTGCGCCATAGGTAACGGCGCGGCCGTCCTTGCCTGCGGGACCTTGCGGGCCTGCAATGCTTTCACCGGCGGGACCTTGCGGGCCTTGCGGACCGATAGGACCAATGCCTGTATCACGGGTGAGCGTGTAGCCTCCTAAGAGGAGTACAACGGCTGTGAGTCCTGCGGTTAATGCTTTGTGCATATTTACTTCTTTTTCTTAGGCTTATAACTTTTTTTCTCCTTAGATTCGACCGGCTCTAATTCGGTTGATTTTTCTGCCAGCGCGAGATGTTTGTCTCTCAATCGCGGCATACGCGCATCTTCGAGCGTTGCCATATTATTTGTTTTCACTAATGGTAATGGACTGGCTGCCAAAGCTGTATGCACGCACGCGGCCGCAGCCATAAAGCTCCGCGTCGTAGGTTACGGTGGTGCTTGCTCCTTGTACGAATCCAAGGGAAGCGGTCGGGGTCTGGCCGGTGATGTCACTGAAGGTCAGCATGATAGGAGCCCCGAGGGTTGAGATCGTGCGGGAGGTGCATGTGCTGGTGGCAAACAGGGTGATTGCGGTTGCGCTCACGGCTGATTGCGACGTAGAGGCAACGGTGGCAATCAAGCCGCTGGGGGCTGCGCCATACGCTGTCCGTGTCGATTTGACAATGCTCGCTACCAAGCCGCATACCAGCACTACCGCTAGTATGAAGGCAATTGTTTGTGTTTTGGTGAGTTCCATATGTTGATAATTAGCTATTAACGGGCTGGGTTAATGTTGTTTTGTACTCTCTCGATTGTCTTGTGCTTGTCTATTTCTCTGAAGGCTAGATCGACCTTATACAGCCCCGTCAGGCTCGCTCTGACAACCTCGCCGATTTGCTCATTGTTGAGGCCAATAACCTCTTCACGGTCAACCTGAAACAGGTCATCCAAGAGCTCCTTAAGGGCCTCGTAGGTTGCGGGACTATCGGCGATGAGTTTGAGGGGGTTCATACCATTGCGGGTTGAGCTGGTACGGGTTGCGCTTGCATTTGCGCTTGTTGCTGTTGGAGTTTCTTGAAGGCTTCTGCCAAGCCGCTGAAGTCCACGGGGTCTAAGCCGCTCTTTTCAATCATCTGGTTTATCACATCCCAGGTAGCCGGGAATGAGAGGGCGGTCGGGCCACCGGCTTGCAATACGGTGCGTATAACATTGCCGATCTTATCCACGGTCGCGGCGAGGTTCTTTTGTTTTCCGACTATGTTGGTTTTGACGCTCATAGGGGCGTCTTTCATTTCGCCCTTGAGGAGTTTGAGGAAGTGTTTGTTGCCTTTGCGCTTGAACTCGTCTTTGACAATCTCCTTGTAGCCCTCCACCTCCTCGGGGTCGATCAATTCGCCGTTGAGTATCTTCTCTTTAATCATGTCGTTCTCGGCGGTTCGGACGACGCAATCTCCGACGTACTGCAACTCCTCCAGGTCGAGCTCTGAAAGGAACTCCGCGCCCTTCACCACGTCGCGGGAGATACGGGGAATGATCCAGTCGCGGTATATCTCATCAAGGAAGGTGGCGAGCTGGCCCTTGCGGTACTCATGGAGTGAGTGGGATTCCTGCGTGACGAGCTCTTGGAGCTTGAAGGGGGTGCCTGCGGTCGGGCTCTCGCCCATGATGGAGTCGTTGGCCGAGCCCATTTTCTGCGCCTGGCCCTCCCACTGCATGTTGGATTCTTCGAAGAGCTTGATATTGCGGGGGAAGGTGTCGAGCTGGCGGGTATTTGACTGGGGTGCTTCCTCGATGATCTCCATGTTGTCCACGTCCTTGAGCCCTGAAGGGTGACGCGAGGCCAAGGCGCTGTCTGAGGTGACGATGACCGTCTTGGAAGAGGCGTCGAGCATCTGCTGCTTGCGTATCTCGTTGTAGTTTGTCCACACCTGGGGGTCTTCGAGCTCTTCCACGCCTCCGAATCCAAGGGCGCGGCCATAGATCGGGTCGCGCTTCTTGAACTTGAACGGGCTCTTGGATTCTTCGGCTTTGTAGAGGACGATCTTGCCCTTTTCGCTGCCGTTCTTTTCGTAGAAGCACACAATCTGCATTTGGTTCACGTACTTGAGGGAGTTCTGATCCCCCTTGAGGAACTTCAGAGGGAGGTTGCCGTGTACTTCGTAGACCTCAATGTACTTGCCGGGTGTCTGGGTCAGGACGCCGTTCGGGTCTTGCTTCTTTTCTTTGCGGGAGAGGATGATCGTTTCCTCAAGCGAGGCGGTTGCGCCGTTCTTCTTGTCTCCCCAGCCCTTTGAGGCCATTTCTAAGAGCTGGTCGGGGCTGAAGTAGTGCTTGATGCCGATAGGGCCGCTCAGCACGTCGGTTTGGTCGCAGAAGGCAATGCTCTGAAGGGGAACAACCTCGGGCCGCACGTCGTTCACGTTCTTCACGAGGACGCCGCCGAAGTCGATGTAGCTCTCTACCATCTCATCAATGAAGGTGTCCAAGCCGTTATCACGGGCATATTTCTCATGGTACTTCTTTGCGAGGAATGAGAGGTGATATTTCCCGGCATTGTCTACATACAAAACGATATCTTTTACATCAAAGCCCTCGGCGCGGTATTGCAGGTTCAAGATAGGTCGGATGATGTTTTTAAACGGCTTGAACTGGCGCTCGGTGTCTGAGTTCCCCTCGATGAACTGGCTGTTTTTGTACAAAATGGCTTTCTGGATGTGCGAGTGCATATTCCACTCCCACCCCTCGGCAACGCGAATACGCCGCTTATAGGCGGCTTCTTGCGTTTGGATGTATGCAAAAATATCTGCGTCGTTGTCCATGTTAGCGGTCAAAGGCTACGCGCACCCGCTCTTTGGGGTAGGCGAGGATAAAAAGGTTCTCAATCTTCCGAAGGTGCTTGGTGTCAAGGTTGCGCAGGCGCTCGCCTTTGTAGTGCGAGGTTGCCAGGTGTATGTGGAAAACCATTTCGTCGTTGTCTCCTTTGTTACAGGTATAGCGTACATGGTCGAGGATTTTAGGCAGATGGAGCATGGTCGAGGACACATTTGGTTCCTAAGATGTCGTCGTTGTGGTTGGGGTCTACATATCCATTGGCGCGGCAAAAATCGCGCAACTCCTCCCATTCTGGCTTAGGAAAATGTATCTCAAAGATTCCATTACGCCTCTGGTGTCGTATAAACTCGTCAACATTAGAATATGTTACCCCCTGCACCTCCTTCGGGCAGTCGCATGTGTTGTTTTTGCACTCGTTCATATTATTTCATCCCCGCTTCTAAAAGCTTGGCTTGTATCTGCTGCATGTTGGGAGAGGTGAAAAAGAGGCGCTTGGCTTGGACGGGATAGTACAACCGCTCTTTCTTGAGTTTGCCGCTGGTGATGGTTACAAGGACCTTAGACATGATTTTAGGGGGCCTGGGGAGTCCCTTGAGTGCTTCAAAGGCGCTTTCTCCAGTTGAGGTGTATGTCTTATCACCTATCTGTACTTTAAGGGAGAATTTAGCTTTTTTAGCCATACGCATATCGTATCATGAATTGCAAGTGAAGAGCCTGTGTATAAGTTACCGTGCGGGGTTCTTACGTTCTCTCACTGCTAATCGGGGTATCATATCTAATATCTCTTTACGCTTGAGCATCGGCGCAACTGAACCAAGTGCATACATGAAGGCATCCATCGAATGTGACCACAGGTGGTCGGGCTCGTTGATAATGCGCCCGTCCTTATCCGTAAGCCAGAGGTAGTTCCGATACTCCTTGATGACGTTGGTTGAGCGCTTGGTGACGCTGATTTGCTGATCCTGGGCCATTTGGATTCGCTGCAAGACGCTTCCGGGGCCTTTGGTGGTGGGCATGATATTGACGCCGTACAAGCGTATCTCGTCGATGCTCTTAGGCTCGGCGCTGTCGGCTATCGTGAGCGCCTTTTTGGGCTGGTTGAGGATGATGTCGGCAATCTGTTTGTTCGAGAGGCCCTTTTGGTAGGCGATTTCGTCGAGAATGTAGCCGCCATTGTAATAGTAGACTCCAACGATTGCAGATGGATCATTAGTGTATCCAAAGTCGAGCCCGTAACGCTCAAGCCGTGCCTCGTGGGGGATTTCCTCAAGTGCTGTATTCCAGCCAGTAAAGATGCGTCCCTCAGCTTCTCCAAGTTGGCCTTCTCCGTAGACTTGCCAAAACGCTTTGTTGCCTCTGCGGCTTTCGATTTCATCGACGATAACTTGCGGGAGTCCTTCATTGTCTCTGTATGTTACCACGAGAAAGTCATGCTCAACCCCCTTATTCACAATCTCATCATGTACCCAAAACTCCGCCACAGGGTTGTAGTCCAGATAGATCGAGCCGAGGGTACGGATTGCTAATTGCGTATAGGTCTCAAACGATACGTTGTTGCACTCATTGATGAAGAGGTCGCCGTTACGTCGGGGGCCGCGCACTTTATCCGGTGAGTCAGCACTGAAAAACTCAAGCTTAGAGCCGGTCTCAAATGTGTACGTAAAGTCTGAACGGTTCCAGCGGTTGTCGTCGTAGTAGTTATGCGCTTCCATGATGTTGAGGAAGTCTCTAATTGCTCCGCGTTTGAGGTGTGGCATCGTCTCTGAAACAACAGAGCTCACCAGTCCCTTTTCACTTTGAAGGCGGTGAATGAGAATAAGCAGGATGGCGATGGTCTTTCCTGCTGATGAGCCTCCTTGGATAACCCGGAGGCGCTTCTTCATTGCCTTAATCTTTTTGAGGGCTGTTGTCGCTTGGTACATATAGGCACGAGATACAAGAGAGCCTGTCGTGCTCATCGAGAGCTACGCTAGGCGCACCACAACCATCACACGGCTCCTTACTCGTTCTCGTTGTCATTGTAGAGCTGTCGTCGCTTGGTACATCTTTAGAAAGTAGCCACAGCAGCCTCATCGCACGTTGCTGGTTCGCATATAAATTCGCGTAATCCGCAGCGAATTGCTTGATAGGGTCAAAGTGTGCCATCTTTATTTACAATAGGGGCTAATATCGGCTGCGGCAACTCCTTTCCGTTTGTCGTTACGTCAACTGCCTGTGGTGCCTTATGGAATATCTGGTCTGCAATCCACGCATGGATGCGGCTGTCAGTCTTCGCCTTCTCTTTTGTTTCAGCGACAAACTGCTCCAACTCCTTTTCTGTATAAAAATCGAGGAACCGGGGCTTGTTGAGCGTGCCCTTTGGTCTGCCTCCTTTCTTTCCATTCTCTCGTGATGCGTCACCTGCCATAGGTTTTTTAGGTTCCTATCCTGCTATTGTTCACAATTGATGCCAGCGCCCTTTCATCAAAGTCGGCCGAGTCAAGATACCATGTCTTCGCATCTATAAGCTGCTCTGTGGTTAATGAGACGGCTCCGTCATGCTGTATAGGAACTACCTTTATTACGTATCCTTTCATAGTTTCAAAAGTGCTCCTGGGCGGTTGTGGCTTCTACGAAGGTGGGGACCTTCAGGGGGGCGTGCTCTCTAGGGGTCGAGTGATATTCAAATTGTGCGACAGCCACACGGGAGAGGCCGGAGCCAGGAGCTTACTCAAGTGTATCACCACCTCGTAGAAACTCACGCAAGGCGGGTGTTGATATTTCCCCTTCGAGAAGAAACATCTTGATGTCTTTGTCTTGGCTCCATTTTTCCGCCAACTGATCGGCTAATTGAGTGTGCTTACCGTACTCGCTGCCCCATATCTCTTCTTGGTACTCTTTGTAGGCTTCGGGGGTGATGGTCATGGTGCTAGTGCGAGTGCTTTGTAGAAGGCGATTTTTTCTTGCCACTCTTCGGGCGTCCAGAACGCTGGCTTGTGATAGTTTGTTTCCAAATCTTTAAGGATTCCCTCTCCATAAACTGTAAGAATGAAATTACGGTATACAGGTCGGTTTCCCTCCAGTCGGAGATTACAATTTCCACACTGGCAATGGACATTGAATGGTGAGAAGTAGTAGTCCAGTCCACACGCGGCCTTGGCAATGTAGTGTCCCCCTTGCGCGTTTCTCCCTTCTGTCTGAGCACCGCACGTAACACATTTATAGGAATCGCGCCTTTTGACCCAGAGTGTGAACCATGTCCAGAGCTCTTTTTTGAGTTTAGCGACGCTTTTTTGCTTTTTCTTTTTTGGGCGTGACGAGCCATACGTTGTTGTAGCGAATGTAGCCTTGCGCGATAAGCCTTTTTTTCTCTGAAGGGGTGAGCGGCGCATTGGTCATTTGTGATAGACAACCTCTCCGTCAATGATGTGTACGTGTGAGGGACAGAGCCACACCGCCTGCTCTTTGCCTTGAATCATTCCTCTCTTGAAATGGGTTCCGACGTTCTGGCAGTTGCGGGGCCACAGAATGCAATGCGGCTGGGAAGGAGCGTGAGGCCGGGGTTTGAACTTTGTCTGTACCAGCTTGCCGTCTTTAGCAATCCAGGTCATATGCATGATTTTAACATGAAAAAGCCCGCGCAATGCGGGCTATGTGGGTAAACCATCTCGCTTCAAGAGCTCGCGCTTGAGGGCACGGGCCACCATGAGGCAGACGCTTATCTCAGAGCTATAGGGGCCGCGCCAGTCGTCCTCCTGGTAGGTCTTGCGGTAGTACCAGCCCTTCTTTTTGCGCTCCACGGTGTAGCCGTTGAGGGCATAGACGCGCTTACGATTCACAAGCATCGGTGGTCTCCTCGCTAAAGGCTCTCAAAAAGTCTGCCGCCTGTTGTGCCTTTGACGCCGCCCGAAACAGGGCGCGGTCGTCGCTCTTTAGGAGCTGAAGCCAATTGGCGATGTAGTCGGCGTGTCGGAGGTGCCCTTCGATCCCCAGATGGGCGCACAAAAAACTCGACCCCCATTCAGCAACCAATTCTTCAAACGCATAGGCTTGGCTGCCATACCGTCCCTTGAGGTCACGGTTGAGTCGGTTTTCGGCTCCCGCCCAATGTACACATTCATGCAAGGTCACAGCGTGGTAGTGCGCCTCGCTGATAAAGGCGTTCTTGGGTGGCATGGCGATGAAGTCCTTTGAGGGAACGTACATCGCTTGCGGGCCGATTTCGATATTCGCTCCCGTCGCTTTCACAAACGCATGGGGTTCATGGGGTTTGTGGGTGATTGCGGGGAGCTCAATGCCGTCCACCTGATCGAGATTGAAGACGTAATAGCATTTGAGCATCTGTATCTGCTTGTCTTCGTCCTCTTCTTTGATCGTCAGCTTTTTGGTGAATACGATGGCAGTTCCTTTCTCCCCCTTTCGTACATTCCCCCCGCGTTCTCTCGCCTGCTGGAAGGTGAGCCAAAAAGGGGTTCTGTATTGTTTCTCATGTCGCTCTGCCCACAGAATGACAATGTTTGCACCCCGGTACGCGTGAGCGGTGATAGCGTTCTGGGGGAGGATGCCGCCGACGCGTACGTTTTTCCATGGCTTTGTCCATGGAATTGTCCCGGCTTCGAGCTCGTTGATGATGCGCTGGGTTACGGTTTCATAGAGCGCTTGTATCTTCACTGCGGTAACTCCCTATATACTGGGAGTATTCTACCGCGTTACTTATAAGAGCCTATATTAAGAGCGCTTCTGTATCCTTTTCGATAATCCCGAATCATGAAGGTCACGAATCTAAGGTATGCGAACGGAAATCGTGAAGTGTAACGCCGAAACTTTGTCCGTGTCATAGGTTCGTGATTTGACCAATTTCCAAGAACGTAGTGCTGAGAAGCGCGCATAAAAAAGTTATGTGCTTTTACGACCTCCCTTACAAAAGCCCTGAACCCATAATTATATGGAACACAGTTACTGCAAGCTGCGTCAGGTTTATTAAAGCAATCGGGACATTTCATGCGTCTACTATACCAAATAACAATGCATGGTTATAGATGTGCTGAGTGAGGAAGGCGAGGATTTGCCGAGTTCTCCTTTGCATGCGGACTGTCACCGCCATTGGTCACCTCGGAGTTGTCACCTCGCATGGATTGACTGGGCGGTACCCCCAAGCATCCACCATAGTCGCTTTGTCGTTGCGTCTACCTATTCCGCCACTCCCTCACTCAACACATGAAGACTGGCTTGTGGGGAAGGTGCGATTTCTCGCGGTAGGTGGTGAGAAAGCTATTGTCTCGAATGAGCAGCCTTCAACCCATTTCTCCTACTATTCGCACGCACCCCTGACCTAAGTTTCCCCCACCAGCCAACCTTCATATTCATTATACCAAAAAGAAAGCCCCGCATGTGCGAGGCAAGGTAGCTAGCGCCGTTTCTTGTTGGCCCTCGTGTTACAGAGCTGGCTCCAACCAGATGCTTCCACGCTAGGCAAACTCAATTATAGCAGCCCAATGGTGAGGATAGGGTGTCTCCCATTTTCTGTGATAGTCCACTCCACCACGTATCCATCCACCTCAAAGGTGCCGTAAGCATGATGCTCGGTGTCACCCCGTGCCCAATCATTAAACTCCCGAACGCCACGTAACGCTTTTAGCAACGTGTCGGTTGGCAGGGCCACAAACTCCGGTGTCAACACAAGGTGACAGTAGGTGAAGGTGCTGCGGCACTCGTCATTGCGCTCGCGCTGGGTCATATGAGCCCCGCCAGAATGAGTGCGGACTGCATGGAGTTGGTCGAACAATGCTCGCACCATCCCCGGTCTTGGTCGGGCTCCATTTCGCATGTGTATGCGCATGAGGGGTTGCAGCAAATGGCCGGTGAGCACGTATCGACGGCGGCCGCCGCTAACATCTCGTCAACGCGGCGATACCCTTCAGCATTCGCGAGAAGTCGAAGTTTCTGCTTTTTCTCTGAAGTGAGTAGATGCACGGTAGTTCCTCCTGCTCTACCGTGCATTGTACTACGTCTCGTTCAACCACCTCCACAGACTGAAGGGCTTTTTGAGCGTAAAGCTCTTTTGCTCGCCATGGGGAGCGTTGAAGTCGAACATATAGGCGGGGTACACCTCCTTGGTACACTTCGGGCATCGGTCATAGAAAGGTGAGCCGTCACTTACACGGTCCCATTGTTTACAGCATCGGTAGGTGTAGACGTAGCGGTATACGTGGGTCATCGTTTCTCCTATAAAAAAGCCCGCAGGACGCGGGCTAGAACACAAGGGTGCATTTACGTTCATCAAGGAGGGAGACGAGCATTTCCAACTGCTCAGAGGTTACATCTTCCGTGAGGAAGGCTACATGCTGGTCGTCGGTGAACTCGCTCGCTCGAATCACGTCTAAGGGAGACTGAAGGACTTTAACCTCGCCCTCTTTCACGCGGTGGGCGTTGAAGAGGACTCGTCGGGCGTCCATCCCATCGGGGAGCTTGATACGCGGGGTATCCTCCTCGGACAGCGCAATCCCCATAAAGCCCGTCACGTCGCCTTTCGGGTCGTGCATGGCTATCGCCAGACGCTTCGCATTCCGGCCGCCTGAGACGTAGCCAGCGATGAAGAGCTGCAGCGTCTCGGGGGCTATCCCCAAGGGCTCCAATGCTTCGTGGTTGGGATCGAGCCCTTTGATGTAGCGGTCTACGTCGAAGGTGCCTTTGGGGGGCTTCTCCTGCACGGGGCCGCCAAACTGCTCCTGAACCCACTTGGCCGCGTCCTGCTGGCCGATCTCCAAGCAGTGAGCCACCAGGCCGATGCGATCTCCCCCGCCTTTCGGGGGGACATTGCAGAAGAATACCCCCTTGCTCCGGTTCCGGGCCGAGAGCTTGTCCAGCGTGATCGTGAGTGAGCGCTTCCCTCCACCGTGCCTAGGACATTCACAGCGAAGGCTCCCTGGCTCTTGCTTGACAGGCAAGCCTAGCCGGGCAGCTATCTGTTCGATAGTGGCAAGCTCACGAACCTCGTCAAAATTCAGGAACTGCGTAGCCAAGTCAACCTCCACTACTCAAGGTCTCTGGGAGAACAGTACCATAGTAGTACTTCTGTTCGGCAGCTTTCCTCGCATCGACGGCCTCCACAAATGTCTTGAATCTCCCAAGATAGATGAGACGGCCGTTGATTCCGATTTGCGCATTCCACCTACGTTCGGGCGAATACCAGGACACTCCCACAACTCCTGTCTTGTTCGCACGATAAGTTCGGTTTTGTGAGTTTTGAGAAGGCGTCACCAAACGCAGGTTCTCAATGCGGTTATTGAGCCGGTTCCTGTCGATGTGGTCGATTTGCTTTCCTTTTGGGATGTCTCCAAAGTGCATCATCCATATAAGGCGAGAGACACGATATTGCTTGCGGCGTATGGCGCAGACGAGATAACCGGCACGGTTTAGCGTTCCCACTTTTTGGCCCTTAACGGCGGGCGGGCACGAGATCCTCCTAATCAGTTCGCCTGTCGCGGGGTCGTAAGCAAAAAGCGTCCTTAACTCGCTTTGTTTGATCTCCATAGTGCAAACAATTATAGCACGCAATAGTAACAAGTAAGCACTTGTGCGAACTTCCCGCACGTTTACTCGGATTTTGCTTGTGCTATTGTGGGCCAGGACTAGCAAAGGAGTTACGACGTGGTGAATCCTCAACGACGGTTCCAACCCAAGCCGAAGCGCCAGCCGGTGTTCCTGGCGAAGTCGAAAGACGAGAACGGCTACTGGAGAACGATAGGGGCCGCCTGGGGCTTCCGCGACGGGAGCGAGGGCTACTCCATCCGCCTGGTGGCTATCCCGGTTCAATGGGACGGCCGCTTCACGCTCTTCCCTCCGAATCCTGAAGAAGAAATCCCCGACCATGATCCTGAGACGGGTGAACTTCGCTAGAGCCCCCAGCCCGACCAACAGGGTGCCTACCAAACTCAGCCGCCTCTTATTGGCGGCTCTTTTTTTACCAAAAAACCTCCCAGTCCGTCGCCAGGTTGAAGTCCGGCATACCCGCACGTTTCCATGGCGTTGTGTATATATGTCCCGTCGCAGGACAGGCTTTCTCATAGCCCGTGCTTTTCACAGGGATGAATTTGAACAGGACGCGACTCAGCACCTCGCGATTGTTCGTCATGTCAGCAAGCAGCTCCATCATGGAAAACATACGTGCCTCTGTCGTGGTGACGAAGGGAACGACAAACGAAGTCGGTGTGCTGAAGTGATCGCTAAAAAGGTCCTCTTTGATGATGGTTATATAATCCGCAAACTTTTCCTCGATGGTGGCTCTGTGTTTATTGCTTGATTTGATCGGTTCGCTGCCCGTGTCTATCTCAATGCCATTGGAGAACACATATTGCATCGGGTGATTGATGCGGCTGAGCACAAACGGCACTCCATCTGAGCGGCGGGTGCGGTCGTTGACGGGGACGGCGGCGGAAAAATCCGACTTAAACCCTTTGTTCGTCTTAATCTCTTCCCACCAGATGATGTCCAGTGAAGGGTTTTGCACGGTTGCAATGTCGAGCGAGTTGGCGCACATACACCACATCACCGCGTGGGTGAATTGATCGGTGCGAAAGTCGGTTGCCTCAATGCCTTCTTCGGCACACCGCTCGCGTCCCTTTTTGTCGAGCTGGTAGAACAGGCTCGAAGAGAGATGCGCCTGTTTGTTCTCGGTCTGGTGGTAGCACACCCGGACGAAATTGTTGGGGGCGGCTTTGAGGTTCCTCAGCCGTTCGTCCATGCTGCTCTTGTCACGGCCTAAGAGGGCGGCAAGTTCCGAAGAGCGGGAGAGGGGGCAGTAGGGGCGGGCGAGCGCCTTGTAAATATCAAGGTCGCCGTTAACCGGCATGACGTGCTTGAGCCTGCCGTTCTTGTCCTTGACGGGTTCGTTTCCAAATTTAGATCGTCGCATACCTCCGCGTTAGCAAAGCAGGACGGAATCTCAACGTGCGGGAAGTGCGCTCTCGTTCCCGTATGTTCGTAGAGGTTCCGTCGCGTGCCTCTTATTTTTACCACGAAGTCCCGGCTTTGGGGCGCTTCCGCTGTGGGGAAGGCTCGGAAGGCGCAGGCGTGACTGTGCTCTTAGGGGGCGGGGGCTGGGGTACTGTTTCTTGGACTGTCTTTGCAGCGGCAACGTACGCGGTGGCTAGTTCTTTGCCAGTCGGGGGAGCTGGCTCGGGCTTCACACCGAACCGTTCGCGGTTGCGCTGCATGAGGAGCGCATAGGCGGCGTCGTCCATCGGGGGTTGGTTTTGGAGAACGCCTCGGGGGAGTTGCATGGTTGCCCCGTGGCTCATGTGGCCCTCGTAGTAGACGACGTACTGGAAGGGCTGGGTTTCGAGGATTTGGTTCGGGTCCGTTTTTCCCATCCGGGCGGCAAGGCGGCGGGCCTCGGTTGGGTCGAGGCCGCCCATGTACTTGATGCTGGTCTGGCTCCCCATCATGTCTTGGAGCTTTTGGGGTTCGAGCTGGCCGAAACTCTGAAAGCAGGCACAGGTGCCGCACTTGAGCTGTCTCGCTCGAATGAGCAAGCGTTCATAGGTCGAATCGACAATCCCCGCTGCTTCGTCAACCCACAGGAAGGTGGGGACGCGGTATTGGGGGTTGTCCTTCTGGCGTTTGAAAACGGCTAACATAACCTGAGCGATAAGGTAGCGTGAGAAGTCGATATGCTTTTCGTCCAGTTCCCCCTCAGCGGTGTTGCACAAAATGATAGCTCGCTTGTTTAGAGCTTCATACCAGTCGATTTTGTTCACCCGTGCGCCGTACACGTTAAGCAGGGTTGGGTTGGTGAGGATGCCGTACAACTTTGTGGCAATCTGCCGCTTGGTGGCCGCCGTGTGCTTGCCGAAAAATTCGTTTCTAAAGTAGCCCTGTGCGGTTTCGTCGAGTGTTTCGATTTGTGCTTTATACCGGCTGTTCGCATATTCGCCTTTTGAGGGATTTTCGTTGAGAACGTCGTGCATAGTCTGAAGGTTGCCGTTCATGCTCATAACGAGACGAATGACAAAGCTCATCATCGTCTCTTGCAAACCTGTTAAGGGAATTGAGGCGTCGGAAAGCGCATAGGCGATAAGGGCGTTGACTTGGGTTTCGGCCTGGGCTCCTTGTTGGGCCATTGAAAGCAACGACATGGCAGGGGGGAATGTGTCGGTTGGGTCTATGTAAATGAGCCGGTCGGCGAGGGAGCCGTCCACGGTGGGGTCAAAGAGCTTGAGCTTTGAAATGGTCTGCACAAAGCTCCCGGTCGAATCGAGTACGACGGTGGCCGGTGGGTTGTCCTGCTGCAAATCCCACAGAATGAGGTTGCCCAAGAGTTGGGTCTTGCCGTGCCCGGTACGGGCGCACACGAGGGAGTGTTTGTATCGGGTGTCGTAATCGGCGGGTGCGAGGGGTACGGGATATTCAAGAAACCATCCCACTGGCCCGTCAGCCAAAAGCTCCAGTCCTTGTTTGCCCTCCATCTTTTTCTCAAAGATTTTCCCCCGCGTGAGGTGCAGGAGGTTGTGTTTCATAAGCTGCTCGGCGTTTATGTAGGCGCATATTTGTTTTGTAAATTCGTTCGGGGCAAGGAGGCGATCTCCGAGCGGCGTCGTGCCGGGAAACTCGCGCTCGTTCCAGTCGTCAAAAAACAGGTCATTAGGGAGGGCGCTTTGTATCACATTCAAAAGCAACAGCACGGCCTCTTTGAGCAGGGGGAGGGTGACGTGTATGTTTGCCCGCTTGCGGTTCCATGCTTCGAGTTGGTCTAAATAGCGTCCTTGCACAATCGGGTTATTACTCTCGGGTTTTTCGGGTGGGTCGGCGTACCCTTCGGCTAAAAACATGACGCCACAAAACTTGAACATGGCGTCCAGAAGCGAATCGGTTGGGTATTTTCCATGCGTTGCCACATGGGTTTGTATCACGTCGGTGGCAAATTCGTCGTCGGTCATGTTTCCTCCTCCACCTCTTCCATGTGTATCGCAAGCTGGCGCTTAAACTCCTGAAGCCCGAGGATGCATTGTTGTTGGGTGTGGCGGATGTGAGCGCCGGTATGGGCGGCGAAGGTGATCGTTTGCCCGTTGATATAGTCGGTAGCCGTATACTCTTTTGGCTTGGTTAATGTCTGAATTTTTCGGGCGTTGCGTATGTCGTAAATAATGAGGGTTGCCATCGCGACGAAAACGATAAACCCGAGAGAAAACTGTACGAAGGTTCCTAAAATAAAGGAGACGGGAAGAATGGCAAAGCGGCACACCACGATAAAGGCGTCAAAAAGGCGGCCGCGCACACCGCCATAGAGATTGTCCCAAGTCTCGACCGTCTCAGGAACGACCGAGAATATCCTGTCGCGCTCAAGGCGCATTGTTTTGATAATGGCTTTTTCTTCGTTGGTGAATATGACTTGGGTGTCGAGGTAGTGAATGGGCTTGCTGCCCCCACTTACCCGTCGCTGGTAGCGGAACTTCATCACCGCCTCCAAAAAGCAAGGGGCCGGATTGGACTCCGACCCCTTGGCCCTACAGAGCAGCGTCAATGACTACTCTGCGACCCTGCGCTCAAAAAAGGGCCTGACTTCGCTCCAATACCACAGGTTCTTGGCGTTTGGGCGCTTCCCCACCTTGAAGGGTTTTGGGAAGTGTCCCGCAGGCACGAGCCTATGGATGACGTGGTAGCGCGAGTACGTGAGCCCCATGCGTTTGAGCATGGCAAAGTCAACTATGAGACGATCCTCTGTCATCACGAGTGCTCCTTCGGGGCACCCGGATGACCCTTGGTTGAGGTTCATCCCGCTAGCGGGCGTGACGAGGCTACGCTTGTGCCAAAAGACCGTCAAGCCAACGCTCATGCAAGAGCATCGCGTCGCGGGTTTCGTCGAGGTAGGCGTAGCGATTGTAGGTTGCAGCGACGCCGCTGATCTCCCCCGTGACGTGGTTCAAGATGCGCTCGATGATGTGCGGCTTCACGCCTAAGCGGGCAAGGTTCGTGCTGAACGTTCTGCGAAGGTCGTGGAGTGTCCAAGGGGCAATCGGGCAGCGCTTATCAAGAGCTGCTTTGCTCTTCGACCAGCCGTTGAAGGGCGTTTCGGGCTTTCCGCGTGCAGGGAATAACAAAGTGTTCTTCTCGGCACACGCCATACTCAGGGCAAGTTGTAACGTAGATATGGCAGTCGGTCCAAGAACGAAGCTGTGCTCTCTGCCGTTTTTGCATAGAAAACTGGGTAAGGTAACTATATCACCGTTCAAATAGCCTTTTCTCAAGGCGGCAACCTCAGAACGTCTCTGTCCGGTTCTCGCCAAAATTTGCACGATGATCCCGAAGGGATAGCCGTACTCTTCCGCTGCGCGGTACACCGCGACAAGCTCTTGGTCGGTCAGCACGCGGTCTTTCTGGCGCGTCTTGCTGGGGAGCTCCAAGTCCTCACAAGGGTTCGAGGGGATGAGCTTTCGGCGCGTGAGGAAGCGAAACATCGTCTTCGCTGCGACGGTGAGATGCAGCGCGGCTGAAGGGGTGTCCCGCAGGGCGTCGGTGACGCGGGTGATATCGTGCGCCGTCACGTCGGCTACAGGCTTGCCGCGAAGCTTTGGCAAGAGGTGCTTGTGAAGGAGCCAGCGCGTCTCTTGGACGGTGCGGGGTTTGTTCTTCTGCTCGCGTGAGGCGAGAAAGAGGGCTAGTGCCTCCTCAAACATGAGGCTGGCGGGCTTCGGCGCAATGCCAAGGGTCTTCTCGGCTAAAATCTCGCGGGCCTTCTGCCGCGCCTGGCTCAAGCTGATGACGGGGTAGCGGCCGAGTGTGATCCGCTCCCTCCCCTCGCCGTGTACGAGTGTGAAGGTTTTAGACCCGCCCTGTGAGATGCGGAGATTGAACCCGGCAAGGTTTGTATCCCAGTAGGTGACTTGGCCTTGGGTGGGGGGTTTGAGCGCCTTCACGCTCATGTCGGTGAGCGCCACCTTGGGCATCTTAGGCTCTCCATAGTCTCCGAAACACCGAGATTGCAGGCGTTTCGATATGTGCTAACAGGATGAGCCTAAAACGGAGAAAGTCTAGAGAGGGCAGTAACTTAGGTGCCGTGATGTTCTCACAGGTGTGGTCTTGGCACCCTATCCACAATCTGGTGCTCTAACCAACTGAGCTACGGCGGCACAAGGAGTTAGCGACCCCTCCCCGTCCCTTAGTCTCCGGTTAGGCTCTTAGGTTCGGGGCAGTCTCCGGCTATTTGGCATGTCGCGGACGGCTTTTCAAGGAAAACAGCCGTGGTCAACGGCTGCGAAGGGAGAGGAAAAACAGCACGAGCGCGAACTTGGCTATCACGTCTCGAAAGCGAATCCGCCTCCGGGGAGCACGACGTAGCGCGGGAAGCCGAAAGCGTCCCACCAGAACCAGTACAGGTCGAAAGGGCGCATGGGGGCCTCCTAGCATACGAGTCTCGCGGCATCCTCGCGGGTTTTAGGGGGAATGATGACCGGGCGTCGGATGAACAAGCGAAAGAGACGACGGAGCATGGTAGCCTCCTGTATATATGCCATTGCTATTTTAGCACTATTTCTTTGACCTCTGGTTCGACAACCAAGCCGCACAACTTACAGCCGCCCGTACATACAAAGGTGCAGATATTGCCATTCTGTTTGTATAAGCCGCAGTCAAATGTTATGTGGTGGAACTTCAGCAGGCAACGAATGTTCATAGCCTCTAATGATTATTGGTGTTATCCCTTTTAGCGCGTTCGGCCATCATTCTGTCTGCAAAAAGGTAGGCAATACCGGCGTGTTGCGAGTATTCGGTAATGTCAAAAGCTCCCTTGCTAATTAACCCTTGCAACGCTGCGGCGGCGAACATGTCTCTCATTTCTTTGTCGGTCATGGTGTGTGGTTGTTAGTGGTGGTTATGGTGCACCTTGCTCGCCTTTCTGCTAATTCTGCCCTGTACTTCCGCATATAGGCGGCGTGTTTCGTTCGGCGTTCGGGTCTGCACCACGGCCTCTTTTTTCTGTTAAATTCCATATTTCGAGCTACCTTCATCTTATAAGCGCAGCCCACTTTAAACGTGATGCTTCCGCAGAATCGTTGTTTGCTGTGCGGGTGAAAAGGCTCGCGACACAGCTCACATACCCTTACATTGCGAGGCTTTACTGGCTTCTTCACTCGCTCGCTCCATGTGGCTCTCATAAGCCGTGTTTTCCAAATTGGTATACCTTGCGGGGCATATGCCAGATGCGCGCATACGCAATCTGGTGCTTTCCACACGCACAGTAACGATGCACTGCGACTTCGTTCTTCGTTCTCCCCTCCCATATGGTATGGTCAAACGACCAGTAATGTTCGTGTTTCTTCATATTTTTGATAGCCGGACAATATTACAATTTGCGAAGCTACCAATTCATTTTGTCGTAGGGGAATTTCCAGTTTTCGCCCCAAAGGTAAGCTACCTCGCTTTCGGGCAAATATTTGGTCTTTTGAACGCTTTCTAGCGCTTGCTCGCTTACACCATCGGAACGTAAGCGCTTCATGCCCATTTCGTACAAATGCTCGGGCAGAACGAGCACTTTCCCTTCCAATAGTTTGGCTTCAATGTATGCTGAGTCCCATTTTTTGGTGGCTGTCATAAAACATGTCGCCGTCCATTGGCGTCTTTAGGGCTGATAACACCGGCTGCTTCGAGCTGGTCGATAAGGGCTGAGGCGCGGCCGTAGGAGATGCTCATCAGATAAGCGAGCTTTTT
>Ga0196981_1000240_pt1 | contig 32648 bp, 29 predicted proteins | sample S3_2013CmetaG_FD_155462 | JGI IMG/M metagenome (GOLD analysis project Ga0196981, IMG submission 155462) | Soil microbial communities from Anza Borrego desert, Southern California, United States - S3_20-13C | ecosystem: Environmental > Terrestrial > Soil > Desert | place: USA: California... | reverse complement strand
ACTGCCTGATGCATCGGATTAGAAATCACTTGGATACCTTCGTGGATTACTTCTTCTGGCTTTCCGCAGGGCTTTGGAACTATAAAATTTCATGACTTACAATCGCTTAGCATCGGAAACAACTCTATCATCTAGCTCTACGAGATATGTCTTCCTAATGGGTGGTTCAGTGTGATCTCGTCTGAATACTACTTTCCCGTGTTGGATCATTTCGTTCATTTTTTCGATTGTGCTGTAGCGCCAACCACCCTCTGGAACAACGCATGCAACCCCTGTCTCCGGATGTATTACGTCATAGGTGGGACCACCACCACCTGGCCATGACATATTGTCATCCCGCCAAACACCCTTATCATCAACCTTGTTATAACGGGTATGCTTTTTAGACGGGTGGGTTTTAGGTAAGCTATCGTAAAAATCACGAATACCTTGTTCCACAGCCAAATTATCATTGCCAAATAATTTTCTGAGCCGTAGATACTCATCGAGAATCTCTTTTGCTCCCGGTTTGGCCTCCCGCCACTTAACCTTTCTTTCCTGAAAGAAAGATCTGCTCTTTGCAAAAACAAGCATGTACTCGTGCCCAACTGATATCAGCTTTGCGTCATTCTTCCTTCCCTTTTCCCAAACCAAGGACGCAATGAAGTTTTCTTCGCCGAACACCTCACAGCAAATTTCCTTCAAGTTCGCAAATTCTGTGTCATCTATACTAATGAAAATCACTCCATCTTCACGGAGTAAATTCCTCGCCAACGTCAACCTCGGATACATCATGTTCAGCCAATCGGTGTGAAATCGCCCACTGGCCTCGCTGTTGCTGCTGACCTTCTTGCCACCTTCTACTTGCCCAGTGAGTTCCAGGTAGTTCTTGACGTTGTCGCGGAAGTCGTCCGGATAAACGAAATCCTTGCCGGTGTTGTAGGGTGGATCGATATAAATTAGCTTGACCTTGCCGGCATAGCTCTTTTGCAAGAGCTTAAGTACTTCCAGATTGTCACCCTCAATCATCAGGTTCTGCGTGGTATCCCAATCCACGCTGTCTTCCGGACAGGGGCGCAACGTACCGGTGGATGGTGTCAGGGCAATTTGCCGAGCTCTGCGCTTACCGTGCCAATTGAGGCCATATTTCTCTTCCCGCTCTTCAACGGCGTCTCCCAAAAGCTGCCGCAGAACATCAAAATCAACCTTGCCTTCCGTGAAGGCTTCCGGGAACAGCCTTTTGAGCTGCTCGATATTCCCCTCGATCAGGTCGGCGCTTTTGGTTTCAGCGTCTTGGTCTGTCAGTTTCAGCACGTTATTTTCCTTATAGTTTTGTCTTGATATCGGCCAGCTCCGCTTCCAGCCTTTTGATCGTCATATTCAGTTCCACACGACGGTTAACCTGCTTCTCCTTTGCCGCCTGAGCGCGTAGCGCTTTCAATTCATACTGAAGCCGATCATGGTTTGCCAACCCATCCCGCATAACGCTTGAACGCTCGGGAGACTCTGGGACAACAAACTGCCCGGTGAGACGAGATGCCTCCAGGCCGAGTAGTCGGTCGATCCATCCCTGATAGAGAGCGAAAAGATTGCCGGCTGGCAGAGCCGAGAGCGCCAGGCTGGTTAGAAAAGAGGTTTCCTGCGTCTGCAAGGCTTCCGGATGAAACGGGCTTGACCGGTACACTTCCTCAACGACCACCTTCCCGGCTTCCCCCTGCGACCAACGTTTGTGGGCAAAAGAGAGGCTGACGGCCTCACCCTGGCCGGATATCAGCACAACAGGGTAGGGGATGGCCCGATGAATGAGTTCCACAAGACGGGCGGCTTTTGCCGCTTCTCGAAAAAAGGCGGTGAGCACGGCGATTTCCAGATATTCCCGTGCATCGTCCCGATATTCCGGCACGCCGATATTGGTGGGCTTGAGTGCGGCAATCCAGTGCATTTCCTCAATGCCATCCTGAATCTGCCGCTTGTCGGCAGCGGTTGGCGCCCCCTGTTCCAGCAATAATTTTTTCGGCACCCGCTGATCCACGCGGGCGTCTGGCGGCAAAGCCAGAGCGTCTATGAGCGGGGTGAAATTCATGCAGTGGCTGTTTCCGACAGAACGACGAGAAAGGCCACGACCTCGAAGTCGTTAATCCCCTGGAATTCCCCTTTCTGAGCGCGGGTTCCGCCAGGGGTAAACAGGCTGGCAACAGCGCGCTCTTCCTTCTTGCCGACAATAGAGGCAACGATCTTGCCGAGAAGGTCTTGCACGGCGCTCATGTCTTTCCCGTCACGCGTGGTCTTGTCGAAACAAGCACAGGCCATGGCGTCCGGCAGATCGCGGCCGATACAGAGTTTCTTGAGGCGATCGAGAACCTGCTTGGCTTGAGTGAATGGCAGCAGTACGGTCCCGTCATCACCGATGTGGACGATGTAGTGGGGGGCGAGGGGATAGCCGGGCTCAGCCAGGCCCAATGCGGCCTCTCCTTCAGCGCGTAGGCAAAAGATGACGCCGGGAGGAATGGCGGATTCGCCTGTATCGTCGGTCGTCGTGACGGCAAAGGTTCCAAGGGGAAGGCTATCCAGGCGCGCTTGATGGTCTTTCAGAAAACCAGCCAAATCGATGCGGAAATCGGTCAGCGTCAGGTCGACGATCGAAACCCCGCTGCTCAGGTCTTCAAGATCGATCACGGTGTCCTGAAGCTTTAGGAGCTGCTTACGGCGATATTCCAGATCGTTCATCTGGTTGCCGGATTGCTGCTCGATGACGTTTTCCTCGCCGGTGGCGGAGATGTCCAGCAACACCATGCGTCCGCTGACGCGCTGTTCCAGATTGATGTACTCCTCCAGCTCCATGTTGGGCCAGAAGTTGATGAGCTGGATATGGGTATTGGTCGAACCGATACGGTCGATCCGTCCAAAACGCTGAATGATCCGGACTGGATTCCAGTGGATGTCGTAATTGATGAGGGTGTCGCAATCCTGGAGGTTTTGCCCCTCGGAAATGCAGTCGGTCGCGATAAGAAGGTCCAGTTCCCCTTCGTCGGCCAGCTCCTGCGGCCGTTCCTTGGATCGCGGCGAGAACGCGGTCAGGATGCTGGCAAGGTCATTGCGCAGCTTGGGCAGCGTGGTCTTGTTGCGGCCGGTACCGGTGACAATGGCGGTATGTAGGCCCAGCTTTTCAGCCGCCCAAGGAGCAAGTTGGTCATACAGATATTGGGCTGTGTCGGCGAAGGCGGTGAAGACGATCAGCTTGCGGTTTCCGGCATTGAGCAGATTGCGTGCCTTGTGCTCGATCACCTGGCGCAGCGCGGTCAGCTTTGCGTCGCGGCCTGCATCCACCTGCCGGGCCGCCGAAAGCAAGGTCGCCAAGCGGTTCCGGTCTTCGGTGAGGTCCTGCCGCCATCGCACCAAATCCACGTCCTGGAGCAGCACACGAACTTTCCGCCCGACCAACAGGCTCTCGAAGGCAGGATCATCGATGTCCACGTCCTCGATGTCGATTTCCTCGATGCTGTCATCGTGGGCCTCCAGTTTGGCGATCATGGCTTTCACGTCGGCAAGCTGTCGCTCCAGAGTGAGAGCGAACGACGAGACGGCGCTTTCCATGCGCTTGAGCACATTGACGCGCAGCAGATGAACCAGGCTTTCTTCGCGATCGGCCTGCCGGAAAAAGCTTTCTCCGCCGCGAATCTGGGTGCTGTATTTGGCGTCGTACGCGGTCTGTTTGTGCGGCAGCACGTACCGCAACGGGGCGTAAGCGGCCAAAGTCAGGCGGCGGATTTCGTTGTTGATCTCGCGAATGGATCGGAATTCCCCGGAGAGGTCCACGTCCGGCTTGATGTTGACGGGCTTCAGGCGCTCCGGGAAACGGCCGGTCTCGGTCGTGCCGTAGTATTTCTCGATGTGTTTCCGGGAACGGGCGATCGTCAGCAGGTCGAGGAGCTTGAAGTAATCAAACCCCAGCATGTCCATGAGACGAGCCGGCTTGCGGTCCGCATCTTCCAGAGCTAGCCAGCGGTTGAACTGGAGCTGCGCCTGACGCACGGTGGCTTCGATGCTGGGGATACCATGATCGAAAAGCGCGGTATCGTCGCCTTCCGTCACGAAAGCGATCTGGTTTTTCAGGTCGGCCAGGCGGTTGTTGACCGGCGTGGCGGATAGCATCAGCACGCGGGTCTTCACGCCCTCCTGGATGATCCGTCGCATAAGCTGATCGTAGCGCGTCTCTCGGTCCCTGTGCGTGGCCTTGTTGCGGAAATTGTGGGATTCATCGATGACCACGAGGTCATAGTTCCCCCAGTTGACGTGGGAGAGGTCAATGTCGCCAGACAAACCGCCATCTCGGGAAAGGTCCGTGTGGTTGAGCACATCGTAGTTGAAGCGGTCTGAAGCCAGACTGTTGCGGCGGTCGTTGGCCTTGTAGAGCGTCCAGTTATCCCGCAGTCGTTTGGGCACGAGGACCAATACCCGGTCGTTGCGGAGCTCGTAGTATTTGATGATCGCCAGTGCTTCGAAGGTTTTACCCAAACCCACGCTGTCGGCAATGATGCAGCCGCCGAGTCGCTCCAATTTGTCGATAGCGCCCACCACGCCGTCACGCTGAAACTTGTACAGCTTCTTCCAGACGGTTGTGTTGCGGATACCGGTTGCAGACTTAACGATCCGCTCCTCATCCAGCTCCTCTCCCAGCTCTTTGAAAAGCTGATACAGGATCAGGTAGTAAACGAGGGATGGCTCCTTATGGGCGACCAACTCCCTGAGGGTGGTCAGAAAGGCGTTTTTCGCTTCTGGCGATGCGGGCAAGCTCTCCCAGAGGTTGGTAAACCATGCGCCCAGGAGCGAGCACTCTTCCGCACTCTCGGAAAGCTGAATAAGTCCAAACTGATTTCCAGGGGTGATCCCCAAGCCTTCCGTGGTGAAGGAACAGTTCCCCGTGACCACCCGATTCAGCGCCGGGTTCGATCCCTCGGTGATCAGGGTCGCTTGAGGAATGATGCCAGGAACGCGCTTGAGCTCGGCCTTCTTCTCGATCCACTCCGCACATTGCTTGGCCAGTGACCGGGTCTGAAGGCGGTTCCGGAAAGGACGGTCAGATGCGGAGCCAAGCAGTCCCAAGTCTCCCGCCTCAGAGCCTGGCAATACCAGGCGGCACTTATCGAGCTTTGAAAGCAGCTCCCGCACCTCTCCAAAGGCGAACAGCGAAAAGGCTGGAGAGGCAATATCAAGGGTGGACTGTCCTGCCAGGCACTTGCGCAATTCATCGATAACCCGCTCGCTGCCACTGTTCCTGATGAGCTTCATCCCAAAACCCTTTCATTGAGCAAGCGGCAAAAGGAAAACCATAACTTGGAGAATGGAAATTTCCGAGGGTTTATGCGAGTTGTTCATTCGGTTTCTTGGAGACCGTCACCGTCATTCTCTCCCCCTAATCACGCGTGGAAAACTAACTATTTGCAGCCAGCCGTTCCAGGCTACATTTACTCCTGAATATCCGCTGGCCACTTCCGAGCCGCGTGAAAGACGGCCAGAATTTCGATCCGGTCGTCTTTCACCCGATACGGCACGATGCAGGGCGTCCCCGCCAGAATCAATTCGCGGGTTCCCTCGATCCGGCCCGGTCGCCCAAGAGCCGGATGCGTGGAGAGCCCCCGGACCCTTGCCTCGATCTCATCGCAGAGCCTTAGCGCCGCCCGCGGGTTGTCGCGGGCGATGTAGGCGAAAATGGCGTTTAGATCATGCTGCGCCGGACGTGTCCAGAATATCCGCATCCCTTACGGCTCACGAACCCGCTTTTCGAGGGAGGTCCGCAGCTCATTGAATACCTCGTCGTGCGGGACCAGCTCACCCTGGTCAGCGGCGGCGAGGCCAGCCTCGATCTTGCCGACCTGCCAAACATGCAGATCCAGGTATTCCTTGATCGCCTGGTTCACCAGGTAGTTGCGCGAGCGGTCCAACTGAGCGGCGAGTTCGTCCAAGCGTTTGACAGTTTCGCCGTCGGCGCGGACGGTAAAGGCCTCGGTCGTCATCGTTCGACCTCACATTATGGTCGGAGTGGTTCAATAGTGTTCATATGTAATCATTTCACGGGAGCCGATCTAAGACAAGGATAGACCGGTCTATCTTCGAGAAGCCGAAGACAACGGCGAAGATGGGGAATTTGGCGGGAAAGAAGTAAAAATTTTTCGGTATTTCGCTCGGCCGCAAAATGACTTGCGGGTGTTTGCGTTCATTCGCCGTCGCATCGTCGATGCGGCAAAACAACGCGGTGATAAAATCGATCGTGCATGGGGACAGGCCTCCCGCCCAAGAAGGTTGTAGTGAACCTCAATGACTTGGAGCGCTCACATGGCCACTCCGCTCACGGTCGGGTTTCAACGAGCGCCATTGGTTAATAAACTGATTGCCGATTACCTTTAACGGATCACTACATCTTCCGGAGACCACTCATGACCGAAGCATTGTCAATCGCCAAAGGCCGGAATTCCCTTTCCCTGCTGCCGTCCATGGCCAACCGCCACGGCCTGATCAGCGGCGCGACCGGCACCGGCAAGACCGTCACGCTGCAAGTTCTGGCGGAGGGTTTCAGCCGCATCGGCGTGCCGGTGTTCCTGTCGGACATCAAGGGCGATTTGTCCGGTTTGAGCCAGCCGGGCGAAGCCGGTCCGAAAATGGCCGAACGCCTTTCCTCGCTCGGCATCCAAGACCATTCGTTCGAGGGATTCCCCGTCGTTTTTTGGGATGTCTTCGGCGAACAGGGCCATCCGGCGCGGGCGACCATCTCGGAGATGGGACCCTTGCTGCTGGCGCGCATGCTCAACCTGAACGAAACCCAGGAAGGCGTGCTCCACCTGGTCTTCAAGATCGCGGACGACAACGGACTGCTGCTGCTCGATCTGAAAGATCTGCGCGCGATGCTTCAATTCGTCGGCGAAAACCCGGGCGAATTCACGACCTCGTACGGCAATATCTCCGCCGCCAGCATCGGCGCCATCCAGCGCGGTTTGATGGCCTTGGAAAGCCAGGGCGGAGACCGGCTGTTCGGCGAGCCTTCCCTGAACATCGACGATTTGATGCAAACCGCGCCGGACGGGCGGGGCGCGATCAATATCCTGGCCGCCGACCGGCTCATGCAGGCGCCGAAGGTTTATGCCGCCTTTCTGCTCTGGCTGCTGTCGGAACTGTTCGAGCATCTGCCGGAGGTGGGCGACCGCGACAAACCCAAGCTGGTGTTCTTCTTCGACGAGGCCCATTTGCTGTTCGACGACGCGCCCGAGATCTTGCTCGACAAGATCGAACAAGTGGTGCGCCTGATCCGTTCCAAGGGCGTGGGCGTCTATTTCGTGACGCAAAACCCTCTGGACGTGCCGGACAAGGTTCTGGGACAGCTCGGCAATCGCATCCAGCATGCGCTCCGCGCCTTCACGCCGCGCGATCAGAAAGCGGTCCGCTCGGCCGCGGAAACGATGCGCGAAAACCCGGATCTGGACGAGAAAACCGTCATCACCGAACTGGGCGTCGGCGAAGCCCTGGTCTCGCTGCTCGACGAAAAGGGTCGCCCGCATATCGTCGAGCGGGCCTTCATCCTGCCGCCGCAAAGCAAGATCGGTCCCATCGAGGCCGCCCAACGGAAGCAACTCATCGGCGAGTCGCCCATTGCGGGGCACTACGAAAAGACCGTGGACCGGGAGTCGGCCTACGAAATGCTCAAAGCGCGAGCGGCCGAGGAGCTCCCACCGGAAACGGCAACGGAGAATCGTCCTACCTCCGGAGCTGCCGCCGGGGGCATTTTCGATACGCTCGGAAGCATTCTGGGCACGCCGGCGCCCCGCAAGGGCAGACAACGGGAAACCGCCGTGGAAGCCTTCGCGAAAAGCGCCGCCCGCAGTATCGGCAGCGAGCTCGGACGGCAGCTTTTGCGGGGCGTGCTCGGGTCTTTGGCGGGGAGAAGACGGTAAGGCGGACTATGCGCACCGTCGGATCGAGATTTAGGGGGCTCCTCGCATTAAGCTTGCCAAACCTTTCCGCGCTTCCTCCATCAGCAGCATTCCCAGTGCAAACGGCAGCGTAAACAGCCAAACGTCGAGTCCCATGGGCGCGGTGCCGAAGATGTCGTTGCCCCATGGCGTGTAATCGATGAACAGGATCAAGCCGATTTCCAGCAGAATGCCGGTCAGGATCAACCGGTTGTCGAAGAGAGGCGAGCGGAACAGGAAGCGGTCCGGATGCTTGCACAGAAAGACGTTCATGACCTGCATGACGATGATGGCCGACAGGCAGGCGGTAGTGGCCCGGAGATATATCGGATTGTCGCGGGCCAACATCTGGCCGTATTGCCAGCCGGCGTCCTGGAGCACGTAGAAGAAGGCCGCCATGGCGGCGAGGGCTTCGAGAACTCCGAGGAACAGGTAGGCGCGCGCGACCAGCGGCCAGCCGAGCAATTTCTCCTTGACCGAGCGCGGCGGCTTTTTCATGCAGACGGGGTCCGGACGGTCGGCTCCGAGCCCCAGGGCGGGCACCATGTCCGTGCCGAGATCGACCGCCAAAATTTGTATGACGGTCAGGGGCAGCGGGATGCTGAACAGGGCGAAGGCCAGATAGGGAACGAGCTCGGGGATGTTCGACGTGAGTATGTAGGACATGAACTTGCGGATATTGCCGAACACCGCCCGCCCTTCCTCGATCGCGCTGACGATGCTGGCGAAATTGTCGTCCAGGAGGATCATGTCGGCGGATTCCTTGGCGACGTCGGTTCCGGCAATGCCCATGGCGATACCGATGTCCGCGGCCTTGAGAGCCGGGGCGTCGTTGACCCCGTCGCCGGTCACCGCGACCACGTGCCGTTTGCGCTTCAAGGCCTCGACGATGCGCATTTTTTGGTCGGCGCCGAGCCGGGCGAAGATGATGTCCTCCCGGTCGAGAGCGAGCTGGAGCTGCGTATTGGAAAGCCGGCGCAGATCGTCGCCGGTGACGACGTACGGGCGATGGCCGCGAAGCAGGCCGATTTCCCGGGCGATCGCCGTCGCCGTATGAGGATGATCGCCGGTGACCATGATGACCTTGATGCCCGCCTGAAGGCATTTTTCGATGGCGGCCGGCACCTCGGGACGGGGCGGGTCTTCAAGCCCCACCAGGCCGACCAGCGTCAGGCTTTCTTCCAGCCGTGCGTAATCGTAAGTCTCGGCGACGTCGCGATGGGCAAACGCCAGGATGCGAAGCCCGTTTTCCGCCAATGTTTCCTGGGCATCGACGAACCGGCGGCGAATCTCGTCGGTCAGCGGCTCCGTTTCTTCGCCGATCTGTACACGGATACACAGCGGCAACACGGTTTCCAGCGCGCCTTTGACGTACAGGCGGTTGCCCTCCGGCGTGCGGCTCAGGATCGAAAGGCGCTTCCGGTCCGTGTCGAACGGAACTTCGTCGATCTTGGGATACGCGGCGGTTTCGCCCAGAAACCGCTCCGCCATCCGCACCAGCGCGATCTCCATGGGATCGCCGAGCCATTCCCGTTCCCGATTCGTTTCCTTGAGGTTTTGGCAGTTGCGCGCGCATTCCCAGAGCCGCGGATAGGCGGCCGCCAGCGTCTCGTCGATATCCTCCGGACGCCGGATTGCGTTTCCGAGGAAGAGTTGTCTTGCCGCCATGCGGTTTTGCGTCAGCGTACCGGTCTTGTCCGTGCAAATGACGGTGGCCGAACCCAGCGTTTCGACCGAAGGCAGGTGGCGGACCAGGGCGTGGCGCCTGGCCATGCGCTGGGTGGCCATGGCGAGCGAGAGGGTGACCGTGGGCAGCAAGCCTTCCGGCACGTTGGCGACAATGATGCCGATGGCGAAGATGAAATCCTGCCAGAACGAAAGCCCGACCACCCGTCCGATGTAAAAGAAAACCATGCCCAGCGCAACGGCGAGCACGCCGACGAAACGGCTCAGGCGGACGATTTCCTTTTGCAGGGGCGAGACGGGTTCGCCGGCGGCTTGCGTGAGATGGGCGATCTTGCCGAACTCGGTGTGCATGCCGGTGTGGAAGACCGCCGCCCGGCCCTCGCCGGAGACGACGGCCGTCCCCGCCAAGAGGACATTGCGCGCGTGAATGAGATCCTCCTCCGCCGAAGGCTGCGCGTCCCTGGCCTGGGGCAAGGATTCGCCGGTCACCGTGGCATTGTTCACCCTCAGGGCGAAGGCCTCCAGCACCCGGCAATCGGCGGGGATGTTATCGCCTTCCTGCAACAGGATCACATCGCCCGGCACGATGTCCGCCGCGTCCGCGAGACGCACGCCGCCTTCCCGCATGACCTTGACCTGTAGCGGCAAGAGCTTCTGCAGCGCGGCGATGGCCATTTCGGCCCGGTGCTCCTGCCAAAAGGAGAACAAGCCGTTGACGAGGATCACGCCGACGATGGCGAAACCCAAGGTGGCCATGCCCTCGCCCGGCGCTTTCCAATCCCCGACAAAGGCCAACGCCGCGGCAAGCCACAGGAGCAGCGCGAAGAAATGGGTGAATTGCCGGGCGAAACGCAGGATGACGGACTCCCGCTCGACTTCCGTCAGCCGATTGGCGCCGTATTCCCGGAGACGGCGAGCCGCCTCGGTTTCGCTCAGTCCTTCCGGTTGGGTGTGAAGGCTTCGCAGGGCCTGATCGGGCCGGAGATGGTGGATTTTCATGTCGCCTGGCTAGTTGCACCGGTCTGACAAACGCCGTGGCCGCCGCGGTGGAATTCCCGGATTTTCGCCGGGTGGCCGGAATATGTACAGAAAAAGAGCTTCTATGCTATAAACCCCCGCGCTATCACGCCGATGTTTCATTACGCGGACAGTTAGAAACCACTCAACTAAACAGTCGGTTTACAGAATATGACAAAGCAACAACTCGATAAGAATCGTTTTTCTGTTTTAAGGAACGGTTTTTGCGCCGTTTCGATCGCGCTGGCCGGGGTGTTGACCGGTTGCGATGCGGGCTCGGGCGGCGGCGTTTCCTCCGCGCCGGCCACGTCGGAAGCGAAAATCAGCGGCAACGTTCAAGATCAGCATGGTCCGGTCATGGACGCCAAGATCGAGGTGCGGGACAAAAACGGCCAACTGGTCACGACGACGGCGCTTACGAACAGCTCGAACCATTACTCCGTCACCGTTCCCTCGGGCACGGCTTATCCCATCGTGCTGACGGCGATTCCGAACAATCCCGATCCGGGCCGGGGGCCGGTCAAGGCCGTGGTGACCAGTTCTCTCGCGGACCGCATGGATATCACCGACGTCACGACCATTGTCGTGGATTCGGCCATGACGCTGGGCGGCTTGACCGAAGCGAATATCGCCAAGGCGTCCGGCGGCGCCATCGGCTTGCGTCAGCGGCAAGGCGTCAGCGCGGCGGCGGGCGGCGGCGGTGCGGGCGCCGGCCAGAGCGGCGGCGGCGTCAGCCGCACCGGACACGGGGGGCACGGCGAGCATGTGCCTTCGGGCTCGGGAGCACCCTCGACCGACGGCGGCGACCAACCACAGCCGGAGCACCAGCAGCACTGATGCCGGTGCCGCCGATCTGAGTCTTTCGGCCGGCATGCCTCGGGTTTTCAAGGCATGCCGGCGATTTTCCCGAAGCCGGCGGATGCGCTCGCAAGAGCCGTCCGCCGTTTTTTTGGCGAAGCCTTCGGTTTCGAACTTATGCGTTCATCCGCGGGATGTCGGACAGGACGGCGGCATCCGAAGGGGACAAAAAAAAGCGGCAGCGGAAATATCCCCTGCCGCCTCTTAAAAATTTAGAGGAAGAGCAGCCGTTATTGTTTTACGGCGTTGAGATGGGTCATCGCTTCTTCGGCCGCTTTGCCGGCGACGTCGGCATGCCCCATTTTGCCGTGCTCGATGGCGCCGTCCAAGCTGGTGATCGCCGCATCCAGATGCGGGTTGGCTTTTTCCTTATTCGCCGCCATCGCATGGGTTTTCGCGGCTTCCGCGTGCTCGGCCACCCCCTTGGCGTCGCCCTTCTTGCCGCTGTCGGCGGCAGCTTGGGCATGTTTCATCGCTTCCGCCTTGTGGTCTTCGGCGGCGACGGCGCTCAAACCGAGCGACAGGGTGAACAGGCCGGCGAGCAATCCGGACAAGATTTTTCCACGCATAACCATTCCTCCGTTAAAAGTTGTTGTTCTTAAATGCCCCGATTTGGGGCGAGCTACAAATATCACGCCGCCGATTTCGAGTCCATATTTTTCCGCCGGAAGGCATCGATCGCGTGGGGCAACCCAGATTGGGCCATTAACCGGCCGTCTGGCCGCAGGCGGGCGCGGCTGGCGCCGCAAAACGGAAAACGGCAGGCGAACGGATACCCTCCGGCCTGCCGTCCCGGAGAAAAAACCGGATCGACTTCTACTTCGCCATTTTCAGATGCGAAACGGCTTCCTCGGCGGCTTTTCCCGCCATGTCGGGATGCCCCATCTGGCTGTGCTGAATCGCACCGTCCAGGCTTTTCATGGCGGCGGTCAGATGCTCGTTGGGGTTTTGCTGCATGGCGGCCTCGACGTGGGGTTTTGCCGCTTGGGCATGTTCGCCGACACCCGCGGCATCGCCTTTCTTGCCGCTATCGGCAGCGGCTTTGGCATGTTTCATGGCCTCTTTGACATGGTTTTCCATGCCGCCCGGCGCCGTTGTTCCCGCATCGCCTTTTCCGCCGGTTCCCGTCATCCCGGAGCCGCCGGTATAAGGTTGGCCGCCTCCGGTATTCTCGCCGGTGGTTCCGCGAACGCCTGTTCCGCTTTGACCGGTTTCGGTGCGCGACTGCGCATAATACGGCGCACGGTCAGAGGACTTTTCGACTGCGGCGGCCTGATTCACCGCCGCTATCGTCAATCCAGCCATTAGACAAAACAACATGTTACGGTGCATCGTTTTTTCCTCCGTGAAAAATGACTGTACGGCCAAATCGCCGTATCAGCGGGAGTGGCGCAGGTCTTCTTGCGACTCCGCGCCTATGGGCGAGACTGTTTCGGTTGTTCCGACGAACACGAAAGGCCTGGATTCGCGCTGCGATACGCCTACTCGAAATCGCCGGCCCCCGTACTGGGTTCGGGCATATCTTCCGGTGCCGGCGGCTCTTCGGCGGCCGGCGGCCGGCCTTCGGGCGCTCCGCGCCGGCCCGGCTCGGAGGTTCCGTTTTCGGCGCCGCGGCGCTGGCCCGGTCGCGTCATGCCGCTTTCGCCATTCTCGCGCTTGCCGGCTCCGGACATTCCTTTTTCGTTATTCCGGCGTTTGCCGGCGCCCGATTGGCCATTCCTCGCATCTTCCCGTCCGGCCGCCTCCCTGACGATCTCTATCACATCGCCTTTCACGTTGCCGTTCTGAGAGTCGGCTTTCACGTAGGCGGCGATTCTCGACGATTTCTCCGCGGCAATGCCCGGATTTACGCCGAGCGACGAAATCAGTGCGCCTGCCAATAAGCCGGTTAGACATTTCGAACGCATGGCACGCCTCCTTTACACGAAAGTTCAGTCCATTGACCCGAATTAACCGGGATAGCCATAGTTAACACACGATCGGTTCCCAGTCTTTAGGGACATTTACTGAGAGCGCGAGGTTTGCCGTCCGGCAACCCGCCCGCCTTCCTCGCCCCCTTCCCGCTCGGCGGACCAATCTTTTATTTACGGATGTCCTGTTAAACGATGGTTGCCCTGAAAACGGTTCCTTTGCACAATCGACCCTGCAAGAGGGGGTGGAAGAGAATCGCCGGAACCGCGATTCGTTTTCAGCATCCTCGTGGGATCTTCCGTCAACCAACAATAGAGAAAAAACAATGAGACTCAAATCCTTACTCGTCGCCTTGTTCGTCGCCGCCTTCGTTCTGCTGGCCGGTTGCCGGACTTCTCCGGTTTACAACGTCTACGATGCTCCGGTCATGGTGACGGGCGCCAAGCCCTATACCGCCGAGGACGTCGAGAAAGCCATCATCCGCGCCGGCGCCTCGCTGGGGTGGCAGGTCAGGAAAGTGAAGCCGGGACAGCTCATCGGAACGTTGTTCGTCCGTTCCCACATGGCCGAAGTGGACATCACCTACGGCAAGGACAAATACAACATCCGCTACAAGAACAGCAACAACCTGAACTATGACGGCAGCAAGATTCACAGCAATTACAACGGCTGGATTCAAAATCTCGATAACGCCATCAAGCGCGAACTGTTGAACGTATAAAGAAGCACGTTTCACGCTTTAATCGTGATTCACCCGTTCGACTGTCTAGTTGAAAATACCGCCCGCCGCTACCGGGCGGCGGGCCGCTTCACCACGGGATTCGTGCGCGGCAAGCTGTGCCACGATCCCGTCTATGCCTATCTGATTTCCAATCCTGCCTGGATTCCCCGAACCGGGCCGCTTCTCGATCTCGGCTGCGGACGAGGCATTCTCATGACCTTATTGTCGGAAGCCGGGAAACTCGCCCTGATTCCCTCCATGGAAATGCCGCTTTGCGGCATCGATCTGCGCCCGAACGACGCAGCGGCCGCGAAGCTGGCCTTGGGCCGGGAGGCCGAAATCGCCGTCGCCGACGTGCGCGCCGCAACATTGCCCGCCTGCGAAGCGGTCGTCCTGCTAGATCTTTTGCTTTACCTCACGGCGGAAGAGCAGGAAGTGCTGCTCAGACGGGTAGCGGATACGCTGCCTGGCGGCGGCGTGCTGATCATGCGGGAAGCGGATGCCGGCGCGGGGCTCCGCTTTCGAGCCACTCGAACGGCGGAACGGCTGTGCGCGCTGGCGCGGGGCCATTTTCGCCAGCGTTATCATTACCGCAGCGAAGCGGAATGGCGAAGCTTGCTCGAAACCTTGGGATTTTCCGTGGAAACCGTTCCGATGAGCGAAGGCACGCCGTTCGCCAACGTGCTCTTCATCGCTCGCCTTGAAACCTCCCCATCACCGAAATCGTGCGACACTAGAACGTGTACGGCACCCTAATCCCGAACTGGATGTCGGGCGCATCGGAGGTCAGGCCGATGCCGACGTTCGCGATGAACGACGCCCGGTCGCTCGCCGCGAAGGTCAGGCCGATGTTGAATGTTGCGGCGTTGGCGTTGCTGCCGATGATCGATGTCCATTCGCCGCCTTTTGCCTGGGTGCGGGATTTTCCGGTAATGAGTTCCGTGAACGAAAAGCTCAGGCTCATGCGCTCGTTGAGAGCAATGGCCGTACCGAGACCGAACTGGTAGGAGTCGCCCAGCTTGATCTTTCCCGGAGCGCCGCCGATGTCTTCGAAGCTCTCTTCGAAATTGTAGAAATAGCCGAGGTTGGCGAACAGCACGGCAGGATCGAAGGTTTTTACGAAAGACAGGCCGACGGATGCCGTCCAAACCCCGTTGCCGCTGGGCAATTCTTCCGGAACCGCGAAGCTCGTGTTGTCGGGATCGGGCTTGATGACCCGGATTCCGAAAGGATCGGTGCCGGTCGGCGCCTTGACCCGCACGTTCACCACGGTATCCGGCCAATTGGCATTTTCCTTGACCAACTGGTAGTAAAGGCCGGCGTTCAGATCGCCCAGGGTCGGGTCCAGGGTGACGTCGGCCTCGCTGAGCCGGGTCGCGGCTCCTCCGACGCCGCCCGATGTGAAGGTCGTGTTGCGGTAAAGAAACGGCGCGTTGACATCCACCTGAAGCCGGTCGGTGAGTCCGTAGCGCCCGGTAAGATCGAATCTCAGGATATCCGCCTCCACTTCGTCGACACTGATTCTGCCGAGGAAAATGGCATCCAGGGCCAAAAAGCCGCTGAGCGTAATCTGCGCCCGGCTGGAACGGGAGTAGGTAAACCCGCCCTCGACGGTCAGCCGCCGGTTGAACAGCGTATGCGCCTCCTGGAGCACCGCCTCCTGGCCGCGGGTAGCCGGCGCACTCTTGACCACCGGTTTTTCTTCTTTCTCGGCGGCGGCGCTGGCTGCCGTTCTCTGCCGATTGGCCGGTCCCCGGTCTGCGGCAGCCGCCGCCGGGACAGCCGGTCTCGCCGCCTGAGCCGAGGCCGTTTGCCCCGGTTGCGGCGCCGGCGCGGGGCGCTGGGCAGCCGCCATGCCCGGCTGAGCCTTCGCCCCCTTTGGCGGAGGAGCCTGCACCCGCCCGGGAGCCTCCACTTGCCGAAGCCGGGCTTCCAAGGACTGCAAGGCGCGGTTTTGGGCTTCGTAACGCTTCTTGAGTTCCTCCAACTGAAGGCGCATCCGTTCGAGTTCGGAATTTCCCGCGGCTTGAGACGCCATCGGCATGGCGCAAAGGAGCAATACAAGCCCCGATAGCTTGGACTTTGGCGGCATGGCTGGTCCTTCTTATCCTTAATTATCCTTATTATTGATTGACTCAGGCAGGGCTGCGCCGGATCTCGTGCGAGCGTGGCCGGGAGGGGTTGCCGGCCGCTCGCCGGGATGTCCGGCAAGCTCTGCTTTTTTCTGTTTCTTCCGGTAAATCGCTTATTGCTGCAAGCCTCTCACGCTGTTCACGGCCGCATCGACATTCACCGAGTTGACGCTGTTGATGGGAATCATCTCGGCATCGATGTTGATGACGTTATGGATGCGGTTGGTATCCCCGAAAATTCGCGCATGCTGAAACACCACGCCGCTCCGGTCGGCTCCGCCGCCGCGGATCCGTTGCAGCACTTCGCCCTGGTCGGGAACCCCGACCGCCACATCCAGGCTGTTGCCGCTTACGGACGCGGAGGCGAACGCTCCGCTGGCGCTGGAAACCGTCCGGGTTCCGGCGGCATTGAGGAGAGCGTCGCCCAGGCCGGCATTCTGCCCTTCGCCGGAAGAACCTTCTCCCGAACGAACGGAAATGTTCATGCGCACGTCGTTGACAATCCGGTTGGTATCGCCCGCCACTTGAATGCCCTGAACGACGCCGCCGGCATTGCCGAGGCCGTTGCCGGCGACGGTGGCCGACGAGGTGTCGCCGCCTTTCGCCCCGCCGGAAGACATCCGCGGCTGATCGGCCGTCCGGACGATGCTGACGGTGGGACGAATCTGTACGTTCGCTCCGTTGGGAAGAACGGGGGACAGGTTTGCGTTCAAGCTCAATCCGGCGGTCAGAAGTTCGCCGCTTGCCGTTTGCCACTGGGTGACCATTTCGATGCCGAAATACGCCAACCCCTCGGCGCTGACGAAACGGCCGCGCATTTCGGCCAATTCGTCGTCGGAAACGTTGAGAGCAACGACCTCGCGTTCCTCGGCCGCGGGTATTTCGAATGGCGATGGAACTCCCGAATCCAGTTCGGGCGCGGCTTCGGCGAGGGCCGGCATGTCCGGAAATCCGGCGTCGGCGCACCCAGGCTCGACGCTTTCGTCAACGCAAGGCGGAGGCTCCGGCAATTCGCCGCTTTCCTGGAGCCATTGCCCCGCGTTCTCGGAAATAGCGGCAACCGGCTCGGACATGTTCCGCCCGGAAGAAACCGGCTGCGCCGAGCAGGACAAAAGCAGCGGCGCGCTTGCACCCACGGCTGCGGCAAACACCCTCTTGCTGACTTTCCGAATGCGGTTCGACATAAACGGTTCGAGCGATCAGAAGCGCAGACGATCGGCATGAATAAATCCGAAATCGAGCAGTTGGGCATCCGGAATCATGGCGTACACGTCCAGCAGCCTCCTGGCGCTGAGCGGTTCGGGGGGCGACAGCAGCACCGTGTGTTCGTCGAAACCCCGGCCGATGACGGCGAACACCACGCCGTTCCAGTTTGCCTCGAAATCGTCCAGGCTCACGATTTTGTTGCCGAGCGCCGGGTCGGCCAGGTAAGCCTTGTCGCCCCGCGTTTTGTTGAGCACCACGAAATGCTGATAGCCTTTGATATTCAGAAGGACGATGGTGGGCACTTTGAGAGACTTGAGCTGCTCCCGATCGAGCTTGTATCCCCGCCCCTCCATTCCCAAGGCTTCCACGTACCGCTTGATGTCGAACAGGGAAAAGCCTCGCCGGCGTACTTGCTCCCGGTCGCCGATCTTCAGCATGTCGCTCAAGACCGCGTCTTCGCCGACATCCCGGCCATAGCCATACTTGAGTATGGTGGCCAGCGCCGCGGCGCCGCAACTGAAATCGGTATTCTGCGTGACCAGATTCTTGTAGCGCGCTTCGCGCATGGAAACGATGGGTTTACGCATCAGGCCACCGCCCGGCAGGACGCCGGCCAGCAGGGTGTCGCTCGCACCGGCGAATGCGGGGGCGAAAATGGCGACGGCGAGAATGGCCGGCAAAAGATGCCGGCGTCGATACGGCCCGGCCATGGCACGCTCCTCCATTGAACACGCTCCTCCATCGAATAAGGAAGGCCCCGGACGGACAGGCCGGCCGGAGCCGAACCGGATTACTTAACCCTGAAGCAATCCATGGTCTTTACGGGGTCGTCGCCGCGATGGCCAGGCTGTTGGCTTGCAGGTTGTTGGCCCCCGCCGAAACGTTCACCCCAACGTTACCCTCGTTGCCGGTCACGGCGCCCAGCGACGCCGTGTAGGTTACCGGCTGAATGTCGTCGGTCAGGCCTACGAAACTCGCGTTGTTGGACGTGGTGATGTTATGGGTGTCCTGCAGTTCCGCCACCGAAGCCTCGGCAAAGCTGTTGGTGCCCGAGGCAATGGCCAGGTTGTTCTTCTGCAGGTTGGAGACGCCGGCGGTGGCGTTCACACCGATGTTGCCCAGGTTGCCGGTCACAGCGCCAAGCGTTGCCGTGGCGGCGGTGCCATTGTTGAGCGTCTCGTTGTTCCAAACCTCCTGTACATCCTCGATACGCGCCTCGGCGGCATTGGCGCCGTAGCCGCCGTAAGCGTCGTCCTTCGGATTGGCCGTTCCGTTGTTGTCGAAGCTGAACGGCTCGGCGGCGGAGATCGCCGCCTTGTTGCCCTGCTGGTTGTTGTCACCGGCCGCTACGTTCACGCCGACATTACCCTGGTTGTCGGTGACGACCGTGTCCGTGCTGCCGGCCGTATAGGTGCTCGGATCGCCGGCGTTGTCCACGAAGTTGTCATGGTTCAGCTGAACGTCTTTGATGTTGGAGATTGCGGCCGCATCGCCGTAGACCTCGCCGCTGAGAGTCACGCCGCCTTCGACAGCGACATTCTTGGTAAACGTGTCATCCGTGTAGACGTTGCCGGTAATCGTATTGTCCACGGTAACGCTCTTTTCGACGGTTGCACCTTCGCCTTCCTGCGCAAACGCGCCCGGAGCCGCGACAAAGGCGGCGATGGCCAATACCAGGGAAGTCTTTCTGAAGTTCATGGTCTTTCTCCTGATTTACTACGGTTGCTAAAACGATTTACTAGGATTGCTAAAGCTTCGCGTCCACCTGGAGCGCGAAGCGGTTGGCCGTGGTATTCCCCGACCCCGCCGACTGGTTGACCTGGACGACCCCCTGGGCGCCTTCGAAAGCGGTATCGGCGATTGCCGCCTCTCGAAGGCCCTTGCGGGGCGGTCCCGGCTCAGCCGGCGTCACCGACTCGGGAAGGGTCTGCGCCAGTACGCTCTCGGCGATCGCCTCCCCGTCTATGCCCAGCGCAAAGGCGACACCGTTCGCCTGGGCATTTGCCTGGCCGCTCGCCTGGTTGATCGAAATCAACCCGGCGGAACCGGCGAAGGCATGGCCGCCGATGCGGGCTATCGCCACATCGGGAGCCAAATTCGAATCCAGATTTGCCAACTGTGTAGCGGCCACCCGCGCGGTGCTTCCGCCGTTGACGTTCTGCGCCAAGGCCGCCGCGTTCGTCTGGAGATTCGCGTCGCCGGCCGCCACGTTGACCGCGACCACTCCCACCGATCCGCCCAAAGCCTCGGCGTCGATGACGCTTTGGGTGACGTAGTCCGGCGCTACGGACGCGGGAGTTTGGGAAAGGTCCTGAGCGCGGGACGGGCCGCCGAAGAAAACCGTCGCCGCGGCGACCGGCCCCGAGACGAGAAATCGAAGGTTGAGCATGATCGACGCCCCCTCAAGGTTTGCCCAAAGGCGCCATCACGCCCCTTATGGTGTTCGCCAAGGCGCCGGTCGTGCGGGTAATGCCGGCGGCCGCGCCTCCGCCGATGCCGCTCAAGCCGGTGCGAGCCCCCGCCGCGCCCTGCGCAAGGGGGGAAACCGCACCGCCGGAGGGGTTTGCGAGCGACTCGAATACCGGCCCGCCGATGTCGTTGCCGTGGGGAATGCTGGACGAAATGGCCGCAATCTCGGCCTCGCTGAGTTCTTGGCCGACCAGCAGCCCCTGGGTTGATCCGACTCGCCCGTTCTGCAATTCCAGCGCGTCGTAAACCTGCCTGCGCGGAGAAGCTTCTACGGAAACGGCCGGTCCGGGCGGCGCCTCACGGTAGGCGATCCGGGGGGGAACCTGGCGGATGATGACAATCTCGCCTTCTCCATGGGCATGAGGGAATGAAACGCTCAGACCCGCGAGGACGACGGGAGTCGCCCAATTCCAACGAAGCATCATAAGAAACATCCTTCTTCTTGTTGTTGCTTAGGCTGTTTTTCCGCCTGCCTCGGCGCCCGAGCGCTTGCCTTCATCCCGGAAAACGACGGCTTCCGGTTTTTCGTCCGGCCGCGTCTCTTTCCCGGCGCCGAAGCTCATAAGCGAATCTTTTTCCCTGTTGCTTTTCGAAAAAAGCCGCACTTACCGCTAACACCATTATCAATAATGGTGCCATAGCCGATAAGTTGCTGGTTTTACTAGACTTTCAAATGACGAATACGGCATGGACAAAGGAATCCGCCAGCCGCCGCTGTCCCGCGAATTGGACAGCACGACCATCCCGGAGACGCTATGCGAATGATTTAGTTGATAATTTTATTGACTCCGGACTGTTCCACCCGCGCTACAGCCGGTACGGGAGAGAGGACACGCCGTAACGGCGCCTCGACGTGGTTGCCACGAAAATGGGTGAGAAAAATAAGGGCTGACGCCCAATGCTTGAGCTTGGAGTAGTCCGGATAATCGATGGTGTTGCAGATGACTCGACCGTCCCCGCTGCGCAATGCCTTCATTCCAGCCCAAACATCGGCGTGAATCGGTCGGCGCACGTCTGGCCGCTCAACCACGTCCGGGTAGGTTTACGCCGGACAGGATACCGATCGTCGGATTCGTCCGGTTACGCGCCCAAGCATTGATTGTGCTTGAACCAAATCGAAATCTAATTCGGAGGAACCGTCCCGCTGCCTGCTCAAGCGATACATTTTTCCTCGAAGGCAGCCTCGAAACGGCCCATCCTCGCCGTCATCGTCTTCTTCAATGAGACGGACCTTGGTCAAACCATTCCGCTGGACTATAGCGAGAAGCCTTTGATGACGTAAGTTATCCAGCTTATTTCAGGCGGGGAGGCCTAACCGGTACGGCAGTGGGTTCGTCATTGACCGGAATTCAGTGGAAGCAAGTAAAGAAGAAGCCGGAAGGAAACCCGTCACGGCGGCTGCAGCAAGCAAAAAAAGAACGCCGTAACGGGAACGAGCCCTTGGGAGGATGCGGGTGATCGAACCGAGACCGACGGCAAAAGCCGAAGCGCAACGTAAAGAAATAACGTCGGCGCTAAATTCTTCCGCAGTCCCCCGCGTGCCCGTTGCGCAAGAAGCTTGAATGCATTTCCTGGTGATTGATCCGATGCTTGTCCATCAGGCGGTAGAGCGTCGCTCGGGCAATCCCCAGCCGGCGCGCGGTGCTGGAAATATTGTTTTCCGTTAACTTCAAGGCGGTCAGGATGGCATCCTTTTCCGCCTTGGCCTTGACCAAATCCAGGGCGCTAATGGAATTGCAAGAAGATGCCGAATGCGCCGGGAGCGAACTCAGCTCCATGTCCGCCGGCGTAATGAGCTGGCCTTCGCACATCACCATCGCCCGCCGGATGCGGTTGACGAGTTCGCGGACGTTGCCGGGCCAGCCGTGGAGCCTCATGGCTTCCATGGTCTCCGGCGCGAAGCCCTTGACGCGCCGGCTTTTCTCGTTGGAAAAACGGTCGAAATAGTATTTGGCGAGGATTTCGATATCTTCTCGGCGTTCCCTGAGCGGCGGGACTTTAAGTTTCAGGACATTCAAGCGGTAATACAAATCCTCCCGAAAACGCCCCTCCCTTACGGCCGTCTCCAAGTCCACGTGGGTCGCCGCGATGATTCTGACGTCCACCTGGATTTCCCGGGTGCCGCCAACCCGCTGGATGGTTTTCTCCTGGAAGAACCGCAGCAGATTGACCTGCATGTCCAGCGGGAGATCGCCGATTTCGTCCAGAAAAATCGTGCCGCCCGCCGCCGCCTCGATTCGTCCTGTCTTGCGTTGATCGGCGCCGGAAAAAGCGCCCTTCTCGTAGCCGAACAATTCGGATTGAATGAGGGTAGCCGGCAATGCGCCGCAGTTGACCGCGACGAAAGGCTTGTCGGCGCGGCTCCCCCTCCGGTGAATGGCGAGCGCGGTCAGTTCCTTGCCGGTGCCGCTCTCGCCGCAGATGAGCACGGGCGCATCGACCGGGGCGATCTTACCGATGTCGCGCAAAAGCTGCATGATCGGCGGACTCGATCCGACCATTTCCTCGGCGTCGGCGCGCTCCTTATGAAACCGGCAAAGCCGCATGATGCCGGCCATTCCGTAAGCATGCCCCAAGGTGCACTGGAGGCGCGGCGGATCGGCAGGAAGCGTGTGATAATCGTAAAAATAGCGGGCGATGACTTGGCAAACGTCCGGTCTCTGCAAATCCTCGGGCCTCAATAACGCGATCCATTCCATCGGATCGCCCGGCCCGAAAAGGCCGTTGATCGCCGGCATGACCGTCTCTCGCGGCGCCGCGAGAGACGCCAGCCCGATGTAAAAGCGATGGGTGTCCTTCAACCGTTCGACTTCGTCGAGCGCGTGCGCCTCGTAAGCGTCCCAGCCCAGCGAACGGAGCACCTCCAATTGCTCGTCTTGAGCGGCGGCCGGATTAAAATACAGTACCTTGCGTGCCTCCATATTCCATTACCCTCCATTGCTGTCAACGACTGTAAAAAAATCGGATTGAATGCGGCGCCCGATGTCTAAAGCCGGGGTTCCCCGAGCGATCGGGAAGGAGACGGGACGGCCGGCGCGCTGGATCGGTCGGGCGAAGCCAGACTACCGGCAAAACGTAAATTTTTCTTGACAAAAGCGGTCTTGGAGCCGGAACCGAAAAACGGCTCGGCCCGGTCGCTAACCGTCGATCGCGGGAATAGGGCTGAAACGATAGCCTGCGGCGCGGCATCGCCGTCCTTCGGGCGTTTCTGCCGAAAAACGGGCGCTGCGAAAAAACGGAAGCGGAAGTTGGGTTCGATGGCGTTCCTGGACACGGCGCTTCACCTCCTTAATAATCCCTATGCTGAGATCGGCCGGGAGATATGCGAAGCCGAATTTGGCAGGAATCCCCCTTCGTTTCCCGGGTTAATCAGGCGCGGCACGGCCTTGCTAACCCCTAGATCCTTTAGTTTTCCTAGAATTGCACATCGCTATGGCGGGCCAAGGCGAATATGCAACATTCGAGCCCCATCAACTTTTCACTTTAAAAGCAACAAATTAAAAAATAAGGCGGAATTGAAACCGGTAAACTGTAAAAAAGCCTGACACTTGTGAGGCGGAATTTACAGTCCGATACGGCAAGCGGAATCCGGCATCAGGGCAGATGGACCACGGACGGCGCTTCCCAGGCAGGACTGCGGTGCTCGGCGACGACCGTGGTGTAAATGCCGCCGCGGACATTGAATCGGGCGGTAACGCGCATGAAGTTCGGAGCGCAGGCCCTGACCAGGTCGTCGAGAATCCGGTTGGTCACCGCTTCGTGGAAGGCGCCCTCATCGCGGAAGGACCAGACGTAAAGCTTGAGCGATTTGAGTTCCACGCACGACCGGTTCGGCACGTACTCGATCGAAAGGGTGGCGAAATCCGGCTGTCCGGTCTTGGGACACAGGCAGGTAAATTCCGGAACTTCGATGCGGATCGTGTAATTGCGGCCGGGCTGGGGATTGTCGAAGGTTTCGAGATCTTTGCTGGGTGCGGATGGCATAAGCGAACGATAAAGGATTTTCGGAGATAGGTAACGGCGGAATCCGTGCGGAATCACGCCGATCAAGTTAGTCCGCTATAATAGCGCCCGGTTCCATTACAAACCAGACGAACGGACTTGCCCTTTACCGCACATTTTTCCCCTTTCCCGCCGCCGCTCGAAACGGCGCGGCCCGTCTGCGTCCTCTGATGCGGCTGGACAAGATCAAACTCGCGGGCTTCAAGTCCTTCGTCGATCCCACTTCGATCCCTCTCCCCGGCAACCTGGTGGGCATCGTCGGACCGAACGGCTGCGGCAAATCCAACATCATCGACGCCGTGCGCTGGGTGATGGGCGAAAGCTCGGCCAAGCACCTCCGCGGCGACACCATGGCCGACGTGATCTTCAACGGCTCCAGCACGCGCAAGCCGGTAGGGCTGGCATCGGTGGAGCTGATCTTCGACAACGGCGAAGGCAAGGCGCCGGGCGAATTCGCCAAGTACCCGGAAATCTCCATCAAGCGTCAAGTCACGCGGGACGGACAATCGACCTATCTCTTGAACGGCACCCGCTGCCGCCGCAAGGACATCACCGACCTGTTCCTCGGCACCGGGCTCGGTTCGCGCAGCTACGCCATCATCGAACAGGGCACCATCTCCCGGCTGATCGAAGCCAAGCCCGACGAACTGCGGGAGATCATCGAGGAAGCCGCAGGTATCTCGAAGTACAAGGAAAGGCGCCACGAAACCGAGCTCCGCATGGGCCATACCCAGGAAAATCTCGATCGATTGCAGGATTTGCGCGACGAGGTGGCGAAACAACTGGGCAATCTCCAGCGCCAGGCGAAGAAAGCGGAAAGGTACACGGCGCTCAAGCAGGAGGAACGGCGCTACAAAGAGCAGCTGCTCGCCATCCGCTGGCGCAAGTACGACGAACTCCTGCAAGGCCATCGAAAGTCTCTGGCCGCATCCGAACAATTGTTCAAGCAACTGGTCGGCGAAGGCAACGGCTTGAACGAAGCTCTGGAAGAGTATCGGAACCGGCACGAAGCGCTGCAACAGCAACTCGGCGAGCAGCAGGGCCGCTATTACGAGCTGCGCGCCGAAGCGAGCCGCCTCGACCAGGCGATCAAGCACGCGCAAAAGACGCGCGAAACCCTGCATCAGGAACAGATGCGGCTCCAGGGCGAAAAAGAACAGGCGCTGCGCGATCTGGAAAACGATCGACACCAGCTTGAAGCCACGCGAGAAGAACTCGCGTCCGTCGAGACCGGCCTCGAGGAAGCCGTGGCCGCGGAGGCCGAAGCGGCCCGGCACCGCGACGAAGCGGACCGGACGCTCAAGAACCTCCGCCTGGCGTTCGAATCCTTGAGCGGCGAGATCAACCGCTGCAAGGGCCAGGCGGAAATCCAGAAATCGCGGCTCAAGCAACTGGAACAACAGGAACGCCAGTTCCGCTCCCGCCGGGAGCGGCTGGAAACCGAGCGCGACGAACTCGAAGACACGCTGCAAACCGAAGGACTCGAAGCGCTGCGGCAGGATCTCGCGGAACTCGAAGCCGAACGCGCGGCGCTGCACGACGCGCTGCAAAACCTGATCGACCGGATTCAACAGGAACGCCAGCGGGCCAAAGCCTGCCAGGACGAACTGAACGCCTGCCGTGCCGAAGTGCACGCCGCACAGGGCCGGATCAGCTCGCTGGAAACGCTGCAACAGCACGCCATGGGCAAGGACCGCGCCGCGATCAAGACTTGGCTGGCCGAACGCGGCCTCGACCGCGCCGGCCGCCTGGCCGAACACCTGGACGTTCGGCCGGGCTGGGAAACGGCGGTGGAAAGCGTTCTCGGCGGCTATCTGGAAGCCCTTTGCGTCGAGGGCCCGGCGGTCTATTGGCCGCATTTGAACGGGCTTCCCGCCGAGTCGCTGAGCTTTTTCGAAACCCGCTCCTCGAACGCGGCGGGCGCGCCGGCCGCGGAGAAACTCATCGACCGGGTGCAGTCGCCCTGGGACCTCGGTCCGCTGCTCGGCGCGGTGTACTGCGCGGACGATCTGGCTGCGGCGAAAACGGCGAGCGAGCGGCTGGCGGATCACGAATCCGTGGTGACGCCGGACGGCATCCGCCTGGGCCGGGGCTGGCTGGCCGTCCACAAGCCGGAAGACGGCAAGGCCGGCATGATCAAGCGGGAACGCGATCTGCGGGAACTCAAGGCCCGGCGCGACAGCCTCCTGGAACGAAGCCGGAGCCTGGAACAGGAGCTCGCTCAGGCCGATCGCGCGGTGAAGGACGCCGAGCACGAACGGGAGCGCCTACAAGCGAAGGAACGCGGCCTGAGCGCCGATCAAGCCCGTCTCAAGGCCGAGCTGAGCGCCGCCGCGGCGCGTTGCGAGCAGGCCGCGAAGCGTCTCCGGCAGCTCGAATACGAACTGGACGATCTGGAAGAACATCAGGCCCAAATCGTCGAAGAAACCGCCGAAGCCAAGACCGCTTTGTTGGAAGCGGAAGAACATCTGGCCGAACTGGAACCGAAAACGGCGGAACAGGCCGCCCGGCGGGAGGAGCTGGAGCATCTCCTCAGCGCCGCCGATGCGTCCCTGAAAGCCGCGCGCGACCGGGTCCACGGACTGAAAACCCGGCTGGAAACCCTGAAATCCGCCGAAGCCTTGACCCGGAAACATCTGGAACGGGCGCAGCATCAGTATGACCAATCCCTGGGGCGGCTGGAGACCGTCGGCGCGCGGATGAGCGAAGCGGAAACGCCGGTCGAGGACGAGCAGGCCCGGCTGGAAGAACTGCTGGAACAGCGCCTCCAGGCCGAGCGGACCCTGTCGGATCTGCGCAAGCGCGCCGGCGACCTGGAAGCCGAGATGCGCCGCATCGAGGAATCCCGGATCCGCAACCAACGGGACTTGGACAGCCTGAAACAGCGCCTCGAACAAACCAAGCTGGAACTCCAGGCCAACGAAGTGCGCCGGCAGACGGTGCAGGAGCAATTCGATGAACTGGGCGCGGAGCCGGAAGCCGTTTTGGCCGAATTGCCCGAAGATGCGGACGAAAAAGCCTGGCAGAAGCGAGTCGCCGAACTGGGGGAAGAAATCGTCCGGCTCGGCGCGGTCAATCTGACGGCGATGGAAGAATACCTGGCCCAGGCGGAACGCATGAAGTTTCTGGATCGGCAGCACCAGGACCTGACCGAATCGCTGACCACGCTGCGGGAAGCCATCGAAAAAATCGACCGGGAATGCCGGACCCGCTTCAAGGAGACTTTCGACAAGGTAAACGCCGGCCTGCAACGGATGTTCCCCAAGCTGTTCGGCGGAGGCCAGGCCTCCCTGGACCTTACCGAGCGCGACTTGCTGGAAACCGGCGTCGGCATCACGGCGCGGCCGCCCGGCAAGCGGAACAGCTCGATCCACCTGCTGTCGGGGGGCGAGAAGGCGCTCACCGCGGTAGCGCTGGTATTCGCCATCTTCGAACTCAACCCGGCGCCCTTCTGCCTGCTCGACGAAGTGGACGCCCCGCTGGACGACGCCAACGTCGGCCGCTTCAGCCAGTTGGTCAAGGAAATGTCCGAAAAGGTACAATTCCTGTTTATTTCGCATAACAAGGTGACGATGGAAATCGCCCAGCACTTGGCCGGCGTCACCATGAAAGAGCCCGGCGTATCCCGCATCGTCGCGGTGGACATCGACGCCGCGGTGGAAATGTCGGCGGTTTGAGAAAGCGTTGTAACCCCCCGCGCGGGATAACTTTGCCGCCACTGGCGGCTTCCTTATTTTCAGGCTGATCGAGAGCCTTTGAGGAAAAAGGATGGATAGAGAGACCGTACGTTTAATCCTGCTGGCGATCGGCGTCATCGTCATTGCCGGCATGTATGTCTGGGGACGCCACAAGCAAAAAATCCTGGATTTTCTGCAGCAGCGCAGCGAACTCGATGAACTGGACTTCGACCCTTCGCTCGACAAGGAGCCTCCGGATTATGGCGAGGAAGACGAACTCGATAGCGTTAGCGCGCCGAATCGAACCGGGCGGCGTTTTTCCGACGACGAACTCGACCTGGGGGAAGAGGCGGAGGATGTCGTCCCGGCAGCGCAACAGCCGGCCCGAACGGCGCCGGGAGAAAAGGACCGGCCCGGCGCCTTGGGTTCTCCGTTTCTCATCCAGCTCAGCGTGGTCGCGGGAGACGGCTTCGTTTTCGCGGGCGACGAGCTGAAGAGCGCCTTGCTGGACCTCGACCTGATCCATGGCGAGATGGGCATCTTTCACCGCTACGACCGCCAGTTCCGCAAACCCCTGTTCAGCGTGGCCAGCCTGGTGAAACCCGGCACTTTTCCCATCGACGACATGGAGTCGTTCGAGTGCCCCGGCGTCGTCCTGTTCTTCCAGCCGGCCACCGTCGACGATCCGTTGAGCGTGTTCGACGATCTGGTCGACACGTGCCGCGAACTGGCCGTGCGGCTGGACGGCATCGAGTGGGACGAAGCCCGCCGCCCGCTGACCGAGGAAAAGATTGCGAGGATGCGCAGCCGCCTGGAAGAGGCTTACGAACAGTCGTGAACGCGCCGGAAGAAATCAAACGCCGCGCGGGCGAATTGCGCGAACGAATCGAATTCCACAATCGGCGCTACTATCAGCTCGATTCGCCGCTGATTTCGGACGCCGAGTACGATCGCCTGATGCAGGAACTGCTGGCGATCGAGCGCCAATATCCGGAACTTGCCGCCCCCGATTCCCCAACGCAGCGGGTCGGCGCGCCGCCGGTCGCGGCGTTCGCCACGGTACGCCATGACATCCCGATGCTGTCGCTGGACAACGCCTTTAGCGACGAGGACGCCGAGGACTTTCATCGCCGCGTGAGCCAGCGGCTCGGACGCAACGACATCGGCTACCTGGCGGAACCCAAGCTCGACGGCCTCGCGGTCAGCCTCGTCTACGACCGGGGCGTCCTGGTTTGCGGGGCCACCCGCGGCGACGGCCAGACCGGCGAGGACATCACCCGCAACGTCCGCACGATCCGCGACATCCCCTTGCGGCTCGCGGGCAGCGGCTGGCCGGAACGCTTCGAGGTGCGGGGCGAAGTGTTCATGCCGAAAAAGGGCTTTCTCGCCCTGAACGAGCGGGCGCGGCAAAACGGCGACAAGGTTTTCGTCAACCCGCGGAACGCCGCTGCCGGAAGCCTCCGGCAACTCGACCCGAAAATCACCGCCGCGCGCCCCCTACGCTTCTATGCCTACGGCTACGGCGTCTTTCCGGGCGCCCTGCTGCCGGAGACGCAGAACGAATTGATGGACCGCTTCAAGTCCTGGGGCATTCCGGTCAACCCGGAACTGCACGTAGTCCCCGGCATAGCCGGCTGTCTCGCTTATTACCGGGATCTTCTGGCCCGGCGGCACGATCTCCCCTACGAAATCGACGGCGTGGTCTACAAAGTGGACCGGCTGGCGGACCGGGATGCATTGGGTTTCGTCGCCCGCGCGCCGCGCTGGGCCATCGCCCACAAGTTCCCCGCGGAGGAAGCCACGACCAAGGTTACCGCCATCGAGATCCAGGTGGGGCGCACCGGCGCCCTAACGCCGGTGGCGCGGCTCGAACCCGTCTTCGTCGGCGGCGTCACCGTGACCAACGCCACCTTGCACAACGCGGACGAAGTGCAGCGGCGGGACATCCGGGCCGGCGACACGGTGATCGTCCGGCGCGCCGGCGACGTCATCCCGGAAGTGGTCAAAAGCCTGCCGGAACTCCGCCCGGCCGACGCCCAGGTTTTCCGGATGCCGAGCCACTGCCCCGCGTGCGGCGCCGAAGTGGAGCTGGAGCCGGGCGAAGCCATCGCCCGTTGCAGCGGCGGCCTCTTTTGCCCCGCGCAGCACAAGGAAGCCGTCAAGCATTTCGCCTCGCGCCGCGCCATGGACATCGACGGGCTGGGAGACAAGCTGGTCGACCAGATTCTCGAAAACGGGCTGATCGAAACGGTCGCCGACCTCTACCGCCTGACCGCGGACCGGCTCGCGGCGCTGGAGCGCATGGGGCCTAAATCGGCGGAGAACCTGGTCAATGCGCTGGAAAGAAGCAAGCACACCACCCTGCCCCGCTTTCTTTACGCGCTGGGCATCCGGGAAGTCGGCGAAGTCACGGCGCACACGCTGGCCGGACATTTCCGCACCCTCGACCGGATCATGGCGGCGGACGAGGAAGAACTGCAAAAAGTCCAAGACGTAGGCCCGTCCGTGGCCCACCACGTCTATACCTTCTTCCGGCAACCGCACAATGTCGAGGTCATCCGGGATCTGCTCGACGCCGGGGTGCATTGGGAAGAAGTCGCGGAAGCAAAAACCGGGCAGCCGCTTCAAGGCCGGACCTTCGTCATCACCGGCACGCTGTCCTCGATGAGCCGGGACGAAGCGAAGGCGCGACTTCAGGCTCTCGGCGGCAAAGTCACCGGCAGCGTGTCCAAGAACACGAGCGGCGTCATCGCCGGGGCCGATCCCGGTTCGAAGCTGGCCAAGGCTCGGGAACTCGGCGTCGAGGTGCTGGACGAAGCGGCGTTTCTGCGCTTGCTCGGAGATTAGGGCGTTTTCATTTCGTACGTGGGGGCGAATTCATTCGCCCCCACGCCGTAAAATCGGATCGGGGAAATCTCGTTTAGGAAGCTCTGAACAAGTGGATTCCGTTCATGCCCCTTCGACAGGCTCAGGACAGGCCCTTCGACTTCGCTCAGGAGAGCGTTCGACACGCTCACCACGAACGGAATCCATCCGTTACCGTTCGTCCTGAGCCTGTCGAAGGACTTAACCAGAGCTTTCTTAAGTCCGGAACCGGCGCGGCTTCGTTCGGCCGATCCGCCCGGTCGCTTTTCGCACACCCTCTCAAGCCGTGCCGGCCGGCCTCTCTCCATATTTCCTGGCCGCCTGCCGGCAGAAAGCTTCGACGAAAGACTCGGTCACTTCCTTGAAAAAACCGCCGAAAGCCATTCCCAGCAACGCATTGGCGAATTCGAAGTCGAGCCGGAAGGTCGCCTCGCAGCCGCCGGTGGCGCTCGGCTCGAAACGCCAGTGTCCGCGCAAGTGCTTGAACGGCCCTTCGACCAAATTCATCCGGATATGCTTGCTGTCTTCCATGGAATTTTCCGTCGTGAAGGAAAACTTGATCTTGCCTTTCGACAGCGTGATGGTCGCCCTTAGGGCGTCGGACGTTTTCGAAAGCAGTTTTACGCTGCTGCACAAAGGAAGGTAGCTGGGATAGGCCTGAACGTCGTTCACCAGATCGAACATTTCTTTGGGCGTATAGTTGACGCAAACACTCGTGCAAATAACCGCCATATCAAAACCTTAAATGATTCATAATTTGCTTGAACTGCGCCGGCCAAGACGATACGCCGGTTTCGGCCGAACGCGGATACTGCCGGAAGGCTCTTGAAAACGCCCCTTTGGCCTCTCATGCATCTCTCACGCGGCGAAGGCGCGGGGCTCCGTCATTTCGTCAATTTCGAAAGATTCTCCAGGCTTCCGCTCAGGCGCTTGATCTCTTCCTCGGCGCGGACCTGGCTGGTTACGTCGTACTGGATGCCGAGATAATAAATCACCTTCCCGTCCCGATCGAAAAGCGGCGTGAGTGCGAGGTGATTATAAAAGAGCTCGCCGTTCTTTCGATAATTGCGAAGCGTCACCTCGATCGGCTGAAAGTTCGCCAGCGCTTCGCGGATCTGGACGCGGGCCTCCTGATCCCTGTCATTCCCCTGCAAAAACCGGCAGTTCCGCCCCACCGCCTCGGCCCGAGTGTATCCCGTAATCTCCTCGAAGGCCCTGTTGGCATAAACGATGGGCATGTCGTTCAAATCCGGGTCGGCCAAGGTGACGCCGTTGATGCACGAATCGAGGATCTTAGCCAACACCTGCGGGATCAGCCCCGGATCTTTTTCCACAATGAAGGCCATAATCGGTTCCTCCTGATGCTTCACTTCAATCTTTCGCTTCGCTTTATCGGCCGATCGAAACAACTTGCCAAGTTCCTTTTGACATCACGAATGGCCCTCGATCAGGCCCTTCAGATTCTTGACCGTCCGCTCCGCGCCGTCCTGGACGGCCACTCGGATCAATTTCTCGAACGGGCGCATGAACAACTCGAGCTCCGAGAGCTCGAAGGTGAACGCGACCAGCGTGGACGGAGACGGCGCGGTCTTTTGCTCGAAATCGTAGATGCAGCGATAAGAACTGGACACCCCGCTGAAACAAAGCCGCTTGTTCGGCTGGTAATCGGTCACCCTGAACGTGGATTCGGTCCGGTGTCCGTGATCGACCCGAACCTGCCGCGCCAGCGTGCCCAGGCGCAACGGCCCTTCCGACAAGGGTCTCAATTCGACGACCTCGGGCGACCACTTCGGGTAATTCTCGAAAAATTCATCGCTGATGAAATGAAAAACTTCGTCTATGGGTTTGTTGATGACCGTGGTCGCCTTGGCTTTTACGGGCTGACTTGAGCCGAACATCATCTTCCGCCTCCTGAATTTCCTGGCGCCGCCGCTGGACGCACCGATATCCCATGAATCCGGTTAACCTGCTCGCGCTTTGACAGCCGCGCCGCAAGAATAAGTCCTCCCGCCTCGCCCGCCGCCGTTAAATTAGGAACTGATGTTACGCAGCCTTCAGCCGCGCGAGTTCGCTGAAGGCTTGCTGTATAGCTTTGACGTAGAGCTTGGCACGAAGCGCGAAATGGTTCAGCTTATGAGCCATCTTCAGACGTTCCAGCTTGAAC
>Ga0196981_1000239_pt1 | contig 32877 bp, 25 predicted proteins | sample S3_2013CmetaG_FD_155462 | JGI IMG/M metagenome (GOLD analysis project Ga0196981, IMG submission 155462) | Soil microbial communities from Anza Borrego desert, Southern California, United States - S3_20-13C | ecosystem: Environmental > Terrestrial > Soil > Desert | place: USA: California... | reverse complement strand
CTCCTTCGCTTGGCTCGATAAATGCCGTCGCCTCTGGAAAAACTGCGAACGCAAGCTCAACTCAAGTCTCAATATGGTCGTCCTGGCCTTCCTCGCTCTTCTCCTCAAAAGATCATGAACAGGCTCTTAGAAGACAGCCGTTACCTGAACATGAACTTATTCAAGGAGCAGAAAAAACAAGCAATTGAAGCTGACCGCTTAGAAAGCCCGTTCAACCTCAACCATGACCTTTTTGCACAACTTGACGGACATAATCGTCCCGCTTTTCGCGCCCTTTCCGGGTAGATGCCCAAGGAGATGCGTTTCTCCTTGCCGTCGAAGCGGTACTTGAACCGCCACCACTTGCCCTCGTTGGGGGCAACCGTCCTCCCGGCACGAGTGACTAGCCCCGGCTGCAACCGGTTTCAGCCGGAAGTCCTCGGACAACAAAAAACCCGCCAAGCCTTGCGGCTCGCGGGTTTTCCGGACTTCTCCGGTTTCTCAATTGGAGGCTGAGGTCGGAATCGAACCGGCGTCCACGGCTTTGCAGGCCGCTGCATGACCACTCTGCCACTCAGCCTAAGTGGGCTAGCCAAAGTAAAAAGCCGCGTTTCTTATCGCGGCTTTCCGAATTTGGAGCGGGAAACGAGACTCGAACTCGCGACCCCAACCTTGGCAAGGTTGTGCTCTACCAACTGAGCTATTCCCGCATTGTGCTGTTGAGACTTGGAATTTTAGGCATCACTGGGGGCTTTGTCAACTCTTCGTTATCGCCTTTTAGAGCCGGGAGCGCCGCCCTCAGGTAATTGACCATGGACCAGAGTGTGAGTATGGCGGATATCAGCAGAAAAAACTGCCCGAGGTTCTTTAGAAAACCTTGCCAGATATCCATGCCGAGCAGGAGGGTGACGATCGAGATCATCTGCGCGGTCGTTTTCCATTTGCCGAGCCAGGATACTTCCACGCGCTTGCGCTGCCCGATTTCGGCCATCCATTCGCGCAAGGAGGCGATCGTGATTTCGCGTCCGATGATGACGGCGGCGGCGATGGCCACATAGGGGCTGGGGTCGGCCTGGACGATCAAGACCAGCGTGACGGCCACCATCAACTTGTCGGCGACGGGATCGAGGAACGCACCGAAGCGGGTGGTCTGGCTCATCCGGCGAGCCAGGTAGCCATCCAGCCAGTCGGTTACGGCGGCGATGGCGAAAACCAGCGCGCAACCGATGTGGGCGCCGCTCCACGGCAGATAGAAAAAGACGACCAGGACCGGGATCAGCACGATCCGAAGCAACGTCAGGTTGGTGGGGAGGTTCAACTCCATCTTCAGCTTTCTCTCTCGTGGAACGTTTCGTAAATGCGCTTTGCCAATTGAGCGCTGATGCCTTCGACGCTGCTCAAGGCATCCACGCCGGCACGGCTGATTTCCCTGAGTCCGCCGAACTGCCGCAACAGCTGCTGGCGACGTTTCGGACCGAGTCCTGCGATGTCGTCGAGCGCGGACTGTTTTCGGGCTTTGGCCCGGCGCTGGCGGTGCCCGGTAATGGCGAAACGGTGAGCTTCGTCGCGAATCTGTTGAATCAGCAGCAGGGCAGGCGAGTGGCTGGGCAGGATGATGGCATCGGACGAGTCCGCGGGAAAGAGGGTCTCCATTCCCGGCTTGCGGTCGGGACCCTTGGCCACCCCCACGGTACGAATGCCATCCATGCCGAGTTCGCCCAAAACTTCGCGCACGGCGCTGACCTGGCCTTTGCCGCCGTCGATGAACAGGATGTCGGGCGCCTCGACTTCGCCCTGCTTGATTCGCTGGTAGCGCCGCGAGACGGCTTGCGCCAGGGCGCCATAGTCGTCGCCGGGCGTCACGCCCTCGATGTTGAAGCGGCGGTAAGCCGATTTGACCGGCCCTTGCCGGTCGAACACCACGCAGGAGGCGACGGTTTGATCGCCCTGGGTATGGCTGATGTCGAAGCATTCCAGACGTTTCGGCGTCTCCGGACAGCGCAGCGCCTCGCCCAGGCTGAGAAAGCGCGCGTACAGGTCTTGCCGGTTCGCCAGTTTCGCATTCAAGGCGTTTTCGGCATTGATGAGCGCCAATTGCAGGCGTTTCTGCCGTTCGCCGCGGAGCCGCGCGGAGATGTGCACGGCGTGGCCGGACTGCCCGGCGAGCATTTCTTCGACCAGCCCCGCATCCTCGATCGGATGGCTGATGAGGATTTCCCTGGGAACCTGTTTTCCAAGGTAATACTGGGGAATGAACGCCGCCAGAATGCTGGCCGGATCGTGCTCCTCCACCATGCTGGGAAAGAAGGCGCGGTCGCCGATTTGCTGTCCGCCGCGGATGAACAGCATCTGAACGCAGGCGACGTTGCCCTTGATCGCGCAGGCGATGATGTCGACGTCGCCGTGCTCGCCGTGCACCGCCTGTTTGGCCAGAACGGTTCGCAACGTGGCGATCTGGTCGCGGTAGCGCGCCGCCCGCTCGAACTGCAAATCGGCCGCGGCTTTTTCCATGCGCCCGGCCAGGTCGTCGATCAGCCGTTTGCCGTTACCTTCCAGGAACATGACGGTATCCTGCACGTCCTGGGCATAGGCCTCGCGGTCGATCAGATCCACGCAAGGCGCGGTGCAGCGTTCGATCTGGTATTGCAGGCAGGGCCGGGAGCGGTTTTGAAAATAAGAGTCCTGGCACTGGCGCACGGGAAAGATCTTCTGCAGCAGCCTCAGGCTTTCGCGGACCGCGCCGGCGCTCGGATAAGGCCCGAAGTAGCGGCCTTGCTTGCTCTTGCCGCCGCGGTGGAAGGTGATGCGGGGGAAGGGCTGATGGGTCGAGACATAGATATAAGGGTAGCTCTTGTCGTCGCGCAGATTGATGTTGTAGCGCGGCTTGTGGCGTTTGATGAGCTGGCTTTCCAGAAGCAGCGCCTCGCCCTCGGTGTGTGTCACCCTCACGTCGACCGAGCGTATCCGCGCCACCATGGCTTGCTGCTTGGGCGAACAGTCTTTGCCGGAAAAGTAGCTGGATACCCGCTTTTTCAGGTTTTTTGCCTTGCCGACGTAAATCACTTCGCCTTTTTCATCCAGCATCCTGTATACGCCCGGCAACTGGGTCAGGGTTTCCAGGAATGCTTTGATGTCGAAAGACGGAGCGTCTTCGCGCACACTCATGACAGATAGGCCGATTCGTCAAGAAAAGAACATTATAATCCCGAACGGGCAGGGACACGCAGTTTGACTGTCCGCGGCCTTACCTTCGGAAAACGGTGCGTGCGGACCAAACGGAGCGCCGCTGGATTGAACCTGAAACTGCGGGAAAAACACGTCGAAACAACAAGAAAAGCGCCAAACCTTACGTCCTTTGAACCGTGACCGCAACAAGGCGCAATCGGCGCAAACCTGCCGGCTTGCACGGAGATGCCTCGGGCCGGCGCGACCGGAAGACGTTTTAATAGAGACCATCGTTCGTTCCGATCGTGCCCGCCGCCGGGCGGAAAAAGAATCGGCGATGCTGGCGATATTCCGTCCCGTATGCTCCTTTACCGCTTGGAAGCTCCGATGAAGTCCTTCGACAGGCTCAGTACGAGCGGTAACTTATTGATCTCATTCGTGGTGAGCGTGTCGAACCATGAACGGAATCCACTTGTTCGGAGCTTCCGCTTATAAAAAACGACGATCGCTGCTTTTTTCCTCACTCGAATACCAACTATGGAAATCTCCGACTCGACTTCGCTCCGCTCCCGCGAATGGGCTTGGGCGCTTTACGATGTAGCCACATCGTCCTTCGCCACCACGGTGATGGCGGCCTTTTTTCCGGTGTTCTTCAAGCAGTTCTGGGCAAGCGGACTGCCGGCGACGGAAAGCACGTTCTGGCTGGGCGCGGTGAGTTCGGCGGGCGCCCTGGTTGCGCTGGTTCTGGCGCCGGTGCTCGGATCGCTGTCGGACGCCGGGGGTTGGAAGAAACCCTTGCTCGCCCTTTGCGCGTTCATCGGCGTCGCCATGACCGCGGGGCTCTTCTGGGTCGAGCCGGGCCACTGGGAACTCGCGCTTGCTCTTTTCGGGCTGGGGCTGGTGGGGTTTTCCACCGGAATGGTGTTTTACGACGCGCTGCTGCCGTCGGTCACGATTCCTGCCCGCTTCGAGCACGTATCCGCCTTCGGGGTGGGAATGGGCTATCTCGGCGGCGGTTCGCTTTTTGCCGTCAATATCCTGATGACGCAAAAGCCGGAATGGTTCGGTCTCGCGGATGCCTCCGCCGCGGTCCGGATGTCGTTTTTGTCCGTGGCCGTGTGGTGGTTCGTGTTCACCCTGCCGCTCCTGTTCGTGGTCAGGGAGCCGCCGACCCGGCGCGCGAGCGGTATCGCCGCCGTCCGGTCCGGCCTGCGCCAGCTCCGGGAAACTTTCCGGGATGTGCGCCGGCTCAAGATCGTCATGCTGTTCCTGGGCGCTTACTGGCTCTACATCGACGGCGTGGACACCATCGTCCACATGGCGGTGGATTATGCGCTGGCTATCGGTTTCGACGCCGGCGGGCTAATGCTGGCCTTGCTCGTCACCCAGGCCGTCGGCGTGCCGGCGACGCTCGCCTACGGCTGGCTCGGCCAGCGCTTCGGCGCCAAATCGGGCATTCTCGTAGGACTCGCGGCGTACGTACTGCTGGTGGTTTGGGGTTCCGTCATGAGCCGGCAATGGGAGTTTTACGGGATTGCGGTGGGCATCGGCCTGGTCCAGGGCGGGGTTCAGGCCCTCAGCCGGGCGCTTTACGCGCGCATCGTTCCGGGAGAAAAGTCCGGCGAGTTCTTCGGTTTCTTCAATCTGCTCAGCAAGTTCGCGGCGGTCCTGGGACCCGTGCTGGTGGGGATCGTCAGCCACGCCACCGGCGAACCGCGGCTCTCGATCCTCTCCTTGCTGGTGCTTTTCGGGCTGGGCGGCGCGCTGCTCTGGAAGGTCGACGTGGCGGAGGGGGAGCGTCGCGCCCGGGAGTTGTAGGGCGGCTCGCTACGCGGCGGGTTGCCTTGGAAGACGCCAGGACACGAGCACCGTCAAGGCCGGGACAACCACGCCCAGGGCCAAAATCGCCGCCACCGGGTCTGTGCCGTGAGCCGATGCGAAGGCGTAAATCCCCATGCTCGTCAACATCGCGGCATTCTGAAAAAAATTCTGGACGGCCACGGCGGCGCCGCCGCCGACCGTATGATGACCGATCTGCTGGATCGCCGCGTTGAGCGGCACCACGAACAGACCGCCGGCGATGCCGATGGCGAGCAGCGTCGCCCTGGCCGGCCACAGGCTGTCGACGCCGGCCAGGAGGAGAAAAAAGAGGCTCAGCGCATAAGCCGCGTGCCGCGCGCGCCGGATGCGTTCGAGGGGGATGAGGCGCGGAACGATACCCGAGCCGATGACGATGCCGAGCGCGAGGAACAGGGTCAGTTGCGCGATGTCCCCGGCGGTTTGCATATCGAGCACTTGCGGCGCCCAGGCCACGAGAATGACACGCAGGGTGGCCGCCGAGGCCCAGAACAGGCTCAGGGCGATGAGCACCAGCCGGGCTCTTTCCGAAGCCAAAAGCTCTTTCATCACGCGCACGAGTTTCACCAAAGAGGAGCCCTGGCGCGCCCCGCGCGGCGGCAGCCTGGGCAAGAGGAGCGTGGCTCCCGCGGAGACGGCATAGAGCGCGACGGTCAAGCCGAGCGCAAGCTCGACCGAGGCATCGGCGAGCCTTGCGCCGATCACGGTGCCCAGCAGAATCGCGGCGATGGTCGCGCCTTCGATCCAACTGTTGGCCCGGACCAACAGCGCGTGATCGGCCAGTTCGGGCAAGATCCCGTATTTGGCGGGGCTGTAGGTTGCCGCGCCCGCGCCGACGACGGCATAGCCGATCAGCGGCTCGACGCCCATCAGAATCAGAAGCCCGCCGAGCGCCTTGACGGCATTCGCCAGGATCAGCACCCTCGGCTTCGGATGACGGTCGGCGAACGATCCGACCCAGGGTGTCAGCAGCACGAACGCCACCAGGAAAGCACTCTGCAACGCCGGGACGTACCAGGGGCCGCGATCGCCGCTTTGCAACACGATGGCGATGACGGTGAAGAGCATGGCGTTATCCGAAAATGCGGAGAGAAACTGCGCGGCGATCAGCGAACGGAGTCCCCGGTTCATGATTCGCTCCCTTCCCGGACGAACCCGGTAAGCGCCGGATAATCCACTTTGCCGGTGGCGAGCAGGGGCAGTTCACGGAATACCCGGATATCCTTGGGCAGATAGAGTTCGCCGAGCCCTTCCTGCTGCGCTCGGGCCGTGAGTTCGGCGCGGTCGGCGTTCCTGTATTCGGTGGCGAGCACGATCTTTTCGCCTTTCTTGGGATCGGACAGCGCAATCGCCGCGTGCCTCTGTCCCGGCCAAGCCCGCGCGGCCAGTTCCTCGACCGCGGCGAGCGACACCATTTCGCCGCCGATCTTGGCGAACCGTTTGACGCGGCCCAGAAAGGTGACGAAGCCTTCCTCGTCGAGGCGGACGATATCGCCGGTATCGTGCCAGCCCAGCCCGTACCGCGAGGCGGTCGGTTCGAGTTCGCCCGGACGCTCGGGCCGGAGATAACCCAGCATCACGTTGGGTCCCGCCACATGGAGCCGTCCGCCCTCGGCCACGCCGGGAACGTCTTCAAGGCGCCACTGGATGCCGGGAAAGAAGCGTCCCACGGTGGCTTCCCGGTAGTGCATGGACGTGTTCGCGGCCAATGCCGGCGAAGCCTCGGTGGCGCCGTAGCCTTCCAATACGCGGAGTCCGAATTTATCCATCCACAACCGGCGGGTATCGGCTTGCAGTTTTTCCGCACCGGCGAAGACGTGGCGCACGCTATAAAAATCATAAGGATGCGCATGCTTGGCATAGCCGTGGAGGAAGGTGTTGGTGCCGAACAGGATGGTGGCGTTGATGTCGTAGGCCACTTCGGGAATGATCCGGTAATGCAAGGGCGAGGGATACAGGAACAGGCGCATCCCGGACAGCAACGGCAGCAGCGTGCCGGCGGTCAGGCCGAAGGCGTGGAAGAGCGGCAGGACGTTGAGGATGATGTCCTGGGCGTTGAAATCGAAGCACGCGGCGATCTGTTCGCGGTTGGCGAGCAGGTTGGCGTGGGAGAGCACGACGCCTTTCGGCTCGCCCTCGGAGCCCGAGGTGAACAGGATGACCGCCGGATCGTCCGGCCGGCGCTGGCCCCGGTATCGGTAATCGGCGGCGAGCGCGGCGAGGAATGCTTTTGCTTTGTCCCAGGCGCCCAGCTCCCGGCCCAGGTCTTCCAGGTAGATCACCCGGACCTTTTCCGACAAGGCCTCCACGGTGTCCTCCAGCTTGGCCGTGGCCACGAAGCGCCGGGCGGTGACCACGGTCTCGATCTTCGCCGTGGCGCAGCAGGACAGGAGATTGCGGGTGCCGGCGCTGAAATTCAGCATGGCGGGAATGCGCCCGTAGACCTGTAGCCCCAGAAAGGCGGCTACCGTGTTGATCAAATTGGGCAGCAACAGGCCGACCGTTTCGCCGTCTTTTGTCTTTTCCGCCAGCTTGCGGCCCAGGGCGAAGACTTGCGCGATCAGCCGATCGTAGGTGAAGGGTTTCCGCTGCACGTCCTCCAGGACGCGATGCGCGCCGCCGTGAATCCTTCTCGCGTCGAGCAGGGCCGAGAACACCGTCCGTCGGTAGTTGCCGGTTTCGAACATCATCTCGCTCATCAGGCCGGACAGCATGAGCCCGACCTGGTGCCGCCGTTCGGGACCCGTTACGCCCGGCGGCGGATTGACCTGCCGCGGCGGAAGAATGTTCAGCGTGATCGGCGGAAACCAGCGCAGCCGCACCACCCCGTGCAGGCGGGAGAAGACCGTGTATTGGGTGCCGTCGATGCGGATCGGCAGAACCGTCGCGCCGGATTTTTCGGCGATCAGGCCCGCGCCGTCGTAAATCTTCATCAGCGCCCCGGTTACGGTGATGCGGCCTTCGGGGAAAATCACCGCTTTCCGGTCTTCTTTGAGGTAGTGGGTCAGCGCCTTGACCGAAAGCGGCTGCGTGGGGTCCATCGGAAACACCTTGGCGAACCGGAGGGCCGGCTGCACCCACCAGCGCTGCGCGATATGGGTGTTGATGGCGAAAGTCACCTCGTCCGGCAGAAACACCCATAACAGCAAGGGGTCGAGGTAGGACGAATGATTGGCGGCGATCAGCACGCGCGCCCCCGCCTTTTGGTAGTTTTCTAGACCGATGAGTTTGACGCGGAACAGCCGGGCGAGAATCCAGCGAAGAATCTTTTTTAGCATGATGTTCACCTCCGCGAGAGAGTCTAGGTCAAAAATAAACACTGTTCAATATATTTGGGCGAGGCGGACAAATTGTGGCGCAACCTCGGCGAACCGCTCCGATCAAAGGTAATATAGGATTTACCCGTAACCGTACCGCCTGCCATGATCCTGAAAACGCTTCGCCTGTCTTGTTTTGTGTTTTTTCCATGCCTGCTGCTCGGCGGCTGTACGCCGCTCACCCATCCCGCAGGGCCCAAACATGTGGAGCCGCAGCTCCGCAAAGCCCATTTTGTCGCTACCGACGGCGCCGTTTTGCCGGTGCGGTCCTGGCTGCCCGACAACGGCAAGGCCGAGGCGGTCATCGTGGCGCTCCACGGCTTCAACGATTACGGCAATGCCTTCGCCATGCCCGGCCGCTATTGGAGCGAACACGGCATCGCGCTGTACGCCTACGATCAGAGAGGCTTCGGGAATGCGCCGGGACGGGGGCTATGGGCGGGAATGGAGGCCTATGTCGACGATCTGAGGCAATTCACCCGATTGGCCGGGGAAAAACATCCGGGCAAACCCGTTTATATCCTCGGCGAGAGCATGGGCGGAGCGCTGGCGATCGTCGCGATGGCGTCGGAACGGCCTCCCGCGGCCGACGGGATCATCCTCTCGGCGCCGGCAGTCTGGGGCAGGGACACCATGCCCTGGTATCAGCGGGTCTTGCTTTCGGTTTCCGTGAGTACCGTGCCGTGGCTGCAATTGACGGGGGAAAGCCTCGGGATTCTCCCTTCGGACAACATCGAAATGTTGCGCGGACTCGGGCGCGATCCCCTGGTGATAAAGGAAACCCGGGTCGATGCGATTTACGGGCTGGTCAATCTCATGGACGAGGCCCTGTCGCGGGTCGAGCGCCTGAATAAGGAGGTTCTGGTCCTCTACGGCGAGCACGACCAGGTGATCCCCAGGGAGCCGGTTTCCCTGATGCTCAAGAAGCTGTCGAAGACCGGGCACGCCCGCGTCGCCTTTTACGAACAGGGCTATCACCTGCTGTTGCGGGATTTGGGCGCTTCCAAGCCCTGGGGCGATATCGCGGCGTGGGTCGCGGACCGGTCAAGGCCCTTGCCGTCCGGCGCGGACAAGCGGAACATGCTGGCGTTCCTCAATCCCTGAGGCATCGCGGCGGAAAGGCGGGGACGCTCAGCCGCCTTTCCGGAGGGCCTTCGCCAGCGCTTCCGCCATGGCGTTCTGAGGTTTGGGAGACGGTTGCCGGCGGGGTTTTTTGACGCCCGGTTCGGCAGCCCCGCCCGAGGGGCTCGGCGAACCCCGCTCCGGCCGCGGGGCGGCCGCCGCGTCCTTTTTCATCGACAGGCCGATGCGGCGCCTGGGCACGTCCACCTCCAGCACTTTCACTTTCACCACGTCGCCCGCCTTGACCACCTCGCGGGGGTCTTTGACGAACTTGTCGGACAAATGCGAGATGTGGACCAAGCCGTCCTGGTGCACGCCGATATCCACGAAGGCGCCGAAATTGGCGACATTGGTGACGACGCCTTCGAGCGTCATGCCGGGTTCGAGGTCCTCGATCTTGTCGATGCCTTCCTTGAACTGCGCGGTCTTGAACTCCGGGCGCGGGTCGCGGCCCGGTTTTTCCAGTTCGCGCAGGATGTCGGTGACGGTCGGGAGGCCGAAGCGTTCGTCGGTGTAGTTTTCGGCATTGACGCCGCGGAGAAACGCCGCGTTGCCGATCAGTTCGCGGATATCCTTGCCGGTGGCGCCGATGATGCGCTCCACCACCGGGTAGGCTTCGGGGTGCACGGCCGAGGCGTCGAGCGGGTTGTTCCCGTTCATGATGCGGAGAAATCCGGCCGCCTGCTCGAAGGTTTTCTCCCCTAGGCGCGGCACCTTTTTTAGATCGTCACGGCTGTTGAAAGCGCCGTTCCGGTTGCGGTATTCGACGATGTTCTGGCTGATGGTCTGGGACAGCCCCGAGACGTAGCGCAACAGCGACGCCGAAGCCGTGTTCACGTCGACGCCCACGGCGTTCACGCAGTCTTCCACCACGGCGTCCAGGCTCTTGGAGAGCTGCGATTGGTTCACGTCGTGCTGGTACTGGCCGACACCGATGGCCTTGGGCTCGATTTTCACCAGTTCGGCCAGCGGGTCCTGCAAGCGGCGGGCGATCGAGACCGCGCCGCGCAAGGAGACGTCGAGGTCCGGGAATTCCTTCGCGGCGAGTTCCGACGCCGAATAGACCGACGCCCCCGCCTCCGAAACCATTACCTTAGTGATGCCCAATGCGGGATGGCGCTTGATGAGATCGGCGACCAGCTGATCGGTTTCGCGGGACGCGGTGCCGTTGCCCGTGGCGACCAGTTCGACATCGTGCTTTTCGATCAGCCGGGCCAGCGTCGCGATCGATTGATCCCACTGGTTTTGAGGTACATGGGGATAGATCGTCGCCGTTTCCAGCAGCTTGCCGGTTCGGTCGACCACCGCCACTTTGACGCCGGTGCGAAGCCCAGGGTCGAGGCCCATGGTGGTGCGGGGACCGGCGGGCGCCGCCAGCAGCAAATCCTTGAGGTTCTTGGCGAAGACTTGGATCGCCTCGGCTTCGGCGGCTTCGCGGAGGCGCTGCTTGAGGTCGAGTTCGATGCGGGTCAGGATCTTGATTTTCCAAGCGTAATGCACCGTGTCCGCCAGCCAGCGGTCCGCGGGCCGTCCTTTGTCGGCGATGCCGAAGGTTCGCGCGATCCGGCTTTCCGAGGCGATGTGCGCGGCGTCCTCGTCCTTGCCCACTCTCAAGACGAGATCCAGCACGTCCTCGTTGCGTCCCCGGAACAGCGCCAGCGCGCGATGGGACGGAATCTTCGCGATCGGCTCGGCGAAATCGAAATAGTCCCTGAATTTCGCCCCGGCCTGTTCCTTTCCTTCGACGACCTTCGAGGCAAGGATTCCCTCGCTCCAAATCCTTTCGCGCAGTTCGGCCAAGAGCCCGGCGTGTTCGGCAAATCGCTCCATGAGGATTTGGCGCGCGCCTTCGAGGGCCGCCGCGGCGTCGGGAACGCCTTTGTCCGCATCGATATAGTTCCGCGCTTCCGTCTCGGGCACCCGCGACGGATCGCCGAGCAAGGCGTCGGCCAGGGGTTCGAGGCCCGCTTCCCGTGCGATCTGGGCCTTGGTGCGCCGCTTGGGTTTGAAAGGGAGATAGAGGTCTTCCAGCAGGGTCTTGGTGTCGGCGGCAAGGATGGCTTGTTCCAGTTCCGGCGTCAGCTTGCCCTGTTCCCGGATGCTGTCGAGGACGGTCCGGCGGCGGTCCTCGAGTTCGCGGAGATAAGCCAGCCGGACTTCCAGGGTTCTGAGCTGGGTATCGTCCAAACCGTCCGTCGCTTCTTTACGGTAGCGCGCGATGAACGGCACCGTGGCCCCTTCGTCCAGCAAGTCCACGGCCGCCTGGACCTGTCTTTCCCTGACGCCGAGTTCTTCTGCGATACGGGCGATGATGTTCATCGGCAAACCTCGAAAGCGAAAAGCCGGGAATTTTAGCACCCGCGGATGCTTCGAAACATCCGCGAGCGGGATCAGAGCGGCTTTTCGGCAATGACGACGGTGGGATCGTCGGTCTTGGGATGGCAGGTGAATCCGAGCCGCCTCATCAGGCCGAGCATCTTGACGTTGTTCGCCAGGATTTCGCCCCGGAAGGATCGCAGCCCCTTCTCGCGGGCGGCGTCCATCAGGCTGGACATCAGCCTCGTGCCGAGGCCGCGCCGCTGCCACTCGTCCGCCACCACCACCGCGAACTCGGCGGTTTCGCCGTCGGGATTGGTGAAATAGCGCGCCACGCCGAGCTCCGTTTCCTCGCCGCCGGAGTCGACGACGGCGAGGAGCGCCAGTTCCCGGTTGTAGTCCAGTTGGGTCAGGCGGATCAGCATGTCCTGACTCAGTTCCTGCAAGGCGTTCATGAAGCGGAAAAACTTGGCCTCGGGAGAGAGTTGTTTTACGAACCGTTTTTCGTTTTCCGCGTCTTCGGGCCGGATCGGCCGGATCGTGATGTTGGCGCCGTCGGCGAGCTGATATTGCCTGACCAGATGGCTGGGATAGGGGTGGACCGCCATGTGTCCGTAAAGCCCGCGCCCCGGCTGCGGCTCGCGCACGACGATGCGGGCGTCCAGGGCGAGTACGCCCTGATCGTCCGCCACCAGGGGGTTGATGTCCAGTTCCTTGATCTCGGGAAGCTCGCAGACCATCTCGGAAAGCCGCAACAAGACCTGCACGATCGCGTCCCGGTTGACCGGCGGGAGGTTGCGGAAGCGTCCGAGCAGCCGGGCGACGCGGGTCTGGTCGATCATCGTCCGGGCGATATGCTCGTTGAGCGGGGGCAGGGCGATCGCGCGGTCCTTGAGAATTTCCACCGCCGTGCCGCCGGAGCCGAAACTCACCACGGGCCCGAAAATCGGATCGTCGACCACGCCGACGAGCAATTCCCGCCCGTTGCGGTTGCGGTACATTTTTTCGACCGTAACCCCCTCGATCCGCGCGTCCGGTTTTCGGGCCTGCACCGCCGAGACCAGATCGGTATAGGCGTTCCGCACCGTCTGTGCGCTGTTGATGTTGAGCCTGACGCCGTCCACGTCGGATTTGTGGGTGATGTCCGGCGACAGGATTTTCAGCGCGACCGGGAACCCCAGGCATTCGGCCGCCGATAGGGCCTCGTTGGGCGAATGGGCGTTGAGCGCCGGGGGCACGGGTATGTCGAACGCGCGCAGCACGGCGCGGGTTTCGAGCGAGGACAGGAGCGTTCTCCGCTCCGCCAGGGCGCCCTCGATGATGAGACGGGCGCCGGCCAGATCGGGCGGCTGGTGCGAGGCCAGCGGCCCCGGCGCCTGCATCAGCATTTGCTGGTTGCGGTGATATTCCGCCAGAAAACCGAACGCTTCGAGGGCGCTTTCCGGGTTGGGAAAGGTCGGGATCTGATGCTTCGTAAATAAATCGCGCCCTTCCTGCACATGGGTTTTCCCCAGCCAGCACGTGAGTACCGGCTTGTGGGTTTGTTCGGCGGCGCGGATGACGGCCTGCGCCGCTTCCGTGGGATCGGTCATGGCCTGAGGGGTGAGCAGCACCAGGGCGCCGTCCACGCTTTCGTCGTCGAGACAGATCTTGACGGCCGCCTCATACCGTTCGGGCGTGGCATCGCCCAGGATGTCGACGGGATTGTTGTGCGACCAGTGCCTGGGCAGGACGTCGTTCAACTGCGCGAGCGTCGCCTCGCCCAATTCGGCGAGCCGGATGCCTTGCTCGACGGCCCGGTCGGTCGCCATCACGCCCGGCCCGCCCGCGTTGGTGACGATGACGAGGCGGTTGCCCTGAACGCGGTGCGGCGTCGCAAGGAGCTGGGCGGCCGCGAAAAGCTGCTCGATGGTGGTTGCCCGGACCACGCCGGCCCTTTGCAGCGCGGCGTCGAAGACATCGTCCGAACCGACCAGCGCGCCGGTGTGCGACATGGCCGCGCGGGACCCTTCGGCGTGGCGGCCGACCTTGATCACGATCACCGGCTTCATCCGCGCCGCGGCCCTGAGTCCGCTCATGAAGCGCCGCGCGTCGCGCACGCCTTCCACGTACATCAGGATGCTGCGGGTTTCGGGGTCGAGGGCGAGGTAGTCGAGGATGTCTCCGAAGCCGACGTCGGCGCCGGCGCCCAGGGACACCATGGTCGAGAATCCGATGCAATGGGCGCTCGCCCAGTCCAGGATCGCGGTGCAGAGCGCGCCCGATTGGGAGACGAGAGCGAGCGAGCCGGGCTGCGCGACGTTATTGCTGAACGTGGCGTTGAGGCCGACCGAAGGCCGCATCAGCCCGAGGCAGTTGGGGCCGAGTATCCGCATCCCGTAATGCTTGGCTTCGTCCAGCAATGCCCGCTCCAGCATTTGACCGGCGCCTTCCAGTTCCCCGAAGCCGGCCGACAGCACGATGGCCGCTTTGACGCCGTGCTGACCAGAGGCGCGGATGATGTGGGGAACGGTGGCGGCGGGCGTGGCGACGATCGCCAGATCGACGTGCTCCTTCACGTCTTCGATCGAGGCGAAACAGGCATGGCCCCGAATCGTCTGATGTTTGGGATTGATCGGATAAATCGGCCCCTGGAAGCCGTCTTCGAGAAGATTTTGAAAGATGCGGGCGCCCACCGAGTGGGTTTGCTCGCTGGCCCCGAACACGGCGATGGAGGCGGGGCTGAACAAATATTCGAGATAGTGTCGTGCCATGGTCTTGCTCCGGCAGCTAAAGCAGAATCGAACTTTGAGTTTGTTTTTGGCTTTTTATTTAAGTATCAATCGCTTTTAGTGATGCACTTGGATGCCGAAAATTCCCCTAGGATTGCCGAAGTCCTAGAAGTTTAGACCCTGAGGAGAAGAATTTTTCCGACTTCGTCGTCGGACAGCGGGACGGGATTGGTTTGCATGCCGGTTCCGCAGGCGTTGGCGACGGTCTTGGGGATATGGGCGGATTCCACGCCGAAACGGCCGAGCCGCTTCAGAGCGAGCCGACGAGCAGCCCCTGCTTGCCCGTAGGCGCGCGCCAGATTCGGCCGTTCCGCGCATTGGCCGGAACCGAACAGGATGCGGGGAAGGCGGGAAAAGGAAAATGCCGGGATGTTCGCCGAGACGCTCAGCTTCGGGCCTTCCGCCGCTGGATCGCGATATAAATTCCCACCAGAACGGCGCTGAAGATAATGACGTCAACCACCGCATGGCGGGAGTAGCGCACGATCAGTTCCTGATTTTCGCCGATGAAATAGCCGATCCAGCTCAGCACGGACACCCAGATCGCCGCCCCGAGCAGCGTGTAAAAGGTGAACTTGAGATGATTCATGTTCGCAAGGCCCGCCGGCAGGGAGATCAGATGGCGAACCACGGGCAGGAGACGGCCGACGAAGGTGGAAATCTCGCCGTGCGACAGGAAAAAGGTTTCCACCCGGTTGAAGTGCTCCTCGGTGATCCAGACATATTGGCCGTATCTGATCAGGAGCGGCCGGCCCAGCCAGCGCGCGACGAAGTAGTTGGCGTAAGCTCCGGCCAGGCTTCCCAGCGTTCCGCTGAGGATGACCAGGGTCATGTCCATCTTGCCCTGTTGGGCGAGGTAGCCCGCCGGCGGCATGACGATTTCGCTGGGAATGGGGAAAACCGAGCTTTCCATGGCCATCAGCAGAAAAATCCCGGTGTAGCCCATCGCGCCGATGGTCGTTACCAGCCAGGAGATCAGTTCGTGCATCGGGAGGTCCTTGAAGAAAGGGTTTTAAATCAATCCGCCTTGCAGGGGCACGAAGCTGACGGGCTCGACGATCTCCACCTGGAATCCGACTTCCGTGCGCGTGACCCGCTGAAGGAACTGCTCGCGTCCGTCGCCGATGGGAATCACCATGACGCCGCCCCGCGCCATTTGATCGAGCAGCGGCTGGGGCAGTTCCGGCGGCGCGGCGGTGACGATGATGCCGTGGTAGGGCGCGTAATCGTCCCAGCCCCAGCCGCCGTCGCTGTGTTTCAGGCGCACGTTGCGCAATTGAAGATCCTGAAGGCAGCGGCGCGCGCGCTGCTGAAGCGGGTAAATGCGCTCCACCGAATGAACCCGCTTCACCAGTTGCGCTAATACGGCGGTCTGATAGCCCGAGCCGGTGCCGACTTCCAGCACCTTGTCCAAGGGGCCTTTTTCCAGCAGCAGCTCGGTCATGCGAGCCACGATATAAGGCTGGGAAATCGTCTGGTTGAACCCGATCGGGAGCGCCGTGTCTTCGTACGCGCGGCTGGCGAAAGCCTCTTCGACGAAGATATGGCGGGGCGTTTCCAGCATGACCGCGAGTACCGCCGGATGGCCGATCCCTTGTTCCTTCAACCGACCGACCATGCGTTCCCGCGTCCTGCGGGAGGTCATGCCGATGCCCTGAAGACGATGGTTCATGGAATAACCTCGCGCGGCAGCCAGTCGGCCAGCCGCTGAAGACTTTCGTAACGGGTCAAATCGATTTGCAAAGGCGTGACGGACACGTAATGGTTGCGTACCGCGTAAAAATCGGTGCCTGGCCCGGCATCCTGCTCCGGACCGGCGGAGCCGATCCAGTAGATCTCGCGCCCGCGCGGGTCGGTCGTCCGGATCACGGGTTCCGCCTTGTGCCGCTGGCCGAGGCGGGTGGACTGGAAGCCGCGAAGCTCGCTCAGCGGGACGTCGGGCACGTTGACGTTCAGTATCGTATCGGCCGGCAAGGGGTGCTCCTGGATCTGTTTGAGCAAGGTCACGGCGACCTGGGCGGCGGTATCGAAATGCTGCGGATTGCTCGACGCCAAGGAGACCGCGACGGCCGGAAGCCCCAGGAAACGCCCTTCGGTGGCCGCCGCCACCGTGCCGGAGTAGATGACGTCGTCTCCCAGGTTGGAGCCGTGATTGATGCCGGCGAAGACCATGTCCGGCTCCTCGTGCAACAGCCCGGTGATGGCCAGATGCACGCAGTCGGTGGGCGTGCCGTCGATCTTGATGAAGCCGCTCTCGGACCGGCTGACGCGCAGAGGCCGGTCCAAGGTGAGCGAATTGCTCGCTCCGCTGCGGTTTCGTTCGGGGGCGACAACCGTCAGCCGCGCCCATTGCCCCAGCGCGTTTGCCAAGGCGATCAGTCCTTGGGCGGAATAACCGTCGTCATTGCTCAACAAAATATGCATCGGCATGCTCCCCCTTTGCGGATCATTTTACACAAGTGGGGCCGGTCGGGGCATCCGCTGCGACGGGCGTCGGCCCAAGGCCGCCCGGCTCGAAGCACCGCTAAGGAATTCGGGCGAGCTTGTTCCCGGAGCCGCCTTGACGCTGGCTAACGAATCCTTGACCATTGCATGGCTTTTCACGCCGTCCGAAGCTCGAGTCCGGCGTTCCACGAGATCCATCCGAACTTACCGCATGAAGGATTTCATCCGATGAACTCGCAAAGTTTGAATGGGCTGGCCGAGAAGCTCCGCGCCAACGCCCTCTACCAAAAATACGCCAGCCTGCCGGCCTTGGCTCAAAGGCTGATCCTGGTCAGTTCGATCACTTTTCTGACGACCTTGTTTTTGGCCGCGATTTACTTTTTCGTCGATCCGATCATCGCCATGGGCGCGTTCGCCAGCATCCTGGCGGGATTGGCCACGGGATTCGGCGCTTTGCCCGCATTGCTGTTCAAGGATGTTTCCCGCAGAACCCTGTATCTGATGCTGGGCGGCGCGGCGGGCGTGATGCTGGCCGCCACGGCGTTCTCGCTGATCGTGCCGGGCATCCAGTACGGCAATCAGCTATGGCCGGGTTTCGGCGTTTACGTGGTTGCGGTTGGGGTCTTGGTCGGCGCCGTTTTTCTCGTGCTGGCGGACAACTGGCTGCCGTATGAACGGTTTCTCGGCGAGAGCGGAGAAACTTTCGACTCGCTGCGGAAGATTTGGCTCTTTATCGCCGCGATCGTCATGCACAATCTTCCCGAAGGCATGGCCGTCGGCGTCAGTTTCGGTTCCGGCGACTGGCACAACGGCGCGGCCCTCGCGATTGCCATTGGCTTGCAGAACATCCCGGAAGGCCTGGCGGTGGCGATGCCGCTGGTGGCCTTGGGGTACCGGCGGCAGCAGGCGGTCCTGATCGCCACCCTGACGGGGCTGATCGAGCCGGTCGGCGGCTTCCTGGGCGTTGCCGCGGTCACGATGTTCTTGCCGCTATTGCCCGTCGGCATGGCGTTCGCGGCCGGGGCCATGCTGTTCGTCATCAGCGACGACATCATTCCCGAGACTCAATCCCAGGGCAAAGCCCGCTATGCGACCTTCGCGCTGATGTTCGGCTTTATCGTCATGATGATTTTGGACAACCTGATTACGGCTTGAGCACCCCGACCAGTGGCCTGCAATCTGATTTACGAAGCGGGAGTATGGCTGGATCGAAGCCTGCCCGCCATCGACTGGGCTCAATGGTGGGCCTCTTCCGGCACCGCGTTTGCGCTGGTCGCGGCGGCCGAATTCGGCGACAAAAGCCAACTGGTCTGCATGACCCTGGCGGCGCGGCACCGGCACTGGCCGGTCCTGTTCGGCGCCGTGCTCGCGTTCGCGGTCTTGAATCTGATTGCCGTGTCGTTCGGGGCGGCGGCGGCCCGCTGGTTGCCCGAATCCGTGGTGCTATTGGCCGTAGCCGTCCTGTTCGCGGTCTTCGGCGTGAAAGCCTTGCGGTTTAAGGAGGAGGAAGACGAGGCGGTCAAGGAGAAAAGCGGTCACGGAATCTTTCTGACGACCTTCCTGATGATTTTTTTCGCCGAATTCGGCGACAAAACTCAATTGGCGGTAGCGGGCTTGGGCGCGGCGGCTCCGCCCGCGCCGGTCTGGTTTGGCGCGACCGCGGCTTTGAGCGCGACGTCGGCCTTGGGCATTTGGGCCGGGGCCATGCTGCTGCGGAGAATTCCCCAACGGGCTCTCCATGTCGCCAGCGGTTTGCTGTTCTTGGGATTCGCGGTTTTCGCGGCAGCCGGGATAGCGCCCGAGGCGCTGTGGGACTGGCTCCAAAACGGCATCGACCGGACGGTTTCGGCGGTTCGGGAACTGTTTTCGTAGCACATCGCCTTTACCGAAAGGAGTCTGGCATAATGGACGATCACGTTGAAGCAACCTGGGTATTTCCCTAGCCCTCAGGATTTAGAGCCATGTTTGACAACCTAACCGAACGTTTAACCCATTCGCTCAAGAAGATTCGCGGCCAGGGCCGCCTGACCGAGAACAATATTCAGGACACTTTGCGAGAGGTGCGCATGGCCCTCTTGGAAGCCGATGTGGCTCTGCCGGTCGTCAAGGATTTCATCGAGCACGTGAAGACGCGGGCATTGGGGCAGGAGGTTCAATCCAGCCTGACGCCGGGCCAGGCGCTGGTGAAAATCGTCAACGAGGAATTGATCGCCATCATGGGCAGCGCCCATGAGCGGCTCAATCTGGCGATGCAGCCGCCGGCGGTGATCCTGATGGCGGGACTCCAGGGCGCCGGTAAAACCACCACCGTCGCCAAGCTGGCCCGCTGGCTCAAGGAGAACGAGCGCAAGTCCGTGGTGGTCGCCAGCGCCGACGTGTATCGGCCCGCCGCCATCGATCAGTTGCAGACGCTTGCCGCTGAAGTGGGCGCCGACTTTTTCCCGAGCGATCCTACCCAGAATCCGGTGGATATCGCCCGCAACGCCGTTGAACACGCCCGGAAGAAGTATAAGGACGTCGTCATCATCGATACGGCCGGCCGTCTTCACATCGACGACGAGATGATGGAGGAGATCAAGCAGATTCATTCCGTCGTCAAGCCGATCGAAACGCTGTTCGTGGTCGATTCGATGACCGGCCAGGACGCCGCCAATACCGCGAAGGCATTCGGCGACGCGCTGACCCTGACCGGCGTCGTCCTGACCAAAACCGACGGCGACGCCAGGGGCGGCGCGGCACTGTCGGTTCGACATATTACCGGCAAGCCCATCAAGTTCCTGGGCGTGGGCGAAAAGACGGCGGCGCTCGAACGTTTCCACCCCGATCGGATCGCTTCCCGCATCCTGGGCATGGGCGATGTCCTGAGCCTGATCGAGGAAGCCGAGCGCAAGATCGACAAGACCAAGGCCGAAAAGCTGGTCAAGAAGATTCAGAAAGGCAAGTCCTTCGATTTGAACGATTATCGCGACCAGTTGTTGCAGTTGAAGAATCTGGGCGGCGTCGCCGCGATGCTCGACAAGCTTCCCGGCATGGCGAACATACCGCAGCACGTGAAGGAAAAAGTGAACGACAAGGAGATGATCCAGCAGATCGCCATCATCGGCTCGATGACCAAGCAGGAGCGGGCATTTCCGGACGTGATCAACAATTCGCGCAAACAGCGCATCGCGAAAGGCTCGGGAACGGATATGCAGGACATTAACCGTTTGCTCAAGCAATACGATCAGATGCAGAAGATGATGAAGAAATTCAAGAAGGGCAATCTGGTGAACATGCTGCGCGGCATGAAAGGCAATTTAGGGCGGGGAATGCCCTTTTAACGCCGGATAAGCCTGGGAACCCCGTAAGGCGGGGTTCCCGCCGATCATCTTCGGATGACGAGCGCGCTCGGATGTCTGACGAAGATCGAATAATCGCCGCGTCGCCGCGATAGCCAACCCCGTACTTCGACGTTTCGGTTCAGATAGGTCTCCAGGGGAGGAAACAGATCGAGGTTCTCCCTCGCGATGCGGACGTCGAACCGATCGGAAAATTTCAGGCGGAAATAACGCCTGCCCGAAGCGACGGCGGATGGCGTGCCGGTCAAGCGCTGCCAGCCGCGCAGCGCCGGACCCGCGATCAGCGCCTCCACCGGCTTCGGCCGGTATTCCTCCATCCCCCAAATGCCGCGCCTTGCCTGCTCCGCCCGGTTTTGGGCCTGGGCCAAGGCCGCCGCGTATTTGAGATTGGGCGGATGAATGTCGACGAAAGCCAAGCCCGCTTCCACCAAGGCCAGGTTGATGTGTTCGCCGCCATCGGTAAACACATGGGCCAAGAGCCGTCGATACTTGTCGCGAAGCTCTCCGTCCTGCTCCAGGCGCACCGCCCGGCCCGTCAATTGCCGCCGGAGCCAAAGCTTCGCCTCTTCGCCCCCCGCTTCGCCGATCTTCCTGGGACTGTCCACCTCGGGCGTATTGATCCCAAGCAATCGGACTTTCTCGCCGTTGCCGAGCAGGACGGTGTCTCCGTCGAACACGCTTTTTACGACGTAGATCGCCGGCGCCGTGTCGATGCGCGTGCGTTCGGCGCCTTCGACGGCATGATCGGAATAGTGCGTGCGGCCGCCGCTGTCCTTCCAGCGGAAGATGTCGTTGCTTTGAGCCGGATCGTAGAGCCCCGCCAGAAGCGCGGAGACGACAAGGATCAAGGAGAAAAGGCGAATCAGGAGCGATGTCTGCATCGGTACGGTCATTGAGTCAGAGGCCGCATGCCAGCGGCGAATTTTAATTATCCTGGAAACGGCAGTTGGACGCGTCCGAGCGGTGAAATCGGTAGAAGGCAGGATGGTCGGAATTCATAGGGCTTTTTTACTCCATCCAAGCGGTCCAACTGCCGTTTCCAGGATTATCGGCAAGGTCAGCCTGGTTTTTTCTTGTCTGTACCGCCGGGGCGGGGATATTCTCGATGTCGGCTCCGCCGGCGGCGCGAGCGTGCACCCGCGGAAAAGGTCTAACAAGTATGCGACATCGAGGCTGTTACGACCATGCACCGGCGATTTTCCGATCTTAAGAACAAAACCTTCGATTTACTGGTCGTCGGCGGCGGCATTTATGGCGCGTGGACGGCTTATGACGCGGCGTTGCGCGGATTTTCGACGGCCTTGATCGACAAGGGGGATTGGGCCGGAGCCACTTCATCGGCATCCACCAAGCTGATCCACGGCGGGTTGCGTTACCTCTCTCAGGGGCGTTTCGGACTGGTGCGAAAATCGTTAGTCGAGCGGCAGCGGCTGATGCGGCTTTGCCCGCACCGGGTCGAAGCGCTCCGTTTCGGCATTCCGGTCTACCGCGGAGATCGCTTGGCGTCATGGCGATTCCGCCTAGGCCTCTGGATCTACGATCTGCTGGGCAGCATCGCCGGCTCCGAAGCGGGCCACGAGCGTCTGGGAGCGGAAGCGTTCGTCCTCCGTTTCCCCTGGGTCCGCGCGGCGGGTTTGGACTGCGGCTGGATTTACGGCGATGCGCAGACGGACGATGCCCGATTCGTATTGGAACTGGTGTCCGGGGCCATGGCTGCCGGCGCCGTGGCGGTCAACTATTGCGGAGCCATCGAGTACGAGGAGCGGCGCGGGCAGGCCATGGGCGCTATCGTCAAGGATCAGGTGACCGGGGAGCAGGCGCCTGTCCGCGCCCGCTGCATCGTCAACGCGACCGGCGCATGGGTAAAAGACATGCCCGGGGTTTCGCCCGCGGCGTTCCGGCTCTGCAAGGGCATTCACCTTGTTCTGCCGCGCCTGCCCGGCAAGGATGCTCTGCTGTCCGTATCGGAAACGGACGGACGAGTCATCTTTTTCGTGCCGTGGTACGGGCTCACCTTGCTGGGCACCACCGACACGGATTACGCGGGCAATCCCGCCGATGTCGCCGTGGAGCAGGGCGATGTCGATTACCTGCTGCGAGCGGCAAACCGGGTGCTCGGTTCCGTGCAATGGGGCGAGGACGATATCCTGGGCGGCTTTGCAGGTCTCCGGGTGCTGAAGAGCAGGGAAGGACTTGCGCCATCGGCGCTGAGCCGCGAGTGGACACTGAAAGAACTGGATAACGGGATACTGGTCTCGGTAGGCGGCAAGTTCACCTCGGCGCGTCAGGACGCCGCGGCAATCGTCGATAGAGTGTGCCGCAAGCTCGGCGTTCGGCGGCCTTGCATGACGGCGGACTTGGCTTTCCCCTGGACGCCCGCCCAAGACTATTCGGAATGGCTTCGGGAGAAGATGGCGCGAGGCCGGAGCTTGGGGCTTGGCGATGAGGAGGTTCGTTGGCTGGGTTTCCGCCACGGCAGGCGGATCGACGAGATTTTCCAATGTATCGAGCGGGATAGTGCTCTCGGTTCGCGTGTTTTGCCGGACTTGCCTTTGGTCGCCGCCGATCTCTTCCATTGCGCCCGGAGCGAAATGATCGTTCACTTGGAGGACTTGCTGCGGCGTCGTCTCCCGTTGCTTCTTTTGTATCGATTTTCTCTCGACGAAATGGAGGCCATCGCGGCCGCCATCGCGCCTACCCTGGGATGGGACAAGGCGCGCGAGCGACTCGAGATCGAAGGCTGTCTGGCCGATTACCCGAAGCTCCAAAAATCGGGCAATCCGCGTTTTTCATTCGCCCGGCCGACGGCGAGTTCTCATCCCGCCCGTTGAAGCCGGTCCGAATTTGGCGCCGCTTGACGGCCGAGCCGTCCCAGGGATTGTCCCATGCGGACGATACTGTCGGCGGTCAGCGCTTCCTCCCATTCGACGGCGCCGTCGCCGAACAGAACGATGATCGTGGACCCCATGTTGAAGCGCCCCATTTCCTCTCCGCGGGAAAGCACGGGGGGATTTTCCGGATAATGCCAGGTTCGTGGCGCTTTGCCGGCCGGCGGAGTGACGACGCCGTGCCAGACCGTTTCGATGCTGGCGACGAAGATGGCTCCCACGAGGATCAGGGCCATCGGCCCGGCTTCGGTGTCGAACAGGGCGATCACGCGCTCATTGCGCGCGAACAGGTTCGGGACGTTGGCCGTGGTCGCCGCATTGACGCTGAACAATTTTCCGGGGACATGGGTCATTTCCCTGAGCGTCCCGCCGAGAGGCATGTGCAGGCGGTGGTAGTCCCGCGGCGAGAGATAGATCGTCGCGAATCGTCCGTCGGCGAACAGCTTTGCGTTTTCCGCATGTCCGCCGAGCAGCTCGACGACGCTGAAGTCCTTTCCCTTGGCCTGGATGATGCGGCCCTCGGAAATCGCGCCGATCCGGCTGACCGTGCCGTCCGCCGGACAGATCACGGCGCCGGGCTCCGAGGCGATCGGACGGGTCTCCGGCCTGAGCGCGCGGGTGAAGAACTCGTTGAAACACCCGTAAGCCGCCGGGTCCGGCTCGAGAGCCTGCTCCATGTCGACGCCGTACAGCCTGATGAAAGAGCGAATCATCGCGTCTTTAAAGGCGCCGTTCCGGCAACGGGTTATCGAGCCCATCAGCCGCGACAGGCCGTGCTGGGGCAGTGCATGCTGGCCCAGCGCGAAAAGCTTTTCCGAGATAGACATACTTGGATTGCCAGGTACTTGGCGGAGAAACGATCAATAACCCCGGTCGGCCAGAACCTTTTGCGCGGCGGTTACGGCCGCTCCGGTCGCAATCGAGGCTTTGGTTTCGGCGAGCACGGCTTCGAGCGCGCTCAAACACACCAAAACGTTCTTCGGGGACGCGCTGAATCCCATGAGTCCGATGCGCCAGATTTTGCCGGCCAGCGCTCCGAGTCCCGCTCCGATTTCGAGCCCGTAGCGGTTGAGCAGGGCTGAGCGGACATGAGCGTCGTCGGCGCCTTCCGGGATCGCGACCGCGTTGAGCTGCGGCAAACGGGCCGCCTCCGGTACGATAAAGCGCAGCCCCATGGCTTCGAGCCCGGCTTTCAGGGCGGTGTGCATGTCCCGGTGCCGCTGCCAGGCATTCTCCAGCCCTTCTTCCTGCAACAGCGCCAGCGCCTCGTGCAGGCCGTACAGCGCATTGATCGGAGCGGTGTGATGATAGGCGCGTTTCGTGCCGCCGCCCCAATAGTTCATTACCAGGCTGAGATCCAGGAACCAGCTCTGAACTTTGGTCTTGCGGTTCTTGATGACCTCGATCACGCGCGGGTTGAAGCTGACCGGCGAAAGACCGGGCGTGCAGGAAAGGCACTTCTGCGAGCCGGAGTAGATGGCATCGACGTCCCATTCGTCCACTTTTAGCGGAGAACCGCCGAGCGAGGTCACGGCGTCCACGATGACGAGGCAGCCGTGCTCGTGGGCGAGCCGGGCAAGCGTCTCCACGTCCGAGCAGGCGCCAGTGGAGGTTTCGGCCTGGACGAAGGCGACGATCTTGGCTTCGGGGTGAGCCCTGAGGGCGTCGGCTACCTTGTTCGGGTCCACCGGCATGCCCCACTCGTCTTCGACCAGGACGGCCTTGCCTCCGCAACGTTCGACATTTTCCTTCATGCGGCCGCCGAAAACGCCGTTCTGGCAGACGATCACCGTATCGCCCGGTTCCACCAGATTGACGAAGCAGGTTTCCATGCCAGCCGAGCCGGGAGCGGAAACCGGCAGGGTCAATTCGTTGCCGGTTTTGAAGGCATAGTGCAGCAACGCCTTCATTTCATCCATCATATCGATGAAACGGGGGTCCAGATGGCCGATCGTCGGTCGCGCCATGGCCTCCAGGATTCTCGGGTGGACGTCGGACGGGCCCGGGCCCATCAGGGTGCGGACTGGGGGATGGAAAGATCGGATGCTCATGTTTTTATGTCTTTTTTATATGTACGTGAGTGAAGTGATGATGCTCGTCGAGATAAAGCGTGAGATCGGCGCGGCTCGGCATTTCGTCCAGCGTATGCCGGGTCAGGCGCTCGTAATGCATGATGAAGCGCCGCAGCGCGGCGTCGTCCATCAGGCGATGCCGGTCTTCCGGACCGGTTTTTTCGGCCAGCTTCCGTTCCTGCAGGCTGCGCCATTCGAAGACGCTGTCCATTCCGGGGACTTTGAGTAGGATCAGCCTGTCCAGTTCCCCGAAGAGTGTGGCGTAGTCGCCCTTGAGCCGATCGTTGACGTAACGGCGCCACGCGCCGTCCGAATCCTCGTTTTTCTCCAGTTCGTTGACCGGCGCAGCGAGCGCATCGTCCGACTGCGGCCGTGCGCCGACGCACCAGCCCTCGAAAATGACGATATCGGGCCGTCCGCGCACGATCGGCCATTCCGTTGAGGGTTTGCGGTCGTCGCGCGCCTTGTCGAAGGCGGGCAGGGGAGTCGGCGTAGCCGCTCCGGCTGTCTTCAGAGCGCGGAGCGTATTCAGTCCGAGATCGACGTCATGGGTGCCGGGCACGCCTCGGGTCAGCAAGAGCGGATGAATCTCCCGCGCCAGGCGCTCCCGCTCGGCACGGGTTTTATAGATGTCGTCTATGGAAAAGCCGGCGACGCGAAAGCCATAGGCTTTGCTCAGGACCCGTTGGAGAAAGTCGCACAGCGTGGATTTTCCCGAACCTTGGGCGCCGTTGACGCCCAGCACCAAGGTCCCGGCCGATTTCTGCCGGCGCACCCAGTCCGCCAGCGGAAGATAGACCGCGGCGAGTTCCGCCGTCAGGCTTTCGTCGATGCGATGGGCGCGCATCCGCTCGGTAAAAACGGGCTCGATGCGCTTCCAAAGCGTGTCGTACCCGGCTGGCGTGATTGTCCCGGCAGGCCAGAGCGCGCGCGGTTCGGCGGCGGACACGGCGTTCAGACCACCTTGTCGCGCGGGGGCTGCCCGGCAAAGAAGGCCGTGACGTTTTCGATGACCCGCATGCCCATGGCCTCGCGGGTTTCCAGCGTGGCGCTGCCCAAGTGCGGCAACAGCGCGACGTTGTCCAGTTCGAGGAACCCTTTGTTCAGGTTCGGTTCGCCCTCGAACACATCGAGGCCGGCGCCTCGGATGGTTTTCTTCTTCAAGGCTTCGATCAAGGCCGCATTGTCGACCACGTCGCCGCGTGCGGTGTTGATGAGGTACGCCGTGGGCTTCATCGACGCGAGGCGCTCGGCGTTGATGAGGTGGCGGTTTTCCTTGCTGCCGGGACAGTGCAGGGCCACGAAATCGGCGCGGCGCAGCACGTCTTCAATGCTGCCGCATTGTTCGGCGTCGAAGGATTTGACGACTTCGGGAGCCGGCGGATACGGGTCGAAGAAGATGATCGGCATGTCGAAGCCGAAATGCGCCTTTTTCGCCATGGCGCGGGCAATGCGGCCGAAACCGATCAGCCCGAGGGTTTTGCCGGTGATCTTGGTGCCCATCATGTGCGTGGGGTGCCAACCGGTCCAGTCGCCGCTGCGGACATGGCGCTCGCCTTCGCCGCCCCGGCGGGCGGCCATCAGCATCAGCAACATGGCGATGTCGGCGGTGCAGTCGGTGAGGACGTCCGGGGTGTTGGTGACGGTAATGCCGCGCGCCTTGGCGGCCTCGATGTCGATATGGTTGAAACCCACGCCGAAGTTGCCGAGGATCTTGCAGCGGAGAGGTTCGGCGCTCAATACGTCGGCCGTGATGGGGTCGGTCACCGTCGGCATGACCGCGTCGTAGTTGCGCAGAGCGTCTTTCAGCTCTTCAGCGGTCATCGGATGGTTGTCCGCGTTTAAGGTGACGTCGAACAGTTCCTGAAGCTTGGCTTCGCAGGCTTCGGGCCAGCGGCGCGTGACTAGGGCTTTGGGTTTGCTCATGGTGCAGGCTCCAAATTACGCAAGGTGGGCATGGCCCACCTTGCCCGGAATTTCCGTCCTCTTTCGCGTGGGGAGAAGCAGAAGAGTGAAGGCCGATCAGCGCGGTTTGACGGCCGGCGCCGTTTCGCGCCAGTATTCGCAGGCCGCCGCGATGCCGCTGCCCGGCACGACCTGGATGCCGACGTCGCGCATGGCCATTTCCGCGCCCGCGATGGCGCTGCACAGCATCAGTTCGTTGAGATCGCCCAAGTGGCCGATGCGGAACACTTTGCCCATGACTTCGCTCAAACCGGCTCCGAGAGAGAGGTTGTAGCGGTGATACGCATGATGCATGACGTCGCGGGCATCGTAACCTTGCGGAACGACGATGGCGGACACAGTGTTCGAGTACCGCTTAGGATCGCGGGCGCACAATTCCAGGCCCCAGGCTTTGACCGCGCGGCGCACGCCTTCGGCGAGCCGGTAATGGCGGGCGAATACGTTCTGGAGCCCTTCCCCGAGCAGAAGATCGATGGACTTGCGCAGCCCGTAAAGCAACGGGATCGACGGCGTATACGGGAAATAACCGCCGGCGTTGTGCGTCATCTGATCTTGAATGTCCAGAAAGCAGCGGCGGCTCTTGGCGCTGTGGCGCGCTTCCAGGGCTTTTTGGCTGAAGCACAGCAAGGCGAGGCCCGCGGGCAGCATGAAGCCTTTTTGCGAGCCGGCGAGGCCGATGTCGATGCCCCATTCGTCCATGCGGAAATCGATGCTGGCGATCGAGCTGACGCCGTCCACGTAAAACAAGGCGGGGTGGCCGGCCGCATCCAGGGCCTTGCGCACGCCCGCCAGGTCGTTGGTGACGCCGGTGGCGGTTTCGTTGTGGCAAATCAATAAGGCCTTGATTTCATGGCTGCTGTCGGCTTTGAGCCGCGCTTTCAATTGGTCGAGCGGTATGCCTTCGCCCCAGGGAAGTTCGACATGCTCGACGTCGAAGCCGAGGCGGCGCGCCATGTCGATCCACAGGTGGCTGAACTGGCCGAAGCGGTAAGCCAGGACCTTATCGCCGGGAGATAAAGTATTGGTCAGGGCGATTTCCCAGCCGGCGGTGCCGGTGGCCGGAAAGATGAAGCATTGGCCTGCCTGGGTCTGAAAGATTTTCTTGAGGTCTTCCAACAACGGCTTAACCAGCTCCGGAAAATCGGGGCGCCGGTGATCTTCCATCGGCACATGCATGGCGCTCAGGATGGAGTCCGGAGTATTGGTGGGACCGGGAACGTAGAGATGAGTGCGACCTGGCATTAATTTCACCTTATGGAACGTGGTTGCGTTTAAACGGCACGAGAACGCGCTGGAGCTTAAAACCGGATACGGACCGCCGAAGACCGCCTGAAAATAGCCCGTAATCATGCCACAGGGGGGAAGTTTTCTTCAAGGTGGGCATTTTGGCCGGGGACGAGGAGTAATTCGGTGTTTTTTCTTCATGATTCCGCAAATTTGAAGTCCGTCCGGCGCAGAATGACATAGCCGATCTCTGCCTCCGATCGAGAACTGCGATGGTAGGGCATTTTTACGTAACGCGGAGAAAGGTCTTTCAGCGCCACGCCCAGGCGCTTTCTCACGAACGCGGCGAGTTTCTCCGGGGGGGCGGCGGAGCGCTTGACTAGCCAGACGATCAGAATATCGTCTTCCGGCCGATCGGGAAAAGGCTGCTCCGATCGCGGCGAAAAGGCTTGGCAGCGATCCGGAAATTGAAGACGGAAATTACCCGCGACGTGGGCGTTATGACCGATGATGATGCCTTCCCGGAATCCGTTCGCGCGGATATGTCGGGCGAATTCGGAGAACGGCAGATTGATGTCCGTGGGCCGGTTCAACCAGTCGGCGGCGGACACGCGCGTATACATGAGGATCACGACGAGCGCGCCAGCGGTAGCGGCGAGGCCGAGAAAAGCGCGGCACCGGCCGGCCGTAAGCTCTTCCGCCGGCAGGGCGGAGAATAGCAAGGGCGGAAACAGCACCATGAAAGGGTATAGCCAGCGCGTTTTTATTTGGCCGGTCAACCCGAGCGTTGCGAGCAGGAGCGCCACAAGAACAAGAAAGTACCGGCTGAGGAGCGCGCTCCCCAAGGATTTCGGAATCGCCTCGATCGGGCGGCGCCATACGCGCCTAAACACCAGGAGCCACGCTGCCGATAGCGGAGCGATGTAGGCGCCGGCGGCAACCGCAAACTTGGCGGCGGGATTCGCCTGTCCGGCGCCGGCCGCGGGCATCAGCTTGTCGATGCCGTCGCTCAATGCTTCGCCATGATGCCAGAGCCACCATCCGTGCGGCGCGTAGAGCAGGCCGCCCACCGACACGGCGGTCAGCGTGCGGGGGGCGAAAAGCGCCGCGCGGCATTGGGGAGCGGTCAGGCAAGCCCCCAGTAGCGCCAGGAGATGCAGTGCGAAGTTGGATTTGGACAGCATGCCCAACCCCAGGGTGACGGCGAATCCCAGGTGGCTCGCGAGCGATCGCCGCTCCAAAAGCATGATGGCGAAATACATGTTCGCCGCCGCCAGAACGGCGGCCAGCACCGAGTGGGTGAGGTCGCGGGCCGATTCCCAGGCGATCGGGGGCATCAACAGCAGCGCCAGGGCCGAGAGCACGGCGCGCCGGTCGTCTTTGACGATTTCTCGCGCCGCGAGAAAAGCGAATGCGTAAAGCGCGAATTGCAATCCATTCTTTACCAGGGACAGGGCCAGCACGTTCGGGCCGAACACGGCGAAGGCGGCCTTCTGGAGCCAGGTATACAAAGGCGGTTGGCTCGAGTAGCCCCATAGCAGCCACTGGCCGAACAGCATCTGCTCCGCTTCGTCCAGTTCGAGGGCATCCGGAAACGCCGTTCGGATAAGTAGCTGTAGGACGAAATAACCGCCCGTCCCTAACAGGAATCTTCCTTGAATCGACGCCATGCCGCTTTACCCGGCCAGCATTGCGAAGCCGTAGGCCAGCGCCAGAGCGAGGTAGATGATAAAGCTCAGGCCCAGAAGCCAACATCCCGAAGCGGGCGGCCTGGCCCAGGCCGGCAGCAGCGGTGCAAGGCGCCGGTAGTTGAGCAGGTACAGGGCGACCGGGAACATGACGGTTCCGGCGAAGCCGATGACGGCGCTGGTGAGGATCAGCGTACCCGGCGCGTCGAGCAGCATGGTCAGCGACGTCACCACGGTCAGCAGAGCCAGGAAAATGTAATACCAAGTGCGTAGCGCAATCCGCCGGCTTTTCGGGAAAAGCACGTGGACGATGTCGGCCTGCATGCGGCTGACGGCATCCGCCGTCGCCAGCCAGGTGTCGGTCAGGAAAGCGGCGGCCACGATCAGAAACAACAGCCGCCCGATCTCGCCCCAACCCACCTCGAAAAAGCGGCTCTGCACCACCGCAAGCTCGTAATCCTGGGGCAGCAAGCCCTTGGGAAACAGCAGGGCGTAGGCCAGAAGACAGGTCATGAGCGTCGTCAGCAGATTGCCGACGATTCCGACCGCCACGTCGGCGCGAAGGAATTGCCGCCATTTCCGCCAATGGCGCTCGTTTTCCGGCCAATCGTCCGGGAGAAAGCCGTCGCTGGTGATGACCTCGGGCTTGCCGGCAATGGGGCCCGTGATCTTGCCCATGTGCGCCGCCATCCCCACGCCTTTGTCGCGCAGCCAGTACGAATAGAACAAAATCCAAAAGCCTCCCAATCCCGCGAAGGCGATGGCGGTGAGGAGCTTGGTGGCGTCCTGAGCTTCCCAGGGGCGGGACGGCGGAGCCGTGGGACCCGCCAGGCCCTGGAGAAAGCCCGGTATCGCGGCGACGACTTCGGTCTGGAGGCAAGCCCAGAGCAGGCCGGCTACGGTAGTGACCGCCACCGCTTTCATGAAGCGCTCGACGAAGACATACACCACCTTGCTGAGTACGATGGCCGCCAGGAACACGGCGATCGAACAATATCCCCAAAACAGCGACTGGCTGCGGGCGTCCCAGCCGTCGGGGAAGTGGGTCAGCGCGGCCAGAGCCGTACCGCCCGCCGAGGCGAAGGCGCCGAACCAGAGGAAAGAGACCGACATCAATATCCAGAGAAGAATGCCGAAGGCGCGGTTGAGCCGGATGAAACCGTGAAAAATGCTCTCGCCGGTCAAGAGCGTGTAGCGGCCAATCTCGACGTTGATCGGATACTGGAGCAGGCAGGCCGGAATCAAGAGGAAGAGGAAGGTCAGGCCGTACTTGGCAATCAGATAGGGCCACCAGATCAGCTCGCCGCTGCCTTGCGCCAGCGCCATCCACACGATTCCGGGACCCAGCGCGGTCCACCAGCCGGGAAACGCGGGCAGCGGTTTTCGGACGAGATCGGGCAGCGCGGCGTCGCAAGATGTCGGACGATTCATAGTATTGTTGTTGTCAGTGGGCCGAGTGGCGGATTAAAAAACGGATTAGCTTAGCGTTTTGGCGGCCACTCGCAAAATATCCAGAAGATCGAAAACGCGGGCCACGTAGTGATCCCGGACCCGATAATTCGAAGGCTCCTTCCCGCGAAGTTCGTCGCAGATCGCGTCGACAAAGCGGTTGAGGCGTCTCTCGTGCAGGCCGGTCTTGGCCAGCAGCGGATCGACGACGACCCAGGACAGCGCGGCAATCGCGCTGACGGCGGCCATCATCGTGCCGGTGGCGGCGACGATCAGCCCGGCCGATGCGGATGCCGGAAAGAGGCTGTAATACCAGGCACCGATCGCGGGGCCCAGCCAGAAATTGGCAATCGCCGCGTGCTGGGCGATGGCGGCGGCGGCCGCCATGCCGGTCGAGAGCGCGCCCGGCAGGGCTTTGTTGAAGGCCGCGTAGCTGGTGGCGAGCGAGATTAGGCTGCCGGCGAGTTCGGTCACGGCAGCCCGGGTTTTGCCGTATTCGGCCAGGTTGCTTTCCAGTTTCCGGCGGAATTCCGGGCAATCGGCTTTGCTTCGGATTTGTTCGAGGAATCGGTCGCACAGTTCGGAAATCTCGGGGCGGCTCAAAATGGCTTCCAGGAGGGCATCCCGGCGGGATGTCCGTTCCCCCTGAGCGTAGGGCAGTTCCAGGAGTTCGGTATAGATCAGCCACTGCAATTCCCGTTGCAAGGACGTCGGTATGCCGGTAGGCATCTTGTCCAGGCTCCGGCCGATCTTGTGCGCCCCGGCTTTTCTGAAAAGAGCCGCCGCGCCATGGATGACGAAGCTGGGCAGGCCCCATAGCATGTTCAGCGGATGTTTGTAGAAATCCTTGCCGAAAGTCTTTTTGTGGAGCGTCAATGCGCCCCTGAACGAAAAATAGCGTTCGACGAAACCGGGAACTTTGGCCTTTCGCGAAGCCAAATACGTTTCAATCCCTTGTGTCACGGCGCATTCGATGGTCCGGTGCATGTCGGTTTCCATGGGCATTCGTCCTGTCGGATGGATCGGCCCCGCTCATGAGATGCAGGCGCCGAAGGGGATGGGCTCGCTGTGCCGCCGATGCGGAAATCTTGAAGGCTTGATTCCTTATTAACTGACGTTACGCAGAAGGGCGTGGACTTTGGTAAGTTGGAGGAATGAACAACGAACTCCTTGAACTTTATACAGACTACCTGATTAGCAGCTTCGGTGCCGCCACGGCCACGGGTTTATCGGAAATGGTGGGCGGGACGATCAGCCATGACCGGGTAACGCGGTTTTTAG
>Ga0196981_1000238_pt1 | contig 33089 bp, 39 predicted proteins | sample S3_2013CmetaG_FD_155462 | JGI IMG/M metagenome (GOLD analysis project Ga0196981, IMG submission 155462) | Soil microbial communities from Anza Borrego desert, Southern California, United States - S3_20-13C | ecosystem: Environmental > Terrestrial > Soil > Desert | place: USA: California... | reverse complement strand
GGATGACATGTAATGGATTATTTCCTGGGAAACGCCTTCAGCGCCCAGTCCGCGATGCCGCGCATGTCGTCCGCCGTGACGCTGGCTGTTGATTGCACGGCCATTCCTTGCACAACCGTGGCATAGAACCGCGCAAGGTCGGCCGCGCTGACGCTGGGCGGCACGTCACCCTCCGCGATGCCTTTTTCGATGCGGCGGCGCAGCGCGGTCTCGGTCAATTGGCGGCGGCGGGCCAGTTCTTCCTGAATCGGCTTCGCCTCTTCGCCGCAGGAAAGCGCTCCCTGCACCATTAAACATCCTTTGGGAGATTTTGGGCAGGCGGTGCCGTCCGCGACGCCATAAATAAATTTCTCCACCGCTTCATAAGCCGTCGGCGCCGCCAATGTTTCGTCGAGGCGCTTTTTCGATTCCGCAGCGTATTTGTCGAGCGCCTTGCGGAACAGCTCCTCCTTGTTGCCGAAAGTCGCGTAAAGGCTCGGCCGGTTAATGCCCATGGCGGCGGTCAGGTCGGGCAGGGACGTGCCCTCGTAACCCTTCGCCCAGAACACATGCAGCGCGCGCGTGAGCGCGTCGTCGAAATTGAATTCCCTCGGGCGGCCGGGCGACATGTGATTCTCCCTTAAAATATGTATCTATAAGTATAGTATCATTTCCGCCTCGGACCGTCCAGCGGCGTATTATGTACTGTATCTATCCGCTAGCCATTTTATCCTGTACCATAAAGCAGCAATAACAGTGGTTTATACGCCTGTGGGGGAAATATTATCGTTCGGTACAAAAAGGTGTTGACCACAGCCGATTCTGCTGCGCATACTTTACTTATCGGTACAGAATGATTTGTGCCACCCCATGAAACAACAGCAGACGGAGAATTCAAATGGCGAAATCACTGACCGGCAAGGCAGCATTGGTCACGGGCGGCTCGCGCGGCATCGGCGCGGCGATCGCAAAACGGCTCGCGGCCGAGGGCGCAAAGGTCGCGATCACCTATGTCAGCAACAAGGACAAGGCGGATGCGGTCGTAAAGGAAATTCAGGCGCAGGGCGGTGAGGCCGTGGCGATCCTCGCGGATTCCGGCGATCGCAAGGCGGTCGCAGCCGCTGTCACCAAAACCGTGCAGGCGCTTGGCCGGCTCGACATCCTCGTCAATAATGCGGGCGTGGCGGTGCTGGGCTCCGAGGGTACGCCCGAGGAAATCCAGGCCGCGCTCGACCGCCAGTTCGCCGTCAACGTGCACGGCCCCGCCGCCGCCGTCGACGCGGCAGCCGCGCATATGAACGACAACGGCCGCATTATCACGATCGGCTCGGTCATGGGCGACCGCGCGATGTTCAAGGGCGCGTCCGGCTATTCCGCGACGAAAGCCGCGGTCGCGGGCTACAGCCGCGGCTGGGCGCATGATTTCGGCGCGCGTGGCATCACGGTGAATACCGTTCAGCCGGGGCCGATTGATACCGACATGAACCCCGCCGACACCGAATTCGCGAATGTCATGAAGGGCATGACCGCGCTGGGCCGATATGGCCGGCCGGAGGAAATCGCGGCCGCCGTCGCCTTCCTCGCCTCCCCCGAAGCAAGTTACATCACCGGCACGACGCTGACCGTCGATGGAGGCATCAATGCCTGACGGATTTGCGCCTAAAACTGAAGGAGCCTTTACGATGCTCGGAAACATTCTTTCGACCTTCGGCCTTACGCCCCAAATTGCGGCCAACGACCGCAGCGACGCGCGCCGCGCGCCCCGGCACAAGGGGATGGAGGTGCAGGTCATCATCGGCCGCCGCGCCTATCCCGTCCATGACTGGAACCGCAGCGCGATCAGCTTCGAAACACCGGACCACAACTGGAATATCGGCCGCGTCTATTACGAAACCGCCGCCGTGCCGGAGATGAAGGAGGGCGGGCGGCACAAGGTCACCTTGCGCTTCCAGCTGCTGCAGGGCGCGGTCGAGGTGCCGGTCGAGGCCGAAATCCTGCGGGTCGAGGGCGCGCGCACCGTCGCGACGCTGCAGGGCATCAGCCGCGAAACGGCACGGAAATTCGACAACGTGATCGACAGCTTCAACGCGCAGCGCTTTCTGGAATCACAGACCGCAAACGCCTGAAAAATCTCATAACCCCGCGAGACGCGCGCCGGAAAAACCCCATCCGGCGCGCGCATTTTTTAAGGCTGCACCAAATCTGCACAAAAATGCCGCCATAACGCCATGCGCCCGCCATCACCGCTGCACGCGGCTGTGCGAGGATGGCAGCATGAAAACGAAATCGAAAATCAAAACGAAAATTACCGGCCCCCTCTCCAAGACGGGTGGCCTCCTCTCCCTCATCCCCGCGGGCGAAGCCTGGCTCCGCCGCCGGCGCGAAGAGCAGTTTGAAACCTTCCTCTACGTCATCGCGACGCGGGCCTGGCTATCGTCGTGCTATGCCGGAAAGGACAGCCATGCACGCCGCTAACGCCCGCAGCATCCCCGTCAAATTCGCGGGCTGCCTCGCCCTCACGGCGCTCGCCGACCTTTTCTTCCACGACGTCGCGCCGGGCGCGGTTATCGGCCTATTCGCGGCCGCGCTGCTCGGCCTCGCGCTCGCGCTCGAGCCCGGCATCATCCGCGCCACGGCGGCCAAGTTTATTTTCACGGCGCTGGCCGGGCTTGTTATCGCGCTGATGTATTCGCCCGACCCGCTCGCGCTCTGGTGCTTCGCTGGCGGGCTTGCGACCCTGCTGATCCTGCAAAAACGCGTGCCGGGCAATGCGGTGCTCTGGGCGAAGGATGTGCTGCGCCTCGCCTCGCGCGCGCCGTTCCAGTGGTTCCGCGACATGCGCCGCATCGACCGCGTCACGCTGCGCCGCCGTTTTGGCCGCAAGAGCGTGCTGGTCTATGCCGTGCTGCCCGTCATCCTTACCTGCGTTTTCCTGTGGCTTTTCACACAGGCCAATCCCGTGATCGCGCAAGCGCTCTCTCGGATTGACTGGCAAAGCTGGTTCGGCGGGTTTTTCGACACGGGCCGCTGGGCGCTGTGGGGCGTGACTGCGGCCGGCGTCTGGGCCGTTTTGCGCCCGCGTTTTCGCCTGTCGAAGCCCGTCACCGCCTCGCTATCCTCCGTCAACACCGGGCGCTCGGTGAGCCGAAATTCGCTTGTCCTGTCGCTCGTGGTTTTCAACCTGCTATTCGCCGTCCAGAACGGTTTCGACCTTGCCTTCCTGTGGACAGGGCAGGGCGTGCTGCCGGGCGGCGTCACCTTTGCGGAGTATGCCCATGCCGGCGCTTATCCCCTGATTGTTACGACGCTGCTCGCGGGCGGGTATGTGCTCGTCACTTTCGACGCCGCGCAAGTCGCGCTGCGCTCGACCGCCGCCACCGCGCTGGTGACGGGCTGGGTGCTGCAGAACGTGTTTCTGGTCGCGTCGTCGATCGACAGAACGCTGAATTACGTCGCTGTCTACTCGCTCACCTACCTGCGCGTCGCTGCGCTGATCTGGATGAGCCTCGTCGCGCTGGGCCTGCTGCTGATCCTCGCCCGCATCTTCCTCAATCGCAGCAATATGTGGCTGATCAACGTGAACGCTGCCGTGCTCGCGGCCGTTCTTTACTGCTGCTGCTTCGCAGATTTCGGGCAGTTCATTGCGGACTACAACGTGCGCCACGCGCGCGAAGTGCCCGTCCATGCGGAGGGCGCGGCCGACCTCGATATCGATTACCTGCAGGAAATCGGCCCCGCCGCGCTTCCCGCACTGCGCTGGTATATCGACGCGATCCCCGACAGCTACAGCCGCGACGCCGCGATCCATGCGGCCGAGTCTCTTGGGCGCCGGTTGGAGCGTGACGTCACGGACTGGCGGCGCTGGACCTTGCGAGAGCAAAAGATAATTCTGTCTCATGGGTCATGACATTCCACTTCGCTCTTCCATGGCCATTTTTACCTCGGAGTTTTTGGCGGTAGCGCTGGCGGGGCTGAAATACGCAGCCGCAGTTTGCGCGCTCCTGCTTTTCATCATATCCGGATATCGACCGGCGGGCGCCATTGTTGGGCTTGCCTGCGGGGTAACTGGCTGGGGTGCGGCTTTGCCCGGTATTGCAGTGTTTGTCCTTTGGTCGCTCTGGCGTGAAAATAAAGGTCTGCCGCTATTTCCTTTGTATATTCTCGCAGGTGGGTTTATCGGTCTATTCAGCAGCCCGATGCTTGTTCTGCCCAGTCTTGCCTGCGCACGGGACGAAGCAGAGGCAGTCATGATAATTTTCGGTTTCCCATGCCTCTTTTTTCTCCTGGGCGCGGTGACGGCGGGAGGACATTGGGAAAAAGTAAAGCTTCGGCACCTTCCGGCCGACGGCGGCCTTTCTCAGTCCCGTGACAGGCATGACTAAATCGGTTAGATATAGGAACCTGGAGGGCAAAGCTATGGGCAAGAAGATCCTCGTCGTCGATGACGATCCGCATATCCGCGAGGTGGTGGCCTTCGCGGTCGAGAAGGCGGGCATGGGCGTGCTGCAGGCGGCGGACGGCGCGCAGGCGCTCGACATGGCGCGGCAGCACAAGCCCGACCTGATCGTGCTCGATATCTCGATGCCCGAGCTTGACGGGCTCGAGGTCTGCCGCACCTTGCGCAAATCCGACGACACGCCGATCCTGTTCCTGTCGTCACGCGACGAGGAAGTGGACCGCATCATCGGGCTCGAGCTTGGCGGCGATGATTACGTGACCAAGCCGTTCAGCCCGCGCGAGCTGGTCGCGCGCATCAATGCTATTTTGAAGCGTCGCACCGCGCCCGCATCCAAAGAAGCCGACGCGCCGCAGAAACTCAACCGCGGCGGCGTGATGCTCGATACCGCGAGCTATACCGCCACCTGCGGCGCGCAGCTGGTGCCGCTGACGGCGACCGAATTCATGCTGCTGCTGGCGCTGTTCCGCAGCCCGGAGCGCGTCTTCACAAGGGATGAGCTCATGGACCGCGCCTATGGCGACATCACGGTTTCGGACCGCACCATTGACAGCCATATCCGCCGCGTGCGCCAGAAGTTCGCGGCGCAGGGCTTTCATGACGTGGTCGCGACCTCGCACGGCATCGGTTACAAGCTCGGCACATGCCTCTGACCGTTTCGCCTTCGCGCCGCACCTTCCGCCTGCGCACCGTTTTCGGGGTGATCCTGCTGATCGTCCTGCTGCTGCCCCTGACGGGCGTTTATTTTTTCCGGCTTTTTGAAAACGAGCTTGTGCGCCAGACCGAGGCCGAGCTGATCGCGCAGGGCGTATTCATGTCGGCGCTCTACAAGGACGCGCTGAACGGCGAAAACATAGGGCCTGATTTCGGCCGCCCGGTCATGGCACGCGCGCCGGTGCTCGACGAACGCTTCAGGCCCTATCCGCCGGAAATCGACCTGCGCACGGCCGTCATCCTGCCGCCGCGCCCCGATGCGCGGCCCGCGCCGTGGAAGCCTGACCCAGCCGCCGCCACCGCGGGGCGCCGCCTGCAGTCAGTGCTGCTCGAAGCGCGGCTGTCGACGCTTGCCAGCATGCGCATGCTGGATGCCGACGGCACGGTGATCGCAGGCGCGGGCGAGCTCGGCATGTCGCTGTCGCATACCGAGGAGGTCGCGCGGGCCATGACCGGCATCTATGCCAGCACGCTCCGCCAGCGCATCTCTGACGAACCGCGGCCCGCGCTGGCTTCGCTCAGCCGCGGTACCGATACGCGTGTATTTGTCGCGATCCCGGTCGTCGAAAACGACCGTGTGCTCGGCATTGCCTATCTGTCGCGTTCCCCGCGCAACGTATTGAAGACGCTTTATGACGAGCGGCAGTCGGTATTCTACGCAGCTGTCATCGCGCTTGTCATGACGGCGGGGATTGCTTTCGTGCTCGCATCCATGATCGGCAAGCCGCTGCGCGCGCTCACACGGCAGGCGCAGGCGCTCACCAAAGGGGAGGCGCGCGGCGAAGCGCTGCCCGCGCCGATGATCCATGAGCTCGCCGCGCTCGCCGACAGTTTTTCGCATATGTCGGCGACGATCGAGGCGAGGTCCGAATATATCCGCAGCTTCGCAATGCATGTCGCCCATGAATTCAAGACGCCGCTGACCGCGATCCAGGGCGCGGTCGAGCTGCTTCATGACCATGCCGGCGATATGGAGCCGGCGCAGCGGAAAAGGTTCATGGAAAACATCATGCAGGATACGGCGCGGCTCAAGATCCTCGTCTCCCGCCTCCTCGAACTCGCGCGCGCCGACGTGCTGGTGGCAAGCGACGAGTTTACCGATGTGGGGCCGCTGCTGGAAACAATGTCCAAGCGCTATGCGCCCAAGGTCACCGTGACGCGGCCGCAGGGGCCGTGGCTCGCCGCGATCGGTCCGGATATTCTTGAGACCGTGCTGGTCAATCTTGTGGAAAACAGCCTGCAGCACGGCGCGGGCGACGTGCATATCCTGGCCGAGACCTGGGAGCATAAAACCGAGATCACGGTCAGCGATAACGGCGCCGGCATTTCCGAGGGCAATGCCGCGCGGCTGTTCACCCCGTTCTTCACGACAAGGCGGGAACAGGGGGGCACGGGCCTCGGCCTCGTCATCACGCGCTCGCTCCTGCGCGCGCATGGCGGCGATATCGCGCTCGTCTCGCGCGAAGGCGGGGCGGTGTTCCGCGTCAGCCTGCGCGGGTATTAATCCGCGCTACCCCGCCCGCGGGGGGCATGCTATAAATCGCCATCCCGAATCATTTAAAAAATAAGGAATTTTAAGCCATGAAGGTTCATGTAATCGAAGCCGATATGACGGGCGGCATCGGCGCCGTTGTGCAGAATCGCGACGCGCTGGGCCGCGATATTGTCGCGCTCGCGGCAAAAAGCGGCGAAGAAATCCACTTCCACGATTTCACCGATCCTGTCGGCGGCGCGCCTGTCATCATGCTTGAATGCAGCGACGCATTCATCGCGCAGGTCAGGACGCTTCCCGGCTTCCAGAAAAGCTATGACGTCTGGCAGGACATGGCGACGGAGCGCAAGCCCGCCATCGCCGCCTATTTCAGTGCGCCCAAACCCGCGCGCCCGAACGGGCCGAAGCCGTGACGTCGTTCGACTGGCAATCGCGGGATCCGGGTGGCGAGGCTCTCGTCTTCGTCGGGCCGGTGATGACCGCGCCGCTGCTGGCGCGGGAAATGCAGGCTCTTGGCCTCGGCGCAGCGCCGCAGATCGCGGTCGATGGCGGCGTTGATTATGCGCTCGCGCCCATTCTTTGGGCGGGTGACGGCGATTCAGGCGCAGGCCGCAAGGCGGATGTCGTCAAGGATAACCAGGATGAAACGGACCTGCGCTTCTGCCTGAACGGCGTGCGCGGCTGGCGCTGGCGGCAGCTGCACCTGTTCGGCTTCCTTGGCGGGCGCCGCGATCACGAGCTCGCCAATTTCGGCGAGGTCCAAGCCGAGTTGCTGGAGCGGAAGAATTTCGAAAGCGCCGTCTTTTACGACGATGCGCGGGAGGTCGCCCTGCGGTTCTTCAGCGCAGGCACGAATGCCGTCAATCTGGCGGGTAGTTTCTCGGTGCTTGTGCTGGCCCCGGCGACCATCTCCGTCTCCGGCGATTGTGAGTATCAGGTGCAGGGCGCACAGCTCGCGCCGCTGTCCGGCCGCGGCGTGTCAAACCGCGCGCATGGCACCGTGCAGGTGACAGGCGACGCGCCGTTCATGGTCGTGCGCGGCTAGGCTTAAGGCTGGCCGGGGAGTTTCAGGATGTCCTGGATTTCGCCAGGCAGCACCATTTTCTCGCAATCGCCATAGGGGGCCACGGTGTCGGCATCGTCGGCATCGAAGATCGAGCGCCAGATTTCCACCTTGTCGTAGCTGACGCCGAGATCGAGGAAAAACGGATCCGCGCGCGACGGGCCATGGCCACTCGCATACTGGTCGTCGAGGGTTTCAAGATTTCCGTCGATATCGGTCAGCATGAACAGAAGCTTGCTGCTTGGGTTTTTCGCCTGCGGGCGCATCCGCTCCGCCGGCACCATTTTCGAGCCGTCCTTCAGCACGGGATCTTTCTTTGCCGGCCCAGACATGAATACCGGCAGGCCGTTGACCCAGGCCTGCACCAGCTTGCCCTCCGCATCATAATCGGCAGAGATATTCCATCGCCACAGGTAGCGGTCGCAAAGATTGACGTCATACAGGTATTTTTCGGTGAGCGGCTGTCCCGGCCGCGCGATCTGCGTTGCCTTGCCCTCTTCCACGAATACGCGGCGCAGACTGTCGCGCGCGTCGCCGGGCTTGAAGGCCTGGCCGATGTAATCGCGCATCGCGTTATAGGTTTTGAAAGCGCCAAAGCGGAACGGCGCGGCGGCGGTTGCGGGCGCGGCGATCAGAAGCGCGAGAATCAGGAAGACGAAGCGGGGCATGGCGATCCTTTTCCTCAAGTATAAACCTTTTCCGCGCGGACCGGCAAAAGCTGGCGTCAAATATGGCAAAAACCTCCCCTCTAGGCATGGGAAGGCCCGTTCGCTATAAATAATCTCCATTCGACAACGGCAGCAAGGGGTTGGACGACCGGCATGGCTGAACCAGAGCCTTCCGCGACCGGGGATGCCCCGGAGAAAGAGGATTCGGCCGCCGCTCCCGCGGAGGGCGCAGCGCCGGCGACGCTCGATGTCGAGCCATCTCCGCCGCCGCCCGCCAATGACAACCCGCTGCCGCAAAAATCCGCCGAGCCTGCGCCTGCGAAAAAGAAGCCGCTCAAGCTGAAACTGTTTGAAAAAGGCGTCGCTGTCGCCGGCTTTGGCGATATCCTGAAGGCCTGGCGTTCGCCCGGCAACCGCCTGCGCAACGTCCTGAAAAGCATCGGCACAAAGGCGGCCGACATGGTTGCGGGCCGCATCGTATCCTCGACCTTCCGGCTTGTGGCGATCACCTGGGTTGCGGGCATGATCGGCGGCGTCTCCACTTTCGGCGGGCTTGCGCTGCTCGCGGTGGCGACGGGCGCTGCCAGCGGCATTTATTCCTATGGCAAGGATTACGTGCAGGCGCGCTTCCTGGGGCCGAAGGACAAGCGCAAGGAAACGAAGCTCGTCGATCGCGCGCGCGCAAAAAGCGCCGGCATTTCATTCCTCTCGGGCACGGCGACCGGCGCGCTCGGCGCTTACCTCGCCAAAACCGGCATCCTGCAAAACGCGCTCGGCGCCGTGAAAAACGTCCTGACCTCGGGCGGCGGCATGCTCAGCCGCGCGTACAACGGTGCGGCAGAATCGCTTCCAAAACTGCCTGTCACAGCACAATTTCAGTCTGCCACCGCTGTACCAGCTCCCCCGGCACCCAACCCCCTGAAAACGCCCGATTTTGCACCGAAATAATAGATTGACATAATGCCGGGGGATGATAGGGTAGCGCGTTTTTGATATTGCGCCGCGCCACCGCAGAAACCCGTTACCGGAGTCAGCCCTATGAGCCCTATCCGCAGTCTGCCAGCCGCCTTTAACGGCGTCGCCAGCGCGGGAATCGCGGCGAGCGGGCTTTCGGTCGGCCCGGCGCTGATGGGCGGCGCGGTCGCGTCGCTGGCCGCCAGCGCGGTCCCGTTAACTGCAATTGCCGGAGAGAAAAAGATGATCCAGCCAAGCACCCCCTGGCCCCGCGCCACGCGCTTCGACGACGCGCTGTCGGAAATCGTCGCGGCGGGCGATATCGCCGGTGCCCGCAATTATTTCGACACGGTTTTCTGGGAGGCGCAGAAGGAGCGGCCGGGCTTCAAGCACCTGCGCCTTGCGCTGATGCGCGAGGACCTTCCTATGGTGCGCCTGCTGGCGACCTGGGGCGCGCATCCGTCGCATGAGGACATGGCGATCCTGCGCGCGCAGGAAGCCGACAAATACCTGCGCTACGTCCAGCTGCTGCGCCAGGGCGGTTTGCGCAGCAACGGCCAGCCCTGGGAAGAAATCACGCCGAACGTCGCGGCCGCGGCGGCGGTCGACGACCCCGTGGCGCGCCAAGGCTTTGTCGACGGCAAATTCGTCGACAAGCGGGTCGAGCAGATCCCGCAGGAATGGCGGCGCGTGCTGCAGGGCTTCCAGGCGAATGGCGCGAATGAAGCCGTGATTGCGGGCGGCGCGCTGCGCGACCTGTTCAACCGCCGCGCGATCCGCGACGTCGATATTTTCATGCGCAGCCAGGGCTCGCAAAAGAAAAACCGCCAGTTCATCGAAGCAGTGTTCAATGCGGCTGGCGTGCCGGTGCAGGCGCAGTCGATCCGCTACGATGGTGGCGGCTACGGCTTCGCGACACGGCAGGAAAATTTTCCCGATCCGAAGGGGCATACCGAGAAAACCAGCGATCCGCAGCTCGGCAAGCGCGTGCGCACGCTCGAAAGCTGGAAGATCCTGGCCGGCAAGGACAAGACCGAATACAACCTGATCTTCGTCGAGGATACGCTCGACCGCAAGCTGGCCAAGGAGGCGAGCAAGTTCCAGGGCAAGTCGATCTTCGTCGGCGGGCTGCTTGAATCATTCGACATCGGCATCACGCAGATCGCGACGGACGGCGAAGAAATCGTCTCGACCCGCGCCTATGACGAGGATGTGCGCCTCAAGCGCCTGACACTGCTGCGCCCCAACGACGCGACTGTCGATCACGCCGCGCGGATCATCCAGAAATACCCCGATTTCGAGCAGAGCCGCGAACTGAAAGAGCTTATGAAGCCGAAGCCGCGGCCAACCCCGCGCTACGACAGCTGGTCCTGATTTCGCCCAAATGGAAAAGGGCGGAGCGCCAACTGCGCCCCGCCCTTTTTTTGCCCGGCGTTTACCGGCCGAAGTTCGGGAAGCCGCCGCCCTTCAGCAGGTCGCCCGGTTTCTTGTCCTTCTGTTTCTTGAGCGGAACAAGGTCGCCGCCGTTATTGCCCGGCATGCCCGGGATCTTGGGCATGTTGCCGCCGCCCGGAAGTATCCCCTGAAGCTGCTGGAACTGCTTGAACTGCCCCTGCAGCTGCAGGTTATCTTTCATGAACATCGGCATGTTGCGCATGAGCTGGTCGCCCGCGACGAGGAACACGCCCTGCTGCAGGAAGTTGAGCAGCTCGGGCGGGAAAGGCGCCGCGGCAGAGGGTTTCTCGCGCCGGCTTTTGATCATGGTGCCCTGGCCCTTGTCGACGACCACGACGCCCGCGTCGTTCCTTACCTGTACGCGGCCTTCCTGCACATGCACGCCATAGGTGTCTTTCACGCGCCCGCCCAGCACCACGGTCCCGCGCACGCCGATATTGCCGTAGGGCGTGTTGATCGAGACATCGGGGTTCTGCTTTTTCGCGAGCTGGCCGCTCGTGTACTTGAACGCGCCTTCCAGCACGTTGAAGGTCCCCTTGTTCACGTTCGCGTTATCGGGATCGAACACATAGCGGTCGACCTTCAGCTTTGAATTTGCCGACAGCGTGAACTGCGTGTTGTCGATGAACAGGATGAAGATGCGCGATTTTGGTCCGGTCGCAATGACGTCATTCATGCGCACGCGCGTCTTGACGGCGGCTGCGACGGACTGGCCGCCCGCGGGCGTCACCGTGCCGCTTCCCTCCACCTCGAGGATTGTGCCGATAACGCCTTCATTCGCCGTCGCGGCGACGGCGGGGGAGGAAGTGAATATCGCCAAGGCGGCGAGGAGTGAAATAAATTTGAACATGGAATTGCCCTTCCGGCGGTTCGTTTGACCGCGATCATCTTATCGCAGCGCCAACGCTGTGTTAAGGTCGCTGCAACCGGAGCTGAGCCGAATGTTTCCAGAAGTCGAAGAAGTGCGCGCGCGGCTACAGGGCTTTCCCGCCGATTACTGGATCGCGGGCGGCTGGGCGGTCGACCTGCGGCTCGGCCGGCAGACGCGGCCGCATCATGACATCGAAATCGCCATTGACCGGCGGGACCAGCGGCACCTGCTGGGAATGCCGGGCCTTGACCGCATCGAATACGCGCATAGCGGCCAGCTTTTTGGCTGGGCCGGCGAGGGCCTGCGCCTGCCCGTGCACGAGATGTATGCCTATTTCAGGGACGGCTTCAAACTGGAAGTGCTGCTGAACGAATTCGAAGCGAGCGACTGGGTTTATCGCCGTAACTTTCATGTAAAGCTGGAATATGCCCGTTTCGCGCCGGGGGAGGCGCTGCCCGCCGTCGTTGTGCTGCTCTATAAATCCAAAAATCCGCGCCCGAAGGATGGCGAGGATTTTCAGGCGCTGCTCCCCCTGCTCGACGGTTATGACCGTCTCTGGCTGCGGGAGGCGATTGCGCGCGATTATCCGCATCATCACTGGCTTGGCGATTTAAAATAAGGAGAACGAACATGGCCCGCATCCGCATCAGCGCCTTTGGCGCGCTTAACCCCGACAGCTATGACGAATTCGCGGAGCGCCTCGCCGATGCCGCGACGGGCACGGATTATATGCTGGTAAGCGCGGCTCCCTATCCGAATGCCGAGGCGGTTTCCGCGCCCGGCCGCCCCTTGCGCGGGGAGGCGCTGCAGGACCCTGCGAAAAAGGAAGAGTTGTTCAAGGCGGTTGCAAGCGACGCGCTACAGGCGGGGGCGGGCGACGCGCAATTACTGGTCATGCCCTGCATGTCAATGATCGGTTTCCATGACGGGGTGGAGGCGGCGGTCGGCCGCAAGATCCTGCGCCTGTCGGACGCGCTGGTGGCGCAGTACAAGACGGCGCCGCAGCTCGGCGTCATTCATATGCGGCCCGCGAAGCAGCGCATCGCCGAGCTGTTCGGCAGCAAGGCGATCGTGCCGGACGAAGCGCAAACGGAAAAGCTGCTGGCCGCCGAAGAAGAATTAAAGCGCGTCAAATCTCCCGCCCCCGTCGAAGCCGTGATGGCCGAAATCGTGGCGACGTGGAAGGGACAAGGCATCACGGAGATCTTATTCGCCCGCGCCGACGCGCCGAAGGCGAAGCATGGCGCCGCGGGGCAGGTGCTTGGCGTGAATATATTGAGCTATTTCGAAATCCTCGCCGCCTATACGGCGGAGGAAATGCGCAAATTGGCTTAATAGGCGTCATGCCCGCCTTGCGCGGGCATCCAGTAGCGCGTCCGCGCGTCTCATGAATGAAGAGTCATATGACGGCTGGACAGCCTTCTGGATGCCCGCGCAAGGCGGGCACGACGATTTTGTTAGCCGATCGCGTTGCCGTTGACCTTCAGCACCACAGGCACGTTGCCGCGCAGGGCCTTGGAATAGGGGCAGACCTTGTCGGCCTCTTTCACGAGCTCTTCAGCCTCGGCTTTCTCCATCGCGGGCAGCAGCACGTTCAGGGTAACGCCGAGCGAGAAGCCCTTGTCATCCTGGTTCAGCGTGACTTCGTTCTGGATGGTAATCGCGCCCGTTTCAAGCTTCTTTTGTCCGGCGACAAAGCCAAGCGCGCCGCCGAAGCAGGCCGCGTAGCCGATCGCGAATAATTGCTCGGGGTTGGTGCCCGCGCCACCGGGACCCGGGCGCGAAAGTTTTACCGAGAGCTTGCCGTCATCGGTTTCGCCCGCGCCGTCGCGGCCACCGGTGACATTCGCGCGTGCTGTGTAAAGTACCGTCATATCAGTTTCCCTCTGTTGTTGTTGCGGCGGCGGGTATCATCCCGGCTGCCTGTTTGATATAGGTTGAAAAATCGGGGTCCTCGCCGACCAGCAGGCCGGGCAGCGCCGCGCGGAAATCGCTGCGGCGGCACCAGACCTGGATATAATCCTCCCAGGTCGCCCAGAGGCGCCTTGTCTGGCGGTCCATCTTTTCCTCGTAGACCAGGATATAGGCGCGCTCGAACAGCGCGACCAGCATGTCGAATATGATCGTCTTGCGCTCTTTCTGTTCGGGCGACAGGTCGCTCTCGGGCACGGGGCCGGTCATCAGGTGCAGGTCGGCGTTTTCGATGAGCAGGTTGTTGAACTTCGCATATTCCTCGGCGAGCTTCTGGTAGAGCTCCTCGTCTTCCTGCTGGCGTTCCTTCCAGTTGTCGTAGGCGAGCATGAGAATGGCATAGGGAAGTCCGATCACCGTGACGACGTAGCTTGCCAGCTCCCAGATCTGCAATGTCTGTTCGTTCATTCTTTCTTTCCAAGACGCGGCATCAGCGCGGCGAAGCCCGCGAGCGACAGCGCCGAAAACAGCGCGCCCGCGCCGAAGGTGAAGGCGGGCCCCTGCGCGCTCCACAGCCAGCCCGCAATCACGCTCGCCGCCAGCAGCACGAGCCCGGTCACGAAATTGTAAACGCCAAAGCCGGTGCCGCGCAAGCTGGCCGGAATGTTCTGCGCAATATAGGCAGTGATGATGCCCTGCGTCAGGCCCATATGTAGCCCCCAGAGCGCGGCGCCTGCGAAAACCAGCAGCGGCGACGTCGCGAAGGCAAGCACAAGGTCCGCAGCGATCAGCATGGCGATCCCGACCGCCAGCAGCCCGTTGCGCCCGATCCGGTCCGACAGCGCGCCAACCGGCCATGCCGAGGCGGAATAGACGATATTCATCACGATAAGAATAGCAGGCGCATAGGCCGCGGAAAGGCCGATATTATCGCCGCGCAGAATGAGGAAGGCCTCCGAAAACCGTGCGAGCGTGAGCACGCTCGCAATCGCCGTCACCAGCCAGAAGGTGCCGGAGAGCGCCTTGATATCGGCGGGGCGCAGGGGGAAGGGGCGCTTTTCCGCCTGCTTCTTTTTTGCGGGCTCATGCACGCCGAAGATGATAATGAACACGACCGCAAGCGCCGGGATGATCGCTGCCCAGAAGACGAAGCGGTAATCGTTCACGGTGTAGATCATGAGCGCGACTGCCAGCAGCGGGCCGATAAACGCGCCGGTGGTATCCATGGTCTGGCGCAATCCATAGGCGGAGCCTAGTTGTTCCTGCGGCGTGATATCGGCGAGATAGGCGTCGCGCGGCGCGACGCGGATGCCCTTGCCGATGCGGTCGACGAAGCGGGCGAGCAGCACTGTCTCGAAGCTGTGCGCGAGCGGGAAGAGGGGCTTGGTCAGCGTGGCAAGCCCGTAACCCAGCAGCAGGAGCGGCTTGCGCCGCCCGATCCAGTCGCTGACCGCGCCCGAAAAGATTTTGACGGTGGAGGCCGTCGCCTCCGCGATGCCCTCGATGATGCCGACCGAGAGGGCAGAGACGCCGAGCACGCCGGTCAGGAACACCGGCAGCAGGCTGTGGATCATCTCCGACGAGATATCCATGAACATGCTGACGAAGCCAAGCGCCCAGACGCCGCGCGGGAGTGATTTCTTGCTCAGGACGATCCCCTTTTCCGGCGCTTATGTTAGGGTTTTTATTGGCCCCGCGGAAGGCTATAGTCTCAAACCGGGGGGGGAACATGCAGCGTATCGTCGTACTGGGATGCACCGGGTCGGGCAAGACCACCTTCGGGAAAAAGCTCGCCTTGATCCTCGGCTGCCCCGCCGTCGATCTGGACGAGCTTTACTGGCTGCCCGGCTGGCAGGGGCGGGAGACGCCCGATTTCCGCGCGCGCACGGCTGAAAGCGCCGCGGGCGAGCGCTGGGTGATCATGGGTAATTATTCCAAGGTGCGCGATATCGTCTGGAACCGCGCGACGACCTTTATCTGGCTCGATTACCCCTTCTACCTTATTTTCTGGCAGCTCTGCCTGCGCTCCGTCCGGCGCGCCCGGGACAAGACGCTGATCTGCAACGGCAACGTGGAGACCTGGCGCAAATTATTGCTATCGAAAGACAGCATCGTCTGGTGGCTCTGCACGACTTATCGAAAACGAAAAAGGGAATATGGCGCGGTTTTCGACGCTGGAAAAGCCGAACCTGCCCGCTATATCCGTCTGCGCAGCCGCGCCGAAGCGGCCGCGTTTCTCGACAACCTTAACCCTGCGAGCGTTTAATGACCGTTCCCCTGTTTACCCCGATCACCTTCCGCGGCCTGACCATCCGCAACCGCATCGGCGTGTCGCCGATGTGCCAGTATTCGGCGGAAGACGGTTTTGCCTCCGACTGGCATCTCGTCCATATCGGCTCCCGCGCGCTCGGCGGGGCGGGGCTGATCATCATGGAGGCGACGGGGGTTCGGCCGGAGGGGCGCATCACCCCTGCCTGCACCGGCCTCTGGAAGGACGAACATATCGCGCCGCTGCAGCGCGTCACGGAATTCGCGAAGCATCACGGCGCCGCAATCGGCATCCAGCTCGCCCATGCAGGCCGCAAGGCGAGCATGGCCTCCCCCTTCAAGGGCGGGCAGCGCATCTCGGCGGCCGAAGGGGGCTGGCAGACGGTCGCGCCCTCTGCCCTTCCGTTTCAGCCGGATTTTGCACCCCCTCATGCGCTCAGGAAGGACGAAATAAAAAAGCTCGTCGATGATTTTGTCGCCGCGGCAAAACGCGCCGTGCGCGCCGGCTTCCAGATCATCGAGATCCACGGCGCCCATGGCTACCTGCTGCATGAATTTTATTCGCCGCTGTCCAACAAGCGCGAGGACGAGTATGGCGGGACGGAGGAAAACCGCTTCCGCCTGATCTGCGAGATCGCGCGCGCGATCCGCGCCGCCGTGCCGCAGGAAATCGTGCTTGGTGCGCGGCTATCCTGCTCCGACTGGGTGGAGGGCGGGTTTACGTCCGATGACAGCGTGCGCCTTTCCGCCGCGCTGAAAAAGGAGGGCGTGGATTTCATCGACTGCTCCTCCGGCGCGCTGACGCCGGATGCGAAGATTCCAGTCGGGCCGAACTACCAGGTGCCCTTCGCCAAGGCGATCCGCGACAAGGCGGCGATTCCGACGGCCGCCGTCGGCATGATCAACGAGCCGCAGCAGGCGAACGAGATCATCCTGAAGGGCGAAGCGGATATGGTGTTCCTTGCGCGCGCCATGCTGCGCGATCCCTACTGGGCGCTGCATGCAGCCGACGTGCTTGGCGCGGAAATGGATGTCCCGCAGCAATACCTGCGCGGCTACCGCTCCGAGCAGCTCGCGCGCCCGCGCCAGAAGAAAGCCGGCTGATGCCGGTCGTCCGTCTCTTCACGCCGGATGAATGGCCGCTTTACAAGGCCGTCCGTCTGCGCGCGCTGCAGACCGATCCGAAAGTTTTCGGATCGAACTACGCGCGCGAGGTGCCGCGGCCGGACGAGGAATGGCAGCGCGCCCTGACGCGCGCAGATATGGGCGTGTTCGGCATCTTCGAGGGCGACGCCGTGATCGGCATGACCGGCATCGTGATCGATGCCGAGGATCCTTCGACGGCGAAACTCTGGGGTTCCTGGCTTGCGCCTGAATGGCGCGGGCGGGGCATATCGGCCGATATGTATCGTGCGCGCATCGGCTGGGCCGAGGCGCATCCGACAGCCAGACGCATTATCGTCTCCCACCGCGAAAGCAACCTCGCTTCAAAACACGCCAACCAGAAGCATGGATTTGTGCAAACGCATCTCAAGCCGCATTTGTGGCATGACGGGGTGAGCGAGCCGGAAGTGTTTTACGCGCTTATTTTGCGGGAGTAGGCGGTGCCGCGACATCCAGGCGTTCGGTGAATTCGAGGGTATCTAATTCGCGTGAAAGCCGGATGCGGAGCGACCAGATGCCGGCGGAGGGAAACATGTAGCGGGCAACCATGCCCCCGTCTTTCAGTTCCAGCGGGAGTTCCGTTTCTTCCTTCGTGCCTGGCTTTAGAAGGAATGCCTTGTAGCTCGTAATCTTCGCGGACCCCAGCGGGTCATTGGTCGTGATTTTGAAAGAATAGGAGCCGTCGGTTTCGCGGTTATATGCGAGTGCGCCCCGCCAGCGGGCCGCTACGCCAGGACCCCGTTCCGTAGAATTCCCTGCAGGACCCGGCGTATTATCCCCCCTCTGGCCGGACGCCAGCGAGTCGCGTTCCCGCGACGGCGCGTCAAGGTCGAGCGAAAAAACGTACAAGGCATTTGCTGCCGCCATCAACAGCAGGCAAAACAGCGTGGCACGAAAATATATCCGGTTGGAGCGCTTGCCCAAGTTGAACCCCCAAAAGCCTGCCGCGATTTTGCGTCCGCGGCGAAAAGAATGCAATTAAAATATAAAAGTTACGGAAATCAAAGCCATTTCAGCCGCCTAAAAACGAGGACCTGCACAACTGCGAGCACAAGCGCGATGACGCAGGCGATACCGAAAGCCTCCGGATGGTCCGCGCCCGGAATGCCTTTCACATTCATGCCGAGCAATCCGCTGAAAAAGCTGAGCGGCATGAAGATCGCGGTGATGACGGATAGAATATAGATGTTGCGGTTAAGCTTGCCCGACAGGGCGCTTTGCAGCTCATCCTGCAGGATATTCGCGCGGTCGCGCAGGGCTTCGAGGTCTTCAAGGTAGCGGGTCATGCGGTCGCTGTTATCCTGCATCAGCCACTTGTCGGGGCCGAGCATCCAGCTCGCCTGCGAAAATTGCAGGCGGTTGAACACTTCGCGCTGCGGCGCGATGTGGCGGCGGAACAGCGTCGCCTGCTTGCGGATCGCGGCGATATCGTTGCGCAGGCGCTCGTCAGGGTTCTCGAGGCTTTGCGCCTCCAGGCGGTCCATCGTGTCTTCCAGCTCCTGCAGCGAGGGCTCGATGCCATCATTGAGGCTCGAGCACATCATGGCGACGAACTCGCCCACGCGCTTCGGCCCACGGCCGTGGCGGATGCGCTCGTCGAGATCCGCGACGGTTTTCGACTTGCGGCGCCCGACGCTGACGATGCGGTTGCCGGCGATCCAGAGGCGCACCGAAACAAGGTCTTCCGGCGTCGGGCCGGGGTTGAAGTTGATCCCGCGCAGCATGAGCAGCGCCTGTCCGCCCATTTCCTCGAGGCGCGGGCGCATTTCCTCCGCGAGCATCGTTTTCACGACGACGGGGTCGAGCTTGAGCTGCTCGCGCAGGAATTTTTTGGCGTCAGGGTGGCGGCCGTTCAGGTGAATCCAGATCAGCCGCTCGTCGTCCGGCTTGATGGCGGCGAGATCGACAACCTCTGCATGGCCGCTGCCGTCAAGGCTGTAGGAAAGCAGGCATGATTTCGTCTCTTCCATGCGTCAGCCCGCCGCCTTTTCAGGTTCCGGCTCTGGCGCGGGCTCGGGCGGCGCGAGGGCCTTTTCAAGCGTCTTATTCGACCATTCGCGGTTCTGGTGCGGCATGCCGATGCCGGCCTCGAGGAACTTGCGCCAGACGCTGAACAGGATCTCGCTCTGCGTGGTCACGCGCTTTTCGCGGATATCGGCGACCCAGATATTCAGGGAGAAGTTGATCGCAAGATCCGTGAATTCGGTCAGCATCGCCGTCGGCGCGGGATCGGCAAGGCAGCGCGGATGCGACTTCGCGGCCGACAGCATCACCTCCCGCGCGCGGTCAAGGTCTGTCCCGTAGGCGACCGAGATCGGCAGGCGCAGCAATCCGCGCGCATCCGACAAGGTCCAGTTGATGACGCGCTGGGTGATGAAATCCTCGTTCGGGATCATGATTTCCCGGCTGTCATAGGATTCGACGAGGGTGTAACGCGCGCCGGTTTTCTTGACGATGCCGGTCACGCCGCCAGTCGACATTTCAATGAGATCGCCGACCTCGACCGAGCGTTCGACAAGCAGGATGATGCCGGAGATGAAATTGGAGGCGATTTTCTGCAGCCCGAAGCCAAGCCCCACGCCCACGGCGCCGCCGAAGATCGCAAAGGCGGTGAGGTCGATGCCGATGGTCGAAAGGGCGACCAGCGCCGCGATGACATAGACGCCGATGCGCCCGAGCGAGAGGAATAGCTGCCGCGTCGAGGGGCGCAGGTAGCGGATTTTCTTCAGCGAAATTTCCATGCCGCGCACAAGCGCGTTCGCGAGCCACATCAGGAGCACGATGCTGAACACGAATTTCAGCGCCTGATAAGCCGTCAGCTCGATCTTGCCGATGGAAAAATTGGTGTCCTGCAGCAGGCGGATGACGTCGCCCAGCAGGTTGGTGAGCGAGAGGAAGCCGAAGAACAGCGCAACCAGCGCCGTCAGCAGCATCTTCGCGCGGCTATGCGTGATCGAATAAACGGCGGCGAGACCCAGCCAGGCGAAGCACAGCACGCGCACGACATGCGACAGCCGCTCGTCGACGATCAGGCCCTTCTTGCCAAGCAGCGCGGCGCCGACAATAAGCACGAGGAGGTTGATGACAGGACCGATCAAGGGGATGACGCGGCGGTACCAGCGGGCCCAGAGCGCCTCCTTGTTCGGCAGGGTGCGCCAATGCGCCTTCGCCGCCCAGAAGAACAAGAGGCCGATCACGGGCGCGCCCAGGACCCACATCAGGGCGAGCTTGTTTTCGGAACTGAGGGTGGTGAGGAATTCCTCGATCATCCTGACAGTATTCCCTATTTCGCAGCGGTTTCCAACGATTGCGGCGCTAAAATTAACGATGCGCGGATGTCCCGCCCGCGCTAGGATAAATCCATGACGGATAATTCGCCTATGGAAAATATTGTGCTGCGCATCGCGGAGGCCGGGGATATCCCCGCGCTTGAGCGGATTGCGACCGCGATGAAAGCGGTGCATGAGGAAAACTATTTCGAGCGCAGTCTCGGCGACGGCCGCACCATCCTGCTCGCGGAACAGGCGGGGCGGGCGGTTGCCTATGTGCAGATCAACTGGAAGCCGCTTTACGCGCCGTTCCGCCGCTTTGGCCTGCCAGAAATACAGGATCTCAACACAGTGCCCGGTGCGCGGCGGCAGGGTATTGGCGCGCGCATGGTGTCATGGTGCGAGGATTATGCGCGGCAAAGGGGCCATGCTGATATCGGCATCAGCGTCGGCCTTGCGGCCAGCTACGGCGCCGCGCAGCGGCTCTATGTGCGGCTTGGCTACGTGCCGGACGGCGCGGGGGCCTGTTACGACGATGTGCCGGTGCAGCCGGGCGCACGGTACGCGGCGGATGATTTATTCACGCTCAAGCTGGTGAAAAGCCTTGGCGCGGGATGAAATAGAGATCACGCCCGGGCTCGTCCTGCATGCCTATAGCATCGGCGTGTTCCCCATGGCGCGTTCGCGGCGCGCCAAAAAACTGGAATGGTTCGACCCGGAACTGCGCGGCGTTCTGCCGATCGCCGGCTTGCATGTGCCGCGCCGCCTGCGCCGCACGATCCGCCAGGCGCCTTACCGAATTAAATTCGATACCGCCTTCCGGCAGGTCATGCTCGGCTGCGCCGATGCGCGCAAGGATACATGGATAAATGACGAGATTATCGGCCTTTATACCGAGCTGCATGAGGCGGGCTACGCGCACAGCGTCGAAGCCTGGCGCGGCGATGAGCTTGTCGGCGGGCTTTACGGCATCGCGATCGGCGGTGCTTTTTTCGGCGAGAGCATGTTTTCGACCGCGACCGATGCAAGCAAGATCGCGCTGGTATATCTCGCTTCCCGGCTGTGGCGGCAGGGATTTACGCTGCTGGATACGCAGTTTGTGAACGAACACCTGACGCAGTTCGGCATCGAGGAAATTCCCCGCGCGGAATACCAGCGGCGGCTTGCCGAAGCGATCCGCCTGCCGCGCGATTTCGGTCAGTCTTCGGTGGTCTCTTCGGGGCTGGCTTCGGTATCAGCGCCGCCGTCCTCGAACGATCCGGGCAACTGGTCGACGGGCGGCATGGGCGAGGGCTTGGCAGGCGTTTCCTCGCCTGGGACCGGGGCGGGGCGGGGCGTCGGCTTCAGCAGCGACGGCACCGGCTTGGCGCGCGGCTTGATTGCCGACTGGTCGACAGCGCGCTCTTCCTCATCCGTGTCGGGCGAAGCTTCGGTATCTTCTTCCTCGTCCTCCGCGGCCGGCGTCGCCGCTGTCAGCGGCTTGGAGGCCACGCCGTCTTTTTCAGGCGCATGCGCGGGCGCCTTTTCGGAGGAGAAAACCTCCGCCGATTTCGCGACCGTGGCTGCATTCTTGCATTCCATCACCCAGGCATCATAGACGGGATGGTCCATCGACGAGATGGAGGGGTTGGAGGCGAACATCCAGCCCGAAAAAATCCATTTGGATTCCTCTTCCGACGGTTTGCGCTCCCAGACCTGCATGAAGGCAGCGCTTTCCGGCCGGTCAAGCGGGGAGGCGCGGCGGCAGGCGCGCACCTTGATGAACAGCGAATTGCCGAACTTGACCGTTTTATCGACTGGAATTTCAAAAGTATGCGTGCGCGCGGAGAGCTTGTCGATCGTGCGCATGACGACGATCTGCATGTCTTCCATCTTGCGCGGCGCGGCCTCAGCTTGAAGCGGGGCGAGAACAAGACCGAGCGCGAGCAGGGAAAACAGGATGCGCATCAGGGGTGATCTTCCGGTGCGGGAGCGGGCGCAGTATCCTGCGCGGGGGACGGCTGCGGCGATGGCTCAGGAGACGCCTCCGTTCCGCTATCACCCTCGTCCTTGCTCTTCGTCAGGCTGAAAATCACCTGGCCGAGCAGCTGCTCGAGGCTCGCGGTCGACTGCGTATACTGAATTTTGCCACCGTCCTTCAGCATCTCGTCCTCGGAGCCCGGCTGCAGCGTCATGAACTTGCCATCGAGGAGACCCGCGCTCGTGATGACTGCCGAGGTATCGACTGGCAGCTTGATGCCGTCATTGACGCTCATATGCACGATCGCGCGGTAGGTATTGGCGTCAAGCTCGAAGCCCAGCACCTGGCCGACCTTCACGCCGCCGATACGCACGGGGCTGCCGGTATCCAGACCGTCGATCTTGTCGAATTCGGCGATCACCTGGTATCCCGATTGCGGGGCGATGTCGGTCGTGCGGTAGAAGAAAAAGATGAACGCGCCCGCGACCAGCAGCACGACTGCGCCCAGAACCGTTTCGGCCATATTTCTTTGCATGATGCCCTGATCCTCGTCTTTTATTCCGGCGGCTGCCAGGCCTCGATATCGCCCGTGGATGCCTGGCGGTTGCCGCCTTTCAGCGCGTGGCCTGACGGCATATAGGCATTCGGCGTGCCTGTCTGGTTCGGCTGGTGCGGCAGCTGCCATGGCTTGCGCAGCTTGCCCCCGTCCATCGGCGGCACTTTATCCGTCTGGTGATGGAGCCAGCCATGCCATTCGGGCGGCACCAGCGTTGCCTCGGCTTCGCCGGGGTAAATCACCCAGCGGCGCTCGCGCCGAGTGCCCTTGCGGGCCTTGCCACGATAATACTTGTTGCCGAGGCCGTCCTTCCCGACGAACTTACCGTAGAGGCTGGTATGGATGAGCATCTGGATATTGCTCAGCACGCCGAATATGGAAATTTTCGCCATGGAAATCCTGTGAATCTTTGACCTCCATAAATACGCCCGCAAGCTTGACCCGCGCAACTTTTTTCTAAGTCAAATGGCTGATTGCGGAAGGGGCGGCAAATGTGTCACATTACTGCCCATATCCAAGGGCCAGACTTCTTCGAATACTTAAGTAATACAGCAGGTTAATGAATGCAGGTGCCGCGCCTCCATACCATGGCGGATGCCGATCCGCTGAAGGGATCGCATCATCGCATCCATCAGGACGGCGATTTCTCGGAATATGCGGTGCCAGCGGGCTGGGGACGCAGCGCGGCCGAAGTGCTGGTTGACCAGGTCTTCTGCAAGAAACCGATCCCGGCATTGCTGAAACCCGTGCCGGAAAATGGCGTGCCACAGTTCCTGTGGCGGCGCGAGGCGGATGACGCGGGCCTCGACGGTATCTCGGCCGAATGGCGCTACCGCAGCGAGCGCGATTTCCGTGAATGCTTTGCGCGAATTGCCGGCGGCCTCACCTATCACGGCTGGAAAGCCGGGCTGTTCGATGGCGAAGAGGACGCCCGCGCCTTTTACGACGAATTCCGCTTTATGATGCTGCAGCAGATTGCGTTGCCTGAAATCGCGCTGCTGGCGGCGGCAGGGCTGGACTGGGCCTATGGTCTCGATGCCGGTTTCGTGCCGGCGGCGCGCATCGACGGGTATTCGGATGCGCTGTTCGGGCACAATATCGAAGGGGCCGGCATCGCCGTCGCGACCGACGCGCCCGAGAAAAACATCCTGCGCCGCCTCAAGGCGCTGGGCGAGCGTCAGGCGCTCGACGGCGCCGCGCGTAAAATTTCCGTCACGCTGCCGGTCGAAAATGCAGACAGCCCGTTCTTTGTCGCGCTTAAGCGCCAGTCCGATATTGCGGCTGTCGCGCAGGAAGTGGGCGGCAAGACGCTCGAGGCTGCGCTGCATCATGTTATGGATGCCTGCGACCGCGAATCCGTTTTCGGTTTCGACCCCGAGCATAACCTGCGGCTGCGCCAGGCCATGGCCGATGCGCGGCGCGCAGGCGTGCCGGAAGCCCCGTTGCGCATGGCGATTCATGCCGCGCAGCAGGGCGCGGAGGAGATCGATTTATTTACGCAGGCGGAGGAACAGGCACCGCCGCAGCTTTCGACCACGCTTTCCGTGCCCGACGAATTCATCGAAAGCGCGCTCACCAATCACGGCTTCCTGCTGAAGGAAAGCGGCGAGGCGAAGCGCCATTTCCCCGCCGAAAAACTGTGGAACGCCATCGCCGACGCGGTCTGGGCGACCGGGGAACCCGCGCTGTTCTTCCGCGACAGCGCGGCTGCCGCCAGCGCCTTTCAGGCGAACGCGCCGCTTGCCGCCAGCGGGCAGGGTGGCGTGATCTTCCTGCATGACACGGCTGCGCCTGCCGCCACCTTGCAGCTCATGAAATGCGCGGGGCGGCAGGGCGGGCTGGTCGTCGACGCGGAAAAACTGCAGCATGCTGTCAAGCTGCTCGTGATCGCGCTCGAAGCGTCATACAGTTTTGCGCGCCTGCCGGAAAAATCCGTCAGTTACCGGCCCGTTTCCATCGGCCTGTCCGGCCTCTCCGCATTATTGATGTCCAATATGCTGCCCTATGACAGCGAACAGGGCCGCGCGACTGCCGCGCTGGTAACCGCGCTTGTTTCCGGCGCGGCGCACGAAGTCTCCGCCCAGCTGGCGGTTTCGGCGGGTCCCTTCGCCGGCTTCGCACCAATGAAGCGCGAATACCTGCAGGCCGTGAAAGATAAAATGAGCGCGCTTGCGGGCACCTCTTACATGCAAAAAGGCCTGTCGCGCCGTCCGGCCGAATTAAAATCCGCGTTCTGCCCCGACCAGGCGCTTGTCGACGCGGCGAAGAATGCCTGGGCGCGCGCCTATGTCGCCGGCAAGGAAACGGGTTTCCGCCATGCGCACCTGACCGCGATGGAAACCGATGCGGGGTTGCAGGCCCTGCTGGGTGGACAGACGCGCGATATCGCGCCGGAGGCCTCGCTGGTGCGCTTCGAGGGCTATTTTGCCGACGGCAACGATGCCGCGGAAATATACGGCAAGAAACTCAATCCGATGGCGGCGGCGGCATTGCAGAAAATGGGCTTCAATGCGCAGGAACGCGACGCGATCAGCTTTTATGCGGTCGGTCATGGCACGCTGCTCGACGCGCCCGGCATCAATCATGCGGCGCTGAAACGCCTCGGTTTCCACCAGGCCGCGCTTGATGCGCTCGAGGTCGCGCTCCGCACCGCGCAGCATATCCGCTATGCCTTCAATAAATGGACGCTCGGCGAAGATTTCTGCCGCCATATGCTGGGCTTCAGCGCGTCCGACCTCGCGGCCGGCACTTTCGACATGCTGACCGCGCTGCGCTTCACCGAGGACGAGATCGAGGAAGCGAATTTATACTGCTGCGGCGCGATGACGCTCGAGGGCGCGCCCCATCTTCACCCCAAGCAGCTGGGCATTTTCGACTGCCTTACGCCCGCAGGCTCCGGCATCCGCCGCGTCTCGCCGGAGGCGCAGCTGCGCATGCAGGCGGCGGTGGAGCCGTTCCTGTCCGGCACCGCCTGCCACACGGTCGAGCTTGGCCACTATGCCTCGGTCGAGGAGGTGCAGAAACTGCTCCTGCTCGGCTGGGAGCTCGGCGTGAAACGCCTGCAGCTTTATCGCGATGCCTGCTCGCTGCTGCATCCGGTCGCGCTGCCGGTCGCCGAAAACATTCCCACCCTCGAAGAAGAGGCGGAAAGGGCGATCACGCCCTTGCGCCGCCGCCTGAAAGCGATGTCCTGACATGGCCTATGAAACGATTGAATACTCCTATCGCGTGAACATGAAAAAGATGCTGCTGGTGCTGCCGCTGCTGGGCGCCCTTGCCGCCTTCATGGCGCATCTTGGCATGACGAACGACCGCGGTCTGATCCTGTTTCACGCGATCCACCTCGGCATCGACGGCGCCAGGGTGTTTTACTGGGTGATGGCTGTCCTGCTGGGCGGCGGCACGATTGCGGGCTTCATCCGGCTTCTGACCTCCGCCCAATCGCGCGACACGAACATCCTGCGCATCGCGGATGACGGGCTGACGCTGCCGGTCGGTTTTTTCGAGCAGCGCCTCGTCACGATCCCCTTTGCCGATATCCGTAACCTGAAACTCGTGGAGGTGCAGGGGCAGCGCTACCTCACCGTGACGCATGTCCAGGGCAAGACGAATATCCAGCAGCAGATGCTGCCCGATCGCGCGGCATTTGATCGCGTCACGATGGAGATGGCGGCACGCTATACGCCGCCGCCGGCAGTCTATTAAAGTGTTTTCGGCTTGAACTTCGCGGTGCGCGGCGCGGCGACACTGCCGGCAACGCCACCCGTCAGGGGCGCATATCGCGCGGCCTCCGCCGCTTCCAGCTTTTTCACGATTTCCGTCGCGCCACTGTCGGCCGCGAGGTCTTTGGCAGTTTTTCCATCCGCATCGCGCAGCATCACATTTGCGTGCAGGGCGACAAAGGCCTCGACCAGCTTCGCATCCTTTTTGAACGCCGCTTCCATGAGCGCGGTGCGTTCGTTAGGTCCTTGCGCGTCGATCGCGCAGGCGTGCTTGATGATCTCGGCAATCACATCGTCATGGTTCGGCAACTGCGTTGCCCAGATCAGCGGCGTGACGCCATCGCGGTTCGGAATGGTCAGGTCGCCACCCGCGCCCGCGATCGCAGCCATTGTCGCTGCAAGGTTGTCCTGCGCCGCGAAAAAGGCGGCGGTGTAGCCGCGGAAGTCAGGGGTGTTGACCGGCGTCTTCGCCGCGATCAGCAGCAGGTTCATTTCTTCCGACCGCTCGCCCCGCAAGGCTGCCATCAACGCGGTCTGGTTCTGGTTGTTGACAAGGGCTGTATCCGCCCCCTTTTCAATCAGCAGCTTCGCGACCTCGATATGCCCCTCGCGGGCAGCGATGATCAGCGCCGTGTCGTTGTTCGTCTGGCGCGCATCTATATTCGCGCCGCGGGCCAGCGCGTCACGCACACCGCCTATGCTGCCGTTTTCAGTGGCGTCCAGCAGGTCCATATCCGGATCGCGCGCATTATCGTTCGCTGGCGGCGCGGCGTTATTGAAGGCTGACGATACCATATGATTCCCCTGACGCACGGGCCCGTTCCCCCGGCCCCAATGCTGGAAGACTATACACCCCGACTCAGGGAATTGCAAGAGTTATGGTAATATATAACGTTTGGAAGGTGGGAAAATGTCAGGTATTTACAACGGTTTCATTTTTGAACGCTGTAAAGTTATAATTCATAAAACCTTAAACTATTGCTGGGATACTGAAGATAAGGGCGCAATCTGTTGCTGATTCGAGGTTTGCCATGACCAATAAACTCGAAGAATTTCCCGATTCCGACGCCTGGGCGGCGTCGATTGCCGACGATTTCAAGGCATCGTCGATGCGCCAGCCGGAATTGAAGCTTGCGCCCCAGCCCATGAAACGGGCGGTCGGCTTTGAAACCTTTGCTGCCGTCGACCTGACCAATCTCGGGCGTTGACGGAAACGCAGGGTTGAACACGCCTTCAAGCTCCTTTAGTTTTGCCGCTAAAGGAGCTTTTCCATGTCCAGAATCAATGACCGCCTGCAAGAACTCGGGCTGACCCTGCCGCAGCTGACGCCGCCGGTTGCGAACTATGTGCCCTTTACCATTTCCGGTAACACGCTTTACGTGTCCGGCCAGTTGCCGGTCGAGGCCGGCGTGATTTCGAAAGGCCTGCTGGGGAAAGATATTTCCGTTGAACAGGGGCGCGCGGCGGCCCGCCTTTGCGCCATTAACATTATCGCGCAGGTCTCGGCCGCGCTCGGCGGCGATCTCGATCGCGTTACACGTTGCCTGCGTCTTGGCGGTTTCGTCGCCTCGACCCCCGATTTCTTCGACCATCCGAAAGTCATCAACGGCGCGTCCGACCTGATCGTCGATGTCTTCGGCGATGCGGGCAAGCATGCGCGCGCCGCCGTCGGCGTTTCCGCCCTGCCGCTCGGCGCCTGCGTCGAGGTGGATGCGATCTTCGAGATCAAGTAAGGAGCAGTCATGACCGGCGTTTTCTGCGCGATCGATTCCCCGAGCCTTTCCGGGGCGGAGGATATGGTGCGGAAACTGGCGGGCGTGGATATCGGGCTCAAGATCGGGCTCGAGCTTTACATCGCAGAAGGGCCGCGCTGCATCGATGCCTTGCGGGCGCTGCATCCGAAAGCGAAAATTTTCCTCGACCTCAAGCTGCACGATATCGCGAACACCGTTGCCGGCGCGGCTCGCTCCGCCGTGCAGTGCCGCGTGGATTTCCTGACGCTGCACACCAGCGGCGGCGGCGCGATGATGGCGGGGGCTGTCGATGCCGCCCGGGATACTGGTGCGAAGCTTGGCATATCGCCCCCCGCGCTGCTCGGCGTCACCGTGCTGACCAATCTCGATGACGCCGATCTTGCGGCAGTCGGCCAGCAGGGACCGGCAGAGGCGCAAGTGCTGCGGCTGGCGCAGCTGGCTGAAGCATCCGGCTTGCAGGGCGTTGTTTGCTCCCCGCTCGAAATTGCGGCGCTGCGTAGCAGCTTATCGAAAAATATGAAGCTCGTCGTGCCGGGCATCCGGCCCGACGGAACGTCGGCAGGCGACCAGAAACGCACGCTGACGCCGCATGCTGCTGCCTTGCTCGGCGCTGATTATCTGGTCATTGGCCGCCCGATCACCCAGGCCGCCGATCCGGCGCGCGCGGCGCAGGAAATCCTCGACGGGCTTGATCGCAAGGCGGCTTAATCTTCCTTCGGCAACTCCGATGTCGCGATGATTGCATCGGCAATCGCGTCGTGGCCCTTGGACACCGCCCACATTAAGGCGGAAAAACCCCGGCCGTCGCGGATGCCGGTATCGGCGCCGCTATGCAGCAGGCCGAGCGCCTTCTGCGCATCGGGCGCATCCTTGCGGCATTCGGCCAGCAGCAGCAACCCCATCCCCAGCGGAGAGAGCGGAATGGCAAGCGATGCGTCGTTGAACAATATTTTGGGCATTCGGAATTTTATCCCGCGCGGCGGAAACGGGCAAGGTTTGGCGCCTTGATCGTCGCCTTCACCACGGCGGTCTGCACCAGCGTGACCTGGTATTGCGCCTCGGCGGCGGTCAGAAGGCGTATCGCGTCATGCTCGCCGTTTTCCCGCAGGAAGGCGAGCGGGGTGTAGCCCTTCTCGTTCGGGATATGCAGACTCGCGCCGTTTTCAACCAGCAGTTTTGCAAGCGCGATGCGCGTGTCTTTCAGCGGCTCGTCAATGCCGTCGCCGACAAGCGCGAGATCGAGGGCGGTATAGCCGCTCGGCGAACGCGCCGTGACCGGCATGCCCGCATCGATCAGCAACTGCGCGGCGGAATCGCGCCCCTCCATCGCCGCATGCATCAGCGCCGTCCAGCCGTGCTTGTCGGTGCGCAGCAGGTCTGTGTCGAGCCTGAGAATCTCTTTGACGCTGCCTGTGAAGCCGTTGCGCGCGGCGATCATGAGCGGCGTGCGGCCTTGTTCGTCGCGCTGGTTGAGATCGGGGCCGTCCTTTAACAGGCTGCGGACAAGGTCAATATCCTCGCTGCTGCTGGCGACGGTTGTCACCAGGTCCTGCCCGACGATCTGGGGCAGGTGGGCCACCGCCGCGAGGACCGAGGAGTAGTCGCGCAGGAAATCAAAGACCCTTTTATTAAACTGCGGATGATGGAAGGAAAGATCCGCTCCATCTTCGATCAGGCGGGCGACGAGAGCCATATCAGGCCTCGTTCCGCTTTCAAGCTTCCACACCTCCTCCACAAGCATGCGTGACAGCCCCGCCGTATGGGGGGCAGGGGGCGTTCTGGTTGCGCTTGCGCTGTTGAAGCCGATTGTGGCGGACATTTCACGATCTTTCAGGACAGGGGCTATTGTCGGCAGTTTCGCCAATTATGTCAACCAAATCGAGAAATTATGTTAAAACAAAGACATATTATAATGACGCAAAACAGCCCTGCATGGTAAAACCCCGACTCTGAGAAACAAGGCAGGTTGATGCGACCATGAACTGGATCACCAATTTCGTGCGGCCCAAGATCAAGGCCCTGATCTCGTCCCAAAAGGACGTTCCCGACAATCTCTGGCAGAAATGCCCGGGTTGCGAAACGCTGCTGCATCATCAGGCGCTCGTCGAAAGCCTCAATGTCTGCCCCTCTTGCGGTTACCATTTGCGCATGGGCGTCAAGGACCGCCTCGCCATGCTGTTCGACAACGGCGAATACACGGAATCCGAACTGCCGAAACCCGTCCTCGACCCCCTCAAATTCCGCGACCGCAAGAAATACGTCGATCGCCTGAAAGACGCGCAGAGCGAAACCGGCCGCAAGGACGCGATCGTCGTTGCGCATGGGCTGATCGGAGGCCAGACCGCGGTCATCGCGGCGTTTGATTTCGACTTCATGGGTGGCTCGATGGGGGCTGCCGTCGGCGACGGCCTGATCACCGGCGCGCGCCTCGCGGTGCAGATGAAGGCACCTTATATCGTAATCCCGGCCTCCGGCGGCGCGCGCATGCAGGAAGGCATGATCTCGCTGATGCAGATGCCGCGCTCTGTCATCGCGGTCGAGCAGGTGAAGGAAGCGAAGCTGCCCTACATCGTGCTGCTGACCGACCCGACCACGGGCGGCGTTTCCGCGTCCTTCGCCATGCTTGGCGACATCCATATCGCGGAGCCCGGCGCGCAGATCGGCTTTGCCGGCCGCCGCGTCATCCAGGAAACCATCCGCGCCTCGCTGCCCGACGGATTCCAGACGGCGGAATACCTGCGCGATCACGGCATGGTTGACCTCGTCGTTCCGCGGCCCGAATTGCGCCACCGCCTGGCCTCGATCATCCAGCTGCTGATGCGCCCGAAATCGGATTCCGGCACGCGCAAAAAACTCAACGGCACGCAAAAGTAGCCCCCGAAAGTGGCCCGCTTGCTCGAAAAAACGCCGGCACAGGAACAGGCCCCGCTTCTGCAGGACTGGACATTTTCGCCGGTGCCGGCGCTCGAGCAGGCGATCGACGCAATCCGGCTTCGCCACGTTCCCTTGCGTCCCAGCGACCTTGCGCCAACGCGCCGCATGCTGGAAAAGCTTGGCAATCCGCACCTAAAGCTGCCGCCCGTGTTCCACGTCGCGGGCACCAATGGCAAGGGCTCCTCGCTTGCTTTCCTGCAGGCGATTTTCGAAGCGGGGGGATTGAGCGTTCATAAATTCATCTCCCCCCATCTTGTGCGGTTTGAAGAACGCATCATGATCGCGGGCAAGCTGATCGCGCCCGATCACCTCCTCGACCTGTTGCAGGAATGCGAGCGCGTGAGCCGCGACGAGCCTGTGTCATTTTTCGAATTCTTCACCTGCCTTGCTTTCCTCGCCTATGCCCGCGCGCCGGCGGATGCCGTGCTGCTGGAAACAGGCATGGGCGGCACTTACGATGCGACGAACGTCGTGGAAAAAAGCGTCGCGATGCTGACGCGCATTTCCTTCGACCATATGCGACTGCTGGGCGACACGCTGCCCGAAATCGCCGCGAACAAGGCGGGGATCATCAAGCAGAACTGTCCCGTGGTCATAGCGCCGCAGGCAGGGGCGGGGGTGCTCGATGTTTTCCTCGCCAAAGCGAAGGAAGAAAATGCACATGTCAGCCTTGCCGGCCATGACTGGTCGACGGAAGAGCGTGGGGCGAAATTCAAATTTTCCGGCAAGTTCTTTTGCGGCGAACTGCCGCGCCCGAGCCTGATCGGCGCGCACCAGATCATCAATGCCGGCACCTCCATCGCCGCGATCGAGGTCAGCCCGTTCCGCGAACTTGCCACGCAGGAAATCCTGGAAAACGCGATGCGCAAGGTCGAATGGCAGGGCAGGTTCCAGCAGCTGAAATCGGGCCGCCTCGCCGGGCTGCTGCCGGAAGGGTGGGAGCTCTGGGTTGATGGCGCACATAACGACAGCGGGGCGGAAGTGCTCATCGAGCAGGTGAAAACCTGGGGCACGGAAAAACCGCTGCATATCATTACCGGATACAAGCGCAAGAAAGAACCCGACAGTTTTTACCATCAATTTGCAGGCCTGCCGCGTACGATTACGGCGGTTGATGGGCAGATCGACGCGCCGATGGTGTCCGCCGATGAATTGTGCGATTACCTGCGCGGCGCGGGCTTTGCCGATGCGCGTCCCGCGCCCACTCTGGAAAGCGCGATCCGGTCTCTCGCCTTCCAATTCGACCGGCCGCAGCGTATAATCATAACAGGGTCGCTCTATCTCGTGGGGCACGCCCTGAAAGTCAACAACGCCTGAAGGACCAGCCCCTTGGGGATCGCCCGCGCCGCGCCGCCAGAGCCGAAAAAAGTGACGCTGCATGGCACAGCCGTGCTGCTGAAATCGGCGCAGTTCGAGCATTCAGCCGTTTTCCTGCGCGGGTTGTCCGGCATGGGCAAATCCGACCTTGCCTACCGGTTGATCGACGCGGGCGGCACGCTCATCTGCGACGACCAAGTGGTGCTCGAGCGGCGGCAGGACAAGATTTATGCCGACAGCGTGGAGGCCATCCGCGGGTTGATGGAAGTGCGGGGCGTCGGACTGCTGCGCTTTCCGGTCTCGGCCGCAGCGCGGCTGCGGCTTGTCATTGACCTCGTCAAGCGCGACGAAGTGCCGCGCCTGCCCGACCCGGAGACGCACGAGATACTTGGCGTCGCCCTGCCGAAATTCCGCCTGCATGCGTTCGACGTGTCGGCCGTCTTAAAAGTTTTCAAGGCGATGGAAGTCGCGCACCGCCCCAATCTGGTGGTGAAATAGAAAGGATTTAACATGATCGGTCTCGTCCTCGTCACCCATGGCCGCCTTGCGGAAGAATTCGTGAAGGTCATGGAACATATCGTC
>Ga0196981_1000237_pt1 | contig 33210 bp, 30 predicted proteins | sample S3_2013CmetaG_FD_155462 | JGI IMG/M metagenome (GOLD analysis project Ga0196981, IMG submission 155462) | Soil microbial communities from Anza Borrego desert, Southern California, United States - S3_20-13C | ecosystem: Environmental > Terrestrial > Soil > Desert | place: USA: California... | reverse complement strand
CGCTCGCTGTGCCGGGCAAGCCGATCATCGAAAAGCCGCGCACCGAGAAGCCGTGGGGGGATTACAGCTCTTATCTGGGCCGCGAGAAAACATGGGAAGTCGAAAAAGACGGCGTAAAATACGTTCAGTCTTATTACCTGCGGCCGCCGGCGAAAGTGGTGCCGGGCGAGAAATACCCATTGGTGGTGTTCCTTCATGATGAAAAGGGCATGGCGGAAGGCGCGCTTGCCCTGCTGCAGGAAAGCAAGAAACTGCCGCCGTTTTATCTTTTGATCCCGCAGATTTCGACTAAAAAAACCTGGGCGGTGCCGGCCGCTTTGAGCGGCGCGGAAATCGGCAAGGGAAAGACTGCTGCGCAGTGGACAGCGAAAAAATATCCGGAGGCGAAGCAGTCGCTGAAGGATGTGCTGATCCTGATTTCGCGGCTTTTGCCGCCTGTACTACAGATCGACGAAACAAGGCTTTATGCCGTCGGCTGCGGCGAGGGCGGGATCGGGGTGTATGGCGCGCTTGCGAAGTTCCCAGAGTTTTTTACAGGCGGGCTTGTCGCCAGCGGGCTTTGGAGTTTCACGGACGCGCCTAAATTCGCCGGCATGCCGGTTGTGATCTTCCACGGCAGCAAGGACCGAACGACGGATGTGATTGCGGCGCAGGGCATGGCGCAGGTTATCCAGCAGTCCGGCGGGCAGGTGGTTTATCGTGAACTGCCGAATTTCGACCGCAATTGCGCCGATCCCCAGCAATACAGCGCTGCTGTACTGGGATGGCTGTTCAGCCATCGCAAAACGCCCATCGCCGAACAGGTGAACCGCACCCCCCCCGCCGAGATCAGCGAACCTGCCGGTTATCAGGGAGCAATGGTGCCGCCATCCCCGGTCCCGACGCCGCCGCCGACTTCGCCGGTACAGCCGTAATTTTCAATTGCTCGGATGCGGCTGGACGAGTTTGCGCCGGAGATAGGGTGCGAATTCCACAAGCAATATGGCCGAGATGATAAGCGCGCAGCCGATGCCACCTGCCAGTGTGAGCTTCTCGCTCATTAATAGCGCCCCGAACAAGGCAGCGAACAGGGATTCCGCGCTCATGATGACCGCTGCATCGGATGCAGGCGTAAACCGCTGCGCGACGACCTGGAGCGTGTAGGCGATGCCGCCGGAAATCGCGCCGGCATAAAGGATTGGCCAGCCCGCGTTTAGGATGTTGGCAAGGCTCGCCTGTTCAATGACGAGCGCGGCAAGCCCCGCGATGAAGGTGACACTGGCGTACTGGATGAAGCAGACACGAAACGGCGCCGGCCATTTATCCATGACACGCCCGACAAGCGCCACTTGGAAGCCGAAGCCGACGGCGCAGCAAAGCACCAGCGTATCGCCGACGTTGATCCGGGCGAGATCATAACCGCCCGAGAGAAGGCCGACGCCCGCAACCGACATCAGCGCGGCAGGGATGACGAGCCTCGATAATTTCTGCCTGTAGATGACGGCGCAGATGACAGCTGTGAAAAGGACATAGAGCCCCGTCAGGAAACCGGCATTCGTCACCGAGGTCAGCGCGACACCCGCCTGCTGGAAAATCACGCCTGCGCAAAAGGCGACGCAAAGGAAACCCAGGTCGCGCGCCGCGCTTCGCCCGAGCCGCGCACCGCGGGACTGCTCACGAAGGGCAAGCGGCAGCACCAGCAGGGCGGAGATGCCGAAGCGCGCGGCGATAAAGGTGTAGGGCCCGACATGTTCCATCGCCTCTTTCTGGGCGACGAAAGCCGCGCCCCAGATCAGGGCCACGAGCAGCAATACAAGGTCGGCTTGAAGGCGCGACATCAGGGCTCAATCAGTGTGAGGGAACAGGCGGGGAAGGAGCCGGCGATCACCTGTCCCCTGCCGCCCGCCAGCTGGCATTTTTCCACAAGGGCGTTGGCTTCATCATCATCGAACATGAAATCGCCGGCGATTTCAGGACTGTAGGTAATCGTAAGCGTGCAGGTCTTTTTCAATTCCGTCGTCACGTCTTCGACACGATCTTCGCGTTTCATGCAGGCGTCGTAGGTCGTGGGCCATTCATAGCCGGGGTTGTAAAACGTGGAGCGGCAGTCATGCTGGAGGCGGGGACGCTGGACCGGCATGCGCTTGCGCGTGCACTCGAGCTCGCTGAGTTTGGTCAGGTCGTCTGAGGGGACGTATTTGCAATCGAACTTCTTTAGGTACTCGTAGTTCGGGTTCGTGAAATGACAGGCAAGAAAATCGCGGGTCTCGGGGCCATTGTGCCGGTTCTCGGCGATGTTGAAGATGCATTTGAGTTCGGTCACCGTCGTATACGGCGCGCCTTTTTTGCAGTCGGCGTAGCTTTGAGGCATGGCAAGGCCCTCGCCTTGGGCCGGAAAAGCTGCCGCAACGGCCAACAGGGAAATCAGGAGGATGAACAGGTTTTTCATGGCCGAAGGCTAAAACACAAACAATAAAATGTAAAGATATCATTGCCTTAAGGTTATAAAGGAATAAATTCTTTTCCAGAAACGTAATTTCTATATAGTGGTCAGCGCGATACGGAGTCGCACAAGTTACGGATTACATAGCAAATGTCTGAGACAATCGATTTCGTCGATGTGTACGACTATTTGGTGAATCACGACGTTGACCAGCCGGTCACCGTGGTGAAGCACGGGCATCCCCATGCCGTCATGATCCCTTACGAGGTTTTCGTTGCCCTGCAGAAGAGTAACCAGAAAGCCCTGCATGTAAGCGAATTATCAGCGGATGACCTTGATGCGATCCTCAACAGCGACATCCCGGATGAGTGCAGGGAATTCGACCACGAGGTGAAGAAGAAATGACCATATATGTTGATCCGAAACCCGGCATGGTCATCCGCTACGGTTATCTCTGGGCGCGTCAGGCACGCGACGGCATGCATCACGCTGAGAAAAACCGTCCCGCGCTGATCCTTGCCGTCCGGCAGGAGGACGACCGCAAGATCGTTTACGTCTCGCCGATCACACATACCGCGCCGTTTTACCCGGAAGAGTCGATCCTGATGCCGCTCGAGACCAAGGCCCGCCTCGGCCTCGACAGCGAGAATTCCTGGATCATGGCGAACGAGGTCAACAAGTTCGAGTGGCCGAGCCTCGATGTCCGCCGCGTGCCGGGCCGCCGCGAGAAAAGCCAGTTCTACGGTTTCGTGCCGGGCGAACTGTTGCAGCAGGCGCGCGAGAAAATGCGCGAGATGACCCAGCTTCGCCGCTTCCATACCGTATCGCGCGAGCAAGAGCACATCCAGTTGCCCGTCAATGCCGCGCCGGCGCCGGTTCCGATGCAGCAGCGCCAGCCGGCCTTCCGCCGCCAGCCCTGATCAATTCCCGAATTTTTTCTGGGGAGGAGGCGGCGCCTTTTGCTCCGCGCCTGCCTTCGCCGCCGTTTCGTCCGCACGCAGCCGCGTGCCGCCGGGGCGATCCGACTCTTGGTAAACCTGCTGCAGCGTCACACCGCGCTCCATCTTCGCGATCGCGACGTCCATCAGGTCCAGCACCAGCTTGAGTTCTTTTTCCGGCAAGCTGTAATTCATGCGTAAGCTTGAATCCCCGGCCTCGTTTTTCGCCCAGCCGGGACCGCTGTCGAATATCGGCGCCGGGTCGACGCCGGTGGAGAACAGGATGTAATCATAAAGCTCGTTCGGCGTTTTCACGCCGGCTTTCGATAGGAGATCACACTTGAAGGTCAGGACCGCATGATAGCCGGTGTCGGGTCGTTCGTCGTTATACCACGAGACGCCAGGGTGCTGTTTGAGCCACCCCTCGATCACATCGCGATGCTGCAGCGAGGCCTGCTGGTTTCGCGCGTAGAAATTCTCGTCGCTGGCGGAGAACAGCGCGACGCCAGCGGTAATTTCGGGCGCGGTCAGGCGGTTCGGCGAGCGGCTTGCCACATTTGCGGCGATTTCTGCGACGAGCGCGGGATCCGGCGAATAATAGATGTTCATATTGGATTTTTCGAGGGCCGGCAGTTGGTACGGCATCAGCTGCTTGGTCGCCGAGGCGATGGTGACAAGGTTTTTATTCGTGCTCTGTGCGATCGTCGTCGCCTGCGGTTCCGGCAGTTTGCCATCCGCGCCCGGCGTCGCATGGACGTGGTTCAGCACCAAGCGAAAGTTATATTTATCCGACAGGTCGAGCAATTCCTGCAACTCCGCCGGTTTCATCATGCGGCCAGTCAGGCTGTCCGGCACGGTGACCGCGACGGTGCCGACTTCGCTGGCGGGATCGGTGAAATTTTTTTCAATGAAGTCCGACCAGCTTTCGTCCTCCGCCTTCGTCTTGAAGGGACGCTTCTCATGGGCGGGGGCGATGGCATAGCCTTCCCAGGCGATCGTCGCACCCAGAACCGCAGTGCCGGGCGGCGTGGTGCCGATAATCGCGCGGAGCATCATCATGGTCGAAACAGGCGCGACGTCGAGTTGCGAGGGGTCGGCATGGATGCCTTCCCGAATGGCAAGCTGCTGGAGGGCTGCGCGTTTCAGGTCGTCAATGGTGTATTCCTGATCCGGCTTGAAAGTCGGGGGGAGCGCCGCGTTGTACCAGCTATGGCTCCGCGCCAGTGAAATCGGGTGCGGTTTTTCCTGCGCGGCGTCGAAGACGGCCTGCGCGTCATCCGGCAGGCGGAACTCCTTGAGGCGGCTGCGGATGCGGGGCACCATCTGGTCGCGGATACGCAACAGGGTTTGCGACAGCGCCGGCAGCGGCTCGACAGCATCCAGCGCTTTTTGCAGCGTGCGCCCCATCGGGGACTGCGCCAGCTCGTCGAAAATGGCTTTTACCACACGCTCTCCGGGTCACTAATACGTAAGGGCCATTGTAATATGCAAATATGAGCGAGTGGTTAAGATATGTTATTTATCGTAATCCATTGAAACTATGCCCAAATCCGCGCGGAATTCGGGCTGTAGGCATGGATTTATCCCTCGAATCTTGCATAATGGCGCCATTCATCCACGGAGCTTTTTATGCGCGCATTTGATCCCGGCCTGCGGCCGCCATCTCCTGAAGAAATCGAGGGGTTCTGCACGGCTGCGCAGCGCGGCGATATCGATTTCCTGCGCGACATGCTCGACAAGTTCGGCGCCGGCATCGTGAACGCGCGCGACAACATCAATGCGCGTCCGCTCACCTGGGCGGCTTATTCAGGACATACGGAGGCGGTCGAACTGCTCCTGCAGCGCGGCGCGGAAATAGATGCGGGCGGCACAAATGACAAGCCGGCGCTCAGTTGGGCGATCGAGTGCGGCCGCTCCGAGACTGCTGCCGTGCTGCTCGCGCGCGGGGCGTCGCTTGACGTGAAAGATAACGAGGGTTTGACGCCCGCCGATTACGCAGCGCGCTCCGAGGACCCGGCGATGCAGGCGATGGTCGATGATCACCGCCGCGCTGCGCAGGACCACGAACGCCTGCACGGGGAGCGGGCGCGGGAGGAGGCTGCACGCGCCGCCTCCGCCAGCCGGATCGAGCAGCTGAAGAAAACCGGTCCCGGAAAATTCCGCCTGCCCGGTTCGCCCAAGCGATAGTTATTGAGGCGCTGCGTCCAGGTTTTTCAACGCGGTCTCGGCCTGCGGCACACCTTTTGCGGCCGCCTTTTCCAGCCAGTATTTACCTTCCGCCGGATCTTGCGCGAGCCCGAGCATATCGGACGTCAATGCGAGCCCTAGCACCAGCTGCGCCTTCGGCAATCCTTTTTCCGCAGCTTGGCGGAGGAGCAGCAAGGCCTTTTCCGGGTCCTTCGAAACGCCCTTGCCCGTCGCGGTCAGCATGCCCAGAAGGAAAAGGCCGTCCTTGTCGCCGCTTTTGGCGAGGCGCTGCACTTCGGCGATCTTCTCCGGACTGGCATCGATCGCGTCGATAATCGGGCTGCCCCTGGCCGCCGCCGCTTCAAGCTCGCGGGCAACCCCGGCGCAGTCTGTGCCGGCGAATTTGCCCGTCATGTATCTTACCTGCATGGTGTGAAAGCCGAGCTGCGTGACGAGGCTGACCAGGTATTTTGAGTGCCCCTTGGTCAGGACGGGATCGATGAAGGCAACCTTGTCGTCCTGCCTCTCCTGGATATGCTTCCGCGCGGCGCGAGCCTCAGCCTGCTGCTGGCTGCGGTAGATCGCGAATGCGTTTGCGTATTTCGGGGCATCCTGGCTGATAACACTTTTGCTGTCTGTGCAGTATTTCATCTTCAGCGCCATGCGCGCGACCTGCAATTCGAACTCGGCAGAGGCGGCGATCTCCTTATCGTAGGCAGACAGCGTTTCCTTTTGCTCCTTCGTGAGTGGCTTAAGGGCAGTGACGTATGCCACTTCAGCCTCCGCAACCTCTGGGTCGAGCTGGATATTTATTTTTTCGGATGCGGCAGATTTCTCCCCGGTATCAGCATGCGCCGGCAGGGATAGGGCCAAAGAAAGAAGAATGGATGCAAATGTAAAACGCATGGGCAGCTCCCCGGGGGATATTCTAGGCACCTGCCGTTCGACCAGCAACCATCGCGTATCGGTTGGTGGCGGATGGGGTGAGATTCGAACTCACGGTGAACTTTCGCCCACGCTAGTTTTCAAGACTAGAGCCATAAACCACTCGGCCACCCATCCTTAGTGATTTATCTACTATACAGGCGCTTTCTTGGCAAATTCTTCCTCGGCAAACCTGCAGATAAAACGGACCAAATCATTGAATCAATGCAATTCCGGCACCAGCCAGCCGCGATAATGGATAATGGGGCCTGCGAGGGGATGCCAGACCCGGACGTTGAAGAGGAATTTCCCGTCCTCCACCGTTTCATACGCCTCCATTCGCACGGCGAGCGCGAGCGGCAGGGGAACCCTGAACATGCTCCAGCCGCGCAGGCCGAGGACGAGCCTGTCTCCGTCCGGCGTCAGGGTCATGGTGAAACGCAAGGGGCCAAAGCGCTCGGTAACCGCAGGAGGCGAAGCGGAGGCGAAATATTGCCGGCTGCGGAACCGGTGTCCGCCAAAGTTCCGCGTCCAGGTCTCGACGCCCTCGCGCACGGCAAAATGCACCCGAACAGGGACGTCCTCGCCAGCTGGTGGGAAACCCATCAGCCAGCAGCCAAACCGGGCAAGCGGGCTGGAGCCCCGGATTATCCGCGCCCCGCCGCCGGCTTCGAGCATATGCGTCACGTTGTGCATTTCGCGCAATTGCGGCGCCAGTCTTTCCCAGGCAGGGCCGAGGATACGGGCAAAAAGAGGCTGTAATTCGCCGACTGCAAACGGTTGATATTTACTCATCGGTTGTGGATACAGCGTCAAAAAGAGAAAGGCAATCATCCGCCCCGTGATGTTTGACATCACGTTTCCAAACCTCCTACACTAAAAGCTGGAATTGGGGGCGCTTCTGTTGAGATTCAGTGTTTTGGCCGCTGTCGCGGTAATGTTATTTGTCTTCGTCGCCGCCCCCTGCGCAGCGGCGCAAAAACCCTTTGCGTCCTGGCTTGTTGAACTGCGGCGCGAGGCGCGCGCAATGGGCATTTCGGAAAACACCGTTGCGACTGCGCTGCCGGATTCTCTGAAACCGATCGACCGTATTCTCGAGCTCGACCGCAAGCAGCCTGAAGGCACCAAGACAATCGATCAGTACCTAAAGACGACAGTCAGCCCGGACCGCATCGCCAAAGGCCGGAGCAAAATGAATTACTTCCGCCGCACGCTGAAGGCGGTGGAGGATGCTTATGGCGTGGACAAGCAGGTGATCGTTGCCCTCTGGGGCATCGAAACCAATTACGGCACGAATACCGGCGGGTTCGATGTCGTAAATGCGCTGGCGACGCTCGCCTATGACGGCCGTCGCAGCGATTATTTCCGCGACGAGCTTTTCAAGGCGCTGCGCATCCTCGATGCCGAGCATATCAGCCACGCGAAAATGAAAGGCTCCTGGGCGGGGGCGATGGGCCAGTGCCAGTTTATGCCGACCAGCTTTTTGAAATTTGCCGTAGACTTCAACAAGGACGGACGCCGCGATATCTGGTCGACGGAGGCCGATGTTTTCGGATCCGCGGCGAACTACCTTTCCCAGAGCGGCTGGAAAAAAGGCGCGCCTTGGGGACGGAAAGTGGTTGTGCCGCACAGCGTGGACCGCGACTTGCTGGGAATCAACAACGCCTATACCCTTCAATTCTGGCACGATGCCGGCATCCGCACGCCGGAGGGCAAGCCCGTTCCGTTCGAGGGCGAATACATGGCCTCGGTCGTTCAGCCGGGCGGGGCAGGCACCACGGCCTTTTTGGTATATGACAATTTCCGGGTGATCATGAAGTGGAATAAATCTTCCTATTTTGCCTCGGCGGTCAATACCTTGGCCGACCGGATCAAGTAAGCATAACACCTAGCATCCGGAAGGCGAATTCGCTATTCTCCCCGGGTATTTGAACGACGATTGAAACCCGACCGGAAGGCCGCATCCATGAACGCCCTGCATCGCCTCTTCAACCTCGCCCTGCCGCTGCTTGGCGTGTTGCTGCTGACCGGCTGCTCCGAGACACAGCTGGTGTCCCATTGGGCGAAAAAGGTGAACTGGCCAGGGCAGAAGGAAAATTCCGGCACCTACAAAACCGGCAAGCCGTATCGCGTCGGGAGCGTCTGGTATTATCCCACGGAGGATTTCAGCCTTGTTGAAACTGGCATCGCTTCCTGGTACGGGCCGGATTTCCACGGCAAGCGCACCGCGAATGGCGAGCGCTATGACCAGCATGAACTGACCGCAGCGCACCGCACGCTCCAGATGCCGTCGCTGGTCCGCGTCACAAACCTTGAAAATGGCCGCTCCGTGGTCGTTCGCATCAACGACCGGGGACCCTTCGCGCATGGCCGCGTCATCGATGTCTCAAAACGGTCGGCAGAGCTGCTGGGCTTCATCGGCAAGGGCACCGCCCGCGTCCGGCTTGAAGTCATGGGCCGCGAAAGCCGGCAGATCGCAGCAGCTGCCCGGCGCGGCGCAGATACGTCGCGCCTGACGCTCGCGGATCTCGAGCGCATGGAACAGCGCGGCGCGCTAAAGGCGACCCCGGCTTCGGTGGGTTCCGATATGCGGCCGATGCCGGTTCAGATCGCGTCTAACGATACGAGCCTCCCGGAAAGCCTGCAGACGCCCACAATTACTGTCGAGCAACTGGCAGCGCCGACCTATTCGGCGCCCGTGCAGAACAATTATCGCGCCCCGGCGCCGCGACAGGGCGAAGGGAACAGTCTGCGGGACGATGAAATGGGCGCGCCGGATCTTGCTCCCGGCCGCGTCGACGAGGGCCGTTTCATGCCAGCGCCAGTTGTGGAACAGGAACCTGTCGCGCCGACCGGTCTGTTCGTCCAGGCCGGCGCCTTCGCGGTGCGCGGCAATGCCGAAAAACTGGAACGTGACCTGCGCGGTCTTGCCCCTGTAACAGTTGATTCAATTAATGCCGGCGGGAGAACTCTGTATCGCGTGAAGCTGGGCCCGATCGCGACGGTGAAGAAGGCCGACGAGATCCTCGAGCGCGTGATCGCCCTCGGCTCCTCCGGCGCGCGCGTCGTCAAGAAATAAGAAAAGTAACGAGGTTGTGATGAAAAAATATCTGGTTCTTTGCCTGCTGGCGCTGTTCTGCCTTTCGCGTCCGGCCGCCGCGCAGATCGATACGCTCGCGAAACAGGCGATAATTGTCGATGCCGCCACGGGTTCTGTTCTGCTCGACAAGGCTGCGGGTGACCAGATGCCGACCAGCTCGATGAGCAAGCTGATGACAATATACATGGTGTTCGAGGCGCTCAAGCACGGCCAGTTGAAGCTGACCGACGAACTCCTTGTATCGGAACGCGCCTGGAAAAACAGCATGGACGAAGGTTCGCGCATGTATATCCAGGTCGGCACGCGCGTGAAAGTCGAGGACCTGGTGCGCGGCGTGATCGTGCAGTCCGGCAACGACGCCTCTGTCGCGCTCGCGGAAGGCGTCGCCGGCACCGAAGAGGCTTTCGCCGATGCGATGAATGTTCGCGCGAAGGAGATCGGCCTGACCCATAGCCATTTCATGAACGCGACGGGCCTGCCCGACCCGCAGCATTATTCGACGCCGCGCGATCTCGCCGTCCTTGCCTACCGCATTATTACCGACTTCCCCGAGTACTATCCCTATTTTGCGGAAAAAGAATTCACTTATAACAAAATCAAGCAGCAGAACCGCGATCCTCTCCTGGGCCGTGTGCCCGGCGCCGACGGATTGAAGACCGGACATACCGAAGCCGCCGGTTACGGGCTTGTCGGCTCCGCGCAGCGCGATGGCCGCCGGGTCATCCTTGTGCTTAACGGCATGTCGAGCAAGAAGGAGCGCGAAGAAGAAGGCATCAAGCTGATGGAGTGGGCCTTCCGGAATTTCGAGGCGAAAAAGATCGTCGCCAAGGGCGAGAAGGTCGAAGACGCAAAAGTCTGGCTGGGGCATGGTGGCCTCGTTCCGATGGTTGCTGCGCAGGACGTGAACATCGTCATGCCGCGCGCCAAGCGCGCGGAGCTGAAACTGACCGTGAAATACAAGGAGCCGCTGCTCGCGCCCGTCAAGGCCGGGGAGGAAGTCGGTACGCTCGTGGTCGAGGTGCCGGAGCAAAAGCCCGCCCAGATCAAGCTGCTGGCCGGTGCCGACGAGCCGCGCAAAGGGGTGTTCGGACGCGTGAAGGACCGCCTCGGTTACCTGCTGACGGGCGCGTTCTGATGGTGGAAAAAGGCGTCTTCATCACGCTCGAAGGCGGCGAGGGAACGGGCAAAAGCACGCAAGTGAAAATGCTTGGCGCCGCGCTGTCTGCCGCGGGTGTAGACGCCGTGCTTACCCGCGAGCCGGGCGGCACCGACCAGGCGGAGCGTATCCGCAACCTGCTGATCCAGCGCGACGCCGGCAATTTCGATCCGCTGGCCGAGGCGATGCTGATGATGGCCGCCCGGCGCGAGCATCTGGTGAACAAGATATGGCCGGAAATGAAAAAGGGAAAGTGGGTCGTGTCGGATCGCTTCGCCGATTCAACCCGGGCTTTTCAGGGCTATGGCATGGGGCTCGCGCAGGGGGAGATCGACCGGATATACGAGATGATCGCTGGTGCTTTCCAGCCTGACCTTACGTTCGTGTTCGATATTGACCCCGAACAGGGCCTGAACCGTTCGCTGAAGCAGCTATCGGTAACGGCAAACGCGACCGAAAGCACGGAAGACCGTTACGAGCGCATGGGCATCGTATTCCACGCGAAACTACGGAATGGCTTCCTCGATATCGCGCGGCGTTTTCCGGAGCGGTGCGTCATCATCGATGCAACGCAAGACATCGCGACCATCCATCGCCAGCTGCTGGCCGTGATTGAAACGCGCTTTGGCGTCACCCTGCGGGAGGTGAAGCTTGGTTAGCAGCCTGTTCGGCGATGAGGAAGAAGCAGAAAAGTTCGAGGAAGCGGAGGCGGAGGCAGATGCCGCAGCGCCACCTGAGCCGGTCGAGCTTTCCCCGAAATCCAATCCTGACCTTCTGGGGCACGAAACCGCGGAAGCCGCGTTGCTGGCAGACTACAATGTCGGCCGGATGCCGCACGCGCTTATTCTTTCCGGTCCGGCAGGCATCGGAAAAGCGACATTTGCCTACCGCATCGCGCGTTTCCTGTTCAAGCAGGGCGGAGAACAGGCGGCAGGTCTTTTCGGCGAGCCTGAAAAGCCGGCCAGCCTTTATGTCTCTCCTGACGACCCTGTTTTCCGCCGCGTTGTCTCCGGTGGCCATGCCGATCTCGTTGTCGTCGAGCGCGAGCTTGACGAGAAAAAGGGCAAGCTGAAGCAGGACATTGCGGTCGAAACTGTGCGCGACATCAAGAACAAGCTGCATGCCAAGGCGGCCGAAGGCGGCTGGCGCGTCGCGATCGTGGACAGCGCGGAATACCTGAACGCCACGGGCCAGAACGCGTTGCTGAAAGTGCTGGAAGAACCGCCGTCCAAAACGCTTATTATCCTCACCACTTCGCAGCCCGGCAGTTTCCTGCCAACCATACGTTCCCGCTGCCGCATGGTGAACCTCGATCCGCTGGCGGATGTGACGCTGGTGAAGCTGCTGGAAAAATTCGTTCCAGGCATTGGCGACGGCGAGAAGGAGGCGATTGCAAGATATTCGGAGGGCTCGATCGGGCAGGCGTTGCAGTTTTATGCCGACGGAGGCATGACCCTTTACGGCGAGCTGCTAAAAACCGCCTCCACCATTCCCGCAATCGATATCGTCAAGCTGCATGACAGCGCCGACAAACTATCGCGTGAAGAACAGAAATACGAAACCTGCCGCGCCATCCTGACAGGCTGGTGCCAGCGTCTTGCCCGTATTGAAGCGCGCGGCGGACGCGTGACCGACATGATGCCTGGCGATGGCGTGATCCTGCAAAAACTTCTGGATCAATTTCCGCCTCGGCATTTCCTGCTGACCTGGGAAAAAATGTCCCAGCTGTTCCGTCAGGTGGAATGGTCCAACCTTGATAAACGTCAGGCGCTGATCGGGGCGTTCCTGATGATCCAGAATCCCGATTACCCGGCGCTGGCCGTATAGAGGAAGTCATGAGCAAACCGCATTTTTACATCACCACCGCCATTTCCTATGTCAACGGACCGCCGCACCTGGGACATGCCTATGAGGCGATCGGCGCGGATGTAATGGCGCGGTTCAAGCGCCTGGACGGATTTGATGTGTATTTCCTCACCGGCACCGACGAGCACGGCCAGAAGGTGCAAAAGACCGCGATTGCGAAGGGCAAAGGGCCGCAGGAATTCACGGACGAAATCGCCTCGCTCTTCATCGAGATGTGCAAGGACCTCGACATCACACAGGACCAGTTCATCCGCACCACCGCGCAATTCCACAAGGACGCCTGCCAGGCAATCTGGGGCAAGATGCAGGATGCCGGGGATATCTACCTCAACAAATACGCCGGCTGGTATTCGGAGCGCGATGAAGCATTTTATGGCGAGGACGAACTAGAAATGCGCCCGGACGGCAAGAAGGTCAACAAGACGACCGGCACGGAGGTCCATTGGGTCGAGGAAGAAAGTTATTTCTTCAAGCTTTCCGCATACACGGAAAAGCTGCTCGACTATTACGAGGCGCATCCCGAATTTATCCAGCCCGGCTTCCGCCGCAACGAGGTGGTGAGTTTCGTCAAGCAGGGGCTTAAGGACCTCTCCATTTCCCGCACCAGTTTCGACTGGGGCGTGAAGGTGCCGAACGCGAAAGACCACATCATGTATGTCTGGGTCGACGCGCTAACCAATTACATCAGCGCGATCGGCTATCCCGAAGATAAGGACGGCCAGTTCAAGAAATACTGGCCCGCCGATGTGCACCTGATTGGCAAGGATATCGTGCGCTTCCACACCGTCTACTGGCCGGCCTTCCTGATGTCGGCGGGGTTGCCCATTCCCAAGCGCGTCTTCGGACATGGCTTCCTGATGACAAAAGGGGAAAAAATGTCGAAATCGCTCGGCAACGTTATCTCCCCGGTCAGCCTCATCGAACGCTTCGGCGTGGAACAGGCGCGCTACGCCCTCATGCGTGAAGTGACGTTCGGGCAGGACGGCGATATTTCGTACGAGCTGCTGGGCAACCGTATCAACGCCGAACTCGCCAACAATATCGGCAACCTCGCGCAGCGCACACTCAGCCAGATCGCGAAAAACTGCGCGTGCACCGTGCCGAAGCCCGGAATTCTGGAGGACGTGGATCACCAGTTGCTGGACAAAGCTGGCCAGACGATGCTGATTGCCGTGCGCGGAGAGTTCGAGAAAATGCAATTCTCGAAGGCACTTGAAGAAGTCGTGCAAGTCGCGAATGCGGCCAACCTTTATATCGACGCGCAAGCCCCGTGGACTCTCAAGAAAACCAATGTGGAAAGGATGCAGACGGTGCTTTACGTGCTGGCGGAAGTCATCCGTAACCTCGGCCTGATCCTGCAGCCCTTTACACCGAAAGCAGCTAACAGGATACTGGACCAGGTTGCGGTTGCCGCGAATGCGCGGGACTTCGGCTATATCGGTGCGACCCATGCCCTGCAGCCCGGCACGGCGCTGCCCGCGCCGCAAGGCGTGTTCCCGCGCTATGAGCCGCCGGTCGAGGAGAAAACGGCCTAAATGCTCGTCGACAGTCATTGCCACCTCGATTACCCGGACTTTGCGGAGGAGGGTGTCCCGGAAATCGTCGCACGCGCCCGTTCGGCGGGCGTTGGTCATTTCCTGACCATCTGCACGGAAATTTCCAAATTTCCGCAGATCCTCGCGGTTGCGGAATCGTCCCCGCTTATCAACTGCACCGTCGGCACGCACCCGCATCATGCGGCGGATGCCGGCGAAATAAACATACAGCGCGAAGAAATTGTCGCGCTCACGCGAAACGACAAGGTCGTGGGCATCGGGGAGACGGGGCTAGATTATTACTACGAACATTCGCCGAAGGCGGAGCAGCAGCAGGTTTTTGCAACCCATATCGCGGCGGCAGTAGAAACGGATCTGCCCCTCGTTATCCATACCCGCGACGCCGATGAAGACACAGTCCGCATCATGACGGATATCGGACAGCACAAGGCGAAGGGCGTGATGCACTGCTTCAGCGGCAGCCCCTGGCTTGCAGAGAGATCCCTGGAGCTGGGTTTTTATATCTCGTTTTCGGGCATCATCACGTTCAAGAGGTCGGATGAATTGCGCGAAGTTGTGAAAATGGTGCCGATGGACCGCATCCTCGTCGAGACCGACAGCCCCTATCTGGCCCCTATGCCGCATCGCGGCAAGCGGAACGAACCTTCCTTTGTCGTCCACACCGCGCAGATGGTCGCGCAGCTGAAAGGACTTACGATGGAGGAGGTGGCGGCGCAAACCACGCAAAATTTCTTCACCCTCTTCAATAAGGCGAAAACGCAATGAAGATGACGGTACTCGGCAGCGGCGGTTCGCTGGGAACTCCTGCAGCCGGCGGTTTCTGGGGCGTCTGCGATCCGGCAAACGAAAAGAACCACCGGACGCGAGCTTCGCTGCTTATCCAGTCTGCAAAGACGACGCTGCTCGTGGATACTTCCTACGACCTGCGCCAGCAATTGACTGCCTATAACATCAAGCATCTTGACGGCGTGCTGATCAGCCACGGCCATAACGACCATGTGAATGGCATCGACGATCTGCGGGCCATTGCCTATCACGGCAACCGCCTGCTGGACCTCTATACCAACGCCGAGACCCATGCCGAGATCGAGCGCCGCTGGCCGTATCTGTACAAACCCATTTTTGGCAGCATCTATACCCAGTTCCTGGCCAAGAAGGAGATTGGCAACTACGACCGTTTCACGATCGGCGATATCGATATCGAGAGTTTTGAGCAGGATCACACCACCTGCTTATCTCTGGGATTCCGCTTCGGGAACTTCGCGTATAGCGTCGACGTTGCCAACCTGAATGAAAAATCATTGGAGGCATTGCGGGGGGTTGAGACCTGGATGGTGGACGCCGCTGCCTATCACAAGGACAGCGTGTCGACTCACGCGAACCTGAAGCGCGTCATCAAATGGGTCGAGCTGCTTAAACCCAAAATGACCTACTTGACCGTGCTGACGACGCATATGGATTACCAGACGCTTTGCGACGAATTGCCGCCGCATATTCGTCCCGCCTATGACGGGCTCGAAATCGACCTCGCGTCAAATCACCGTTGATTAGCCTGCTTTTTTCGCAGCGCCGCCGAATTTTGCGGCATTGTCGTTGATTGGCTTTTTCTTTGCCGTATCAAGCGCCTTGCCGAGCACTTCCTTGATGCCTGCGTCGAGGTCGGGCGTTTCCATGATGCGCTTCATTTCGCGTACCATGAGGTCCTGACGCTCGTTGTCGTAGCGCTTGAACTGGGTAAAGCGTTTGGCAAGCCCGGTCGCCGTGCTCGCATTGACGCCATTCATGTGGATCACGGTGTCGGCGAGGAATTTATAGCCTTCGCCGTTCTTGTCATGAAACAGCGAGTTGTTGCCGCTGATAAAGCCGCCGATGAGGGCAAAGACGAGGTTAGGGTTGGTTTCATCGTAGCTTGGATGCTTCATAAGCGTCCTGACGCGTTCGATAGGGTTCCCGTCTGATATGGAGGCATTAAGCGAAAGCCACTTCTCGACAACGTTCGGGTTGTCCTTGTAGCGGTCGTAAAAGGCGTCGAGCGCAATCTGCCGCGTGTCGGCGGCGCCGGAAGGCGGGATGCGCGACAACGTGGCAAGCGCCGAGTAACGCTCGGTCATGTTTGTCGCGGATGCGAACTGGTCATATGCCGCAGCAGCGAATTCTGGCGTCTTCAGGCTCCCGAGGAAAGAAAGGCTGAGGTTATGAATGTCGCGGCGCCCGACCTGTTCCTGCGACAGGTCGTACTTCTCGCCCGCAGGCGGGGTCGTCGCCCTGTAAAGTTCGCGGAATTCCTGCTCGAAATGCTGTGCCAGCGTTTTCTTGAGGAAATTGGTTGCTTCACGCACATCGTCCGGGTCAATCACCGGCAGGTCCTGCGTCACGAGTGATGAAGGCGGCAGCTGCAAAGTCATGGCATTGAAGTTCTTGTCACCCTCGAGCGCATTGGCGAGATTGTTGCCGTAGGCCGTGATGAAGTCCGCGGGGACGCTCAGCGGAATTTCATCCTGGGCATCCTTGATGAGGTTTTTGAGCGTCTTGATCATCAGCCGCTCGGTCGCTTCGTATTTATTGTAGGGGTCGCTGTCATGCGCCATGCGGAAGACGAGTTCGTCCTGGCTCGGCACCGTCGTCACCTTTACGGGAGCGGAGAATTCACGCAGGATCGACGGCACCACCGGGCCGGTCACGCCGGTGAAAGTGAATGTCTGGGTGCCTTCTGTCAGTTCAAGGATGCGCGTTGTCGGGCCGGCCGTCGTTTCGCCCTTCAGCGTCAGGGGTATATCCTTGCCGCTCTGGCCGATAAGGCCGATGGCGACCGGAATATGCAGGTTTTCTTTTGTCGCCTGATCGGCGGTGGGCGGCGTCATCTGATTTAGCGTCAGCGTGTAGGTCTGCGACGCTGCATCGTAGTTTCCGCTGTAGCTGACCTGCGGCGTGCCGGACTGACTGTACCACTTGCGGAACTGAGTCAGGTCCTTGCCGGAAATTTCCTCGATAATGCCTACGAAGTCATCCGCCGTAGCCGCCTGACCATCCATGCGGTCAAAATATTCGTCCATCGCCGCGCGCCATTTCGTCTCGCCCAGCAGGGTCGGCAGCATGCCGATCACATGCGCGCCTTTTTCGTAGATCGTGCTGCTATAGATGTTGTCGAATTTTTCGACATAGTCAGGGCGCACCGGGTGGGAGGTGGGCCCTGCATCTTCGACAAACTGGCCGGATTTCAGGTTCGTTGCATCTTCGATGCGCTTGATACCCTTCGAGTGCATATCTTCGATGAACTGGAATTCGCGCAAGGTGGTCAGGGATTCCTTGACCGTCAGCTCGAACCAGTCACGCAGCGTCACGCGGTCGCCGGAATAGTTGTGGAAATATTCGTGGCCGATGACTTCCTCGATATAAATCAGCTCGCTATCGGTCGAGGTATCGGCATTGCCGACAAGCGTCGAGACGTTGAACACGTTGAGGCTTTTGTTCTCCATCGCGCCGGCATTGAACTTATCGACAGCGACGACATGAAATACGTCCAGGTCATACTCGCGGCCATAGCGCTTTTCGTCCCAGGCCATCGCTTTTTTGATAGATTCCATCGCCCAGTCGATTTTGTCTTCGTAACCCGGCTGCACCGCAATGCGCAGATCAATCTTGCGGCCGTTCATGGTGGTAAAGGTGTCGGACAACACTTTCAGATCGCCCGCGACGACCGCGAACAGGTAACTCGGCTTCGGCCATGGGTCTACCCAGTGGATGGTGTGGCGGCCGTCGCCGAGGTCTGTCGTTTTGGTGAAATCACCGTTGCCGTTCGAGAGCAGGACCGGAAATTTCGCCTTGTCCGCCGTCAGCGTCACGTCATAGGTCGCAAGGTTGTCCGGGCGGTCCATAGAATAGGTGATGCGGCGAAAACCACGGCTCTCGTTTTGTGAGACCAAAACGGGGCCTGCCATATAAAGACCCGACAACTCGGTGTTTTCCTTTGGGTTTACTTCCGTCACAATCTCGAGCGCAAAGGGCTGCGCGGGTGGGTTCTTGATGATCAGGTTTTTGTCGGTCACCTGATATTCGCTGCGATCCATGTCACGTGTCACGCCGTTTTCGACGATCTTGAGCGAGGTCAGCTTCATGTCCTCGCCATCGAGGATAAGAGCGCCGCCTGCGTTTGGAAGGGCGGGGTTGCGATTGACCTCAAGTCGGCTGGTGACGATGGACTTTTCCTCGTCCAGCTGGAAGTCGAGCGTGATCTTGGGGACTTTGTATTCCGTGGGACGATAATCGGCGCGATACATCGGGTTGCGGTGCGGGTCGAACAGGCTGTCCCGGCGGGCGTGGAAATGCATGTGCATCGTGCGATGTCTCCGTTCATTTTTCAGAGCGATTATTGAAACCTAAAGGAGTTTAATTTGTCAGAACATTTAAGTCAATCGCCATAGACGCAAGAAAATTAGTTAACATCCGGAAAAGCCCTGATATTCTCATCTCATGAGTAAAGCATTCACGACAGAAAATACCGATACAGACGACGATGACCTCGACGACGTCGAAGACGTTATCCCGCCAAGTACCAAGAACTACATGACGCCTGCGGGCTTCAAGGTGCTGCAGGACGAACTCAACCACCTGCTGCGTGTAGAGCGGCCCAAAATGACCGAGATCGTCGGCTGGGCAGCGGGGAACGGCGACCGTTCGGAAAATGGAGATTATATCTACGGCAAGAAACGCCTGCGCGAAATTGACCGCCGTTTGCGCTACCTGACCAAGCGGCTCGAAACCGCCGAAGTGGTGGACCCGAAGAAGCAGCAAAATCTGGATCGCGTTTTCTTCGGCGCGACCGTTACCTATGTGAAGGAAGACGATACTGAAGCATCCGTCAAGATCGTGGGCGTCGATGAAGCCAACCCATCCGAGGGAAAAATCAGCTGGCTGTCACCGGTTGCACGCGCTCTTATGAAGTTGCGGGCAGGGGATAGCGTCGAGGTCAAGGCGGCGGGCGGCAATGAAACGATTGAAGTCCTGGAAATTAAATACCCGTTATAACGCGTACAGCGTGACACTGCCGTTCATAGTCTCTCGCACGCGCCCTTCTTTCACTTCGTAAACCAAATGTGCGAGCGTTTCACCGACCGCGAAGAACATATCGTGAGCGCGCTCGATCGAGCGGTGGGCGAAGAGGCCGCGTGCCGCGTCGAGGGGGGTCATGGGACCACCCGCTTTCAATACATCGCGCAGCTTCTGCAACCGGCGTTCGTGGTGGAGGATCAACTCGCCCGCGCGTTGATGCAAGCCACGGAACGGCGCGCCATGGGACGGAAGCACCAGTACATCGTCTGGCACCGTATCCCGAATGCGCGCCAGGGTTTCCAGGTAAGCAGCAACTGGGTTACGTGACTGGAAGCTGTCGGGGAACAGGCTGATGTTCGGGCTGATATCCGGCAGGATCATATCGCCCGCAATAAATAATTTGTCTTCCGCGCAGTAAAGGCTTGCATGCTGCGGGCTGTGGCCGTAGCCGTCGATGACCTTCCAGTTGCGGTCGCCCAAGGGAAGGATTTCGCCGGGTTTCACCTCGATATAGTCGCGGGGCAGGGCGCTAACGATTTTCTTGTAGGTGAAACGCCGCCCCATCAGGCTTGCAAGTGTCTCGCCTTCGATCCCGGCGCCGCGGTAATAGGTTTCGTAGAGCGCTTCAAGATCCTTCGCCTTCGCATCATCTGTCAGCCAGTCTGCCATGCCGTATTCGTGCGCGGTCATCTGCAGCTTCAGGCCCGTTCTATGAGCCAGCCAGCCGCCGAGACCAAGGTGATCAGGGTGGAAATGCGTGATAAAAATTCTTTCCACAGGCTTTTTTGCGAAGATGTCGCCGAAAACCTGGTCCCAAGCTGTGGTTGATACCTCGTTGTTGAATCCCGCATCGATGATGGAATATCCGTTTTCCCCTTCGATCAGCCAGATGTTGACATGATCGAGATCAAAAGGGAGCGGCAGCCGCTTCCACAGCAGGCGTGGAGCGATTTCCCGGGCTTGTCCCGGCTCCGGAATAAAATCCTTCTCAGGCGCATAGGCAGATTTGCGGAGGCGCGGGTGGATCACTGCGCCTTTGGCAGCATGCTGTAATGCAGCTTCCACCCGTTAAGCGTTTTTTCGCGCACCGACGCGCGCAGCTTTTCCCACTCCGGCGCCGAAATGAATTCGGGGGTCACTTTCGCCTGCGGATGATCGCCATAAGTCATATCAACGGCGAGCTGGTTGGAGCAGACTTCGGTATTGGCCGGTCGCGCACCCGTCGCGGCCTCCATGTTCAGTGCATTCGTCCAGACTGCTTCTATTTCTTGCGGGGTCAACAGGCCGTAAACATAGTCGAGCATCTTCGCGCGGGGTTCAACTATCCAGGGAAGGACAGTTTTGTCCGCTGCGGATTTGCAGCGCGCAAAATCGGCGGCAGTAATGGCTTCAAAGATGAGCAGTGCCTGAAGCGCCTCGAGGGAGGTCGGTGCAAAGTTCTTGCCTGTTTTCGGCAGCCCGCGCGCCGTGCGCCGGGCGAGATCCGAATACGGCATGAAATAAAGACCGTTCACTTTCGACGGGTCGGTGGCGCCGATCGCCTTGTTTTTCGCCCAGGTAAAGGCGAGGGGAAGCTGCTGGGGCTCCACTTTGAGCACCTCATCGATACGGTCGGAAATGACAGTAATGCCACGTTTGTCGCGCGCGTAATCATCGAGCGTTGCGTAAAAGGACGAGCTTTCGCCTGCAAAAGGATCGGCCGCCTTTGCCGGAAAGGAAACCGTCAAACACATCGCCGCCAGCGCGACGCTGAAAGTAACGAAAGTTTTCAATAACGCCCCCTATATGCGGTAACATGCCGATGTTAACCATTTTTTGTCTTTTTTGCAGCCATATTCATCAGATAACATGGGAAAAACCCAGAGGATGCCTCCCTTGACCTTTACGCTCGACCATCGTCTTGCCGACAGCTCGCATTTCATTGAGGACTGGCCGCTGTGCCGTGTTTCATTGAAAAACGACCGCACCTGGCCGTGGCTTTACCTGGTGCCACGCCGCGAAGGGATTCGGGAAATGTTCGAGCTTTCGGTTGCCGACCAAACCGCGCTGACCGGCGAGATTGCCCTCGCACAGCGGGCGATCCAGCAGCTTTACGCTCCAGACAAAATAAACACCGCTGCGCTTGGCAATATGGTGCCCCAGCTCCATGTTCATATCTTCGGGCGCTACAAAAACGACGCTGCCTGGCCGCGGCCCGTATGGGCTATACAGGCCGAGGAAATTCCTTATACTGATGATGAGAAACGCGCAGAGATTCAAAAGCTTAAAACCTGTTTCGACAGCCTGCGCCAGGGGGAGAAGACCGCATGTCATCCATGATGTTCTGCCAGGGGCTCTACGAGCTGATGGACAGCTACGACGGATTCATTATGGATCAGTGGGGCGTGCTGCATAACGGGCTCCAGACTTATGACGGCGTCATCGATACACTCAACCACCTCAAGCAGCGCAAGAAACAGGTGGTTATTCTATCCAACTCCTCAAAGCGTTCCGAAGACAACGTCGAGCGGCTGAAGAAGCTGGGCATCAAGCCGTCGCTCTACAAGGACGTCGTTTCTGCGGGTGAGGTGACCTGGCAGGGGTTGAAGAAGCAAGAAGACGGCCCCTTCAAGAACCTCGGCCGGAAATGCTACCTCATCACGCGCGACAATGACCGCGCGCTTCTCGACGGTCTGGATATCGAAGTCGTGTCGGATATCGAGGAAGCCCAGTTTATTCTCATCACCAGCTTCGACTCCCCGAAGATGAAGGTCGAAGACCTCGATCCCATTCTTAAAAAGGGCGTTGCAAAACGGCTGCCGGCCATCTGCGCCAACCCCGATACCGTGACGGTCTACGGGCACGAGCGCGCTGTCGGCCCCGGCGCTGTTGCCAAGCGATATCATGATCTCGGCGGCGCGTCGCACCTGATCGGCAAGCCGCATAAAACGATTTTCCGCTACGCGCTCGGCCTGTTCGACGATGTTATCCCGTCTCGCATCCTGGTCATCGGGGATTCCATGCAGCACGATATCGCGGGCGCAGTCAGCGTTGATCTTGATACCGCGTTCATCACAGCCGGCATACATGCAAGCGCATTCAAGGCAGGCATGAGCGCGGAGCAAAAGCGCAAGACGATGGAGCATCTGGCCCAGGGCTATGCAGGCATCCGCCCCAACTGGGTACTGGACAGCCTCGTCTGGCAGACGCCCGAAGCCGCCCTTCGTGAACGCGAACGCGCGCGGATGAAGGAATAACTTTCAGGTAACGTTTAGGTCGGGTAATCCGGCACGCCGTCATCTTCCGTGTAGTTGGTGCAGAGCACGGAGTAGGCGGCCTTGATATCCGGCATCGCGCGCTCGACCGCGGCTTCGCCTTCGGCAATCAGTTCTTCCGCGCGATCAAACTCCATCAACCCGATATGGCCGATGCGCGGCACGATCAAAACGTCCGGAGGGTCGCCTGCCAGGCGGGAACGCGCGAGACGGTCCTGCACGATGTTCAACGCCGAGACCATGACGCCGAAAATGCTCGGGCTGTTCGGCTCGCGGCGGAAGACGCGCTGTATCAGGCTCGCCTTTTTTGCTTCTTCAAGCTGCTGCGGGCCGTCAAAATTCAACAGGTCAAAACCGGCGACCGTCGGGATCGTATCGCCCGGACGCCGCGCCTTGCCGATGATGTCGCCGGACACGTTCACCGCGATCGTCATGCGCGCGCCCGTTGCCGTACAGGCGGAGACGGGGACGGGGTTGACCAGTGCGCCGTCAATAAGCCAGCGATTGTTCATGTGCATCGGCGGGAAGATACCGGGTAGCGAGAAGGAGGCCCGCATCACATCAACCAAGCGGCCTTTACGCAGCCACACCTCGTGGCCCGTGACAAGATCCGCGGTAATGGCGATAAAGGGGTGCGGCAGGTCTTCCACGCGGATATCGCCGAAATTGTCCAGCATCAGCTTCATCAACCGCTCGCCGCCGATCAGCCCCGAAGCTTTGACGCGGAAGTCGAGATATGAGAGCACTTTGAACTTTGTCAGCGTGTAGGCCCATTCCTCGACGGCATCAAGCCGGTTGGCAAGGTATGCGCCGCCGACGAGCGCCCCCATGGATGTGCCGGAGATAATTGTCGGCTCTATGCCGTGACGCTTCAGCGCACGCACGACGCCAAGATGCGCGAAACCGCGGGCGAGGCCGGAGCCAAGCGCAAGACCGATGCGCGGCGGGGCCGACATATGCACTTTTTCGTCTGCGCCGGCTTTCAGGCCATGGCTGGCAGCGGGCGGTTCGGCCGGCGCTTTTTTGTCTTTTCCGAACATAGAAAACCCCGTGCGCGATTATTATGTTATTGTTTACAGAGTCTGGAATTGTGCTAAATTCCCCGATTACTGTACTATAACACGGTTTTCTAGACTGTTAACAAGTAACGGAAACTCCTTGTCTAACCAGCCCAAGCCCCCTGTCGCCAAACAGCCTATTTCCGCCTCGATGCCGATGATCAAGCGCATGGCGAGATCGTACCTGCTGCCGCGCCTCGGCAAGGTCTTCTGGGCGGTGCTGCTCATGCTGGTATCGGCCGCGATGACAGGGGCGATGGCGAAGCTCCTTGAGCCCATCATCGACAAGGTGTTTTCGGATAAATCCCACAACATGCTCTGGCCGGTCGCGATCGCAGTGCTCTGCGTGTTCATCCTGCGCGGCGCCGCAGTATATGGCCAGACGGTGCTCATGAACACGCTTAGCCAGCGCGTGGTGAGCGATATGCAGCGTGACCTGTTCTCGCACCTCGTGCGCGCTGATCTGGCGTTTTTCCACAACAACCAGAGCGGCCAGCTGATGTCGCGGTTTATCTCGGATGTGGGCCTCATCCGCACGGCGGTCACGGAATCCCTGACGGGACTCGGCAAAAATACTTTCACAGTCCTGTTCCTGATCAGCGTGATGTTTTACCAGGACTGGAAACTGGCGCTGATTTCGCTGTTTGTATTCCCGGTGTCTGCGTGGACGGTCGCGCTGCTGGGCAAGAAGATCCGCAAGGCGGCCCTGAACACGCAGACCAGCATTGGAGATCTTACCAGCATGCTGGGGCAGGCGTTCCAGGGCGCGCGGCACATCAAGTCATACGGCGCGGAATCTTTCGAGACGGAGCGCGTCCACGGCACTATCGAGCGCATCAACAAGTTCATGAACCGCTCCTTCCGCATTTCCGCCGTCCTCGCCCCGATCGGCGAGCTGCTGAGCGGGCTTGCGATCGTCACCATCATCGTCTATGGCGGCACGCAGGTCATGGCGGGGGAGAGCACGGCCGGCAAGCTGTTCTCGTTTATCGCCGCCTTCATCATGGCGTTTGAGCCCATGAAGCGCCTCGCGCGCCTGAGCAATGTCATGCAAATGGGTCTTGCGGCGCTCGAGCGGCTTTTCGGCGTCATGGATACGCCCCCCGACATCGTGGACCGGCCGGGCGCGACCGAGCTTGTAACCGCAACGCCCACGGTCGTCTTCGAGAATGTCACGTTCCGTTATGCGGATGGCGCGGAGGCGCTTCACGATGTGAGCTTTACGGCGCCAGCCGGACAGACAATTGCCCTGGTGGGAGAGTCGGGCGCGGGCAAATCGACCATACTCAACCTTATCCCGCGCTTCTATGACGTGCAGGAAGGTGCAATCCGGATCGGGGGCGCCGATATCCGGGATGTGACGATCAGGTCTCTTCGCGGCAGCATGGCACTTGTCAGCCAGGAAGTCGCAATCTTCAGCGACACGCTCCGCGAAAACATCGCCTATGGGACGCCCGGGGCAACTGATGAGCAGGTAGTCGAGGCAGCCAAACTTGCCGCTGCGCATGATTTTATCAGCGAGTTGCCGGAAGGCTATAATACGCGTGTCGGGGAGAACGGGGTAAAGCTCTCCGGCGGGCAGCGCCAGCGCATATCGATTGCGCGGGCCATGCTGCGCAATGCGCCAATCCTGCTGCTGGATGAAGCGACTTCGGCCCTCGATGCCACCTCCGAGCGGCTGGTGCAGATGGCGCTCGAGCGACTGCAGAGGGGGCGCACGACCATTGTCGTCGCACACCGTCTCTCGACCATCATGAATGCTGACATCATCTATGTCATGTCACATGGCCGCATCATCGAAAGCGGCAGCCACGCAGAACTGCTTGGTGCCAGCGGGGCATACGCGCGGCTCTATGGCAGCCTGATGAAGGAAACGGCATGATTGTCATCGTCCGCCTCGTGCTGACGCTGGCCGTGATTTACGGCCTTGTCCTGCTTGCGGTTTACTGGGGGCAGCGCAGCCTGCAATATTTTCCGACCGCCGATCTCGGCGACCCGAAGCTCCCTGAAGCGCTGAAATTCCAGTCTCTTAAAATTAAGACTGCCGATGGCCTGGAAAATCTCGCCTGGTATGCGCCGCCCGCGGATACTACCGGAAAAGTTATTGTTTATTTTCACGGCAACGGCGGCAATATCAGCCACCGGCTTCCGCGCGCAGCGATTTACCTGAAAAGGGGGTATGGCGTCATGCTGTGCGAATACCGTGGATACGGCGGCAACCGCGGGAAGCCAACTGAAAAGGGACTATACGACGATGCGCGCGCCTGCGTCCGTTACCTCGCCGACCAGGGTATTTCCACCGCGCAATTAATCCTGTACGGGGAAAGCATTGGTAGCGGTGTTGCCGTCGAAATGGCGCGCGAGTTCCAGCCTCCGCGCCTTGTTCTTGAAGCGCCTTTCAGCAGCGCCGCAGATGTTGCAAAGATTGCTTACCCCTTTCTGCCCGTCGATATGCTCATGCAGGACCGTTTCGATAGCATCGACAAAATCAAGGATGTCAAATCGGCCCTGTTGATCGTTCATGGCACGGTCGACGGCATCGTTCCTTATCGTTTGGGGCAAAAGCTGTTCGAAGCCGCCAACCACCCCAAGGAGTTTGTCTCTGTCGAGGGTGCGGGACATAGCGACTTGTATGATTATAAAATCGGCGAAAAAGTGCTCGACTGGCTCGGGCGGGAGACGGTGGAGTGACGAGCATCCCGGACCAGGTCAGGCAGGCCGCGGCCGCCGTAATGGCGGAAGCTGATTTCGTTCGTATTCACGCCACCAAAATCCCGTCTTACACGAAGGCTCTGCTGGCAAAATATCCGGTGGTGACCACGCTTGACCCGGCTAATCACTTTATCATTCCCGATAACCCGGAACAAACAGCTGCCTATGTGCTGGCGCTTGACAGCATTAACTTCGGATCCGGGTACTTCAAGGTCGCGCAGGAGGCCGAGATCCCACTTGAATACACAGTCATCGCGGGCGCGTTGAAAGAGGCCTTCCTCGACGAGCGGCTGGATAATGCGGATAAATGGTCACGAGTATCGGCCGCCGACTGCCACGATGTTTTTAACGTGCCGGTCGGCCGTCGCACGCGTCTCGACGAGCTCATGAGGCTTTTTGCGTTGCATCTGAACGAGACCGGACGCCGCATTGAGAGCGAATATGGCGGCAAGGTTTTAAACCTCTTGGAAGCATGCGGCAATTCGGCAGTGGCTCTAGTCGAGCAGGTCGCAACCTGGCCGACTTTTGCCGATGTCGCGGTTTATAAGGGCAGGGCGGTGCCGGTATTCAAGCGTGCGCAGATTCTGGCGGCCGATATGTATCTCGCGCTGCAGGGCGCGGCGCCGGCGGGCTTTACCGACATGAACGCCCTTACCATTTTCTCCGACAACATGGTTGCCCATGTGCTGCATAGCGACGGGTTGGTCGAATACGCGCCGGCGCTCCAAGACAAGATTTTCCGCGGCGTGCCGCTCGATGCCGGATCCCCGGAAGAAACAGAGATCAGGGCCGCGGCGATCCACGCTGTCGAGCTCATGAAAAACGCGGACACCCGTGAGGGCATCCGCGTTAATTCAGTCAATCTCGACCATATCCTCTGGAATCGGGGCTATGAGGCGGGTATCTACGAAAAGCCCGCGCACCGCACCTTTTCCGTCTGGTATTAGGGCTTAGTTGTTCACGCGCGCGTTGCTGTTCGTGCGGATGCGTCCGCCCAGCAGCGATCCGCCACCGAGATTCGTGTCAACATCTGCGCCGACCGTTACTCCAGCGGCGACATCCGCATCGGCTTCAGCCTCGGCGGCCGCGGCTGCTTTCGCATCCAGGTCGGCATCCGTTGCGGTGCTGCCTTTGGCTTTGGCTGCAGCAGGCTGAGCGGCTTTCTTCTTTTGGACGGTCTTTTTTTTGGCTTTTTTTGCCGGGGCTGCATCATGCTTTTCTTCGGTCGCGGCAGCGCGGCTGGCTTCCACTGCCTTCAGGTCGGCATTGGTTTGCGCATCAGCATTGGCGCGAAGATCTGTCGTTTCATGCGCTTTGACATCGACGGTCGTATCCACATCTGCGTCGACTTTGCCGTTCGCCTCGACATCGTTGACGGTCGAAACAGTGCTGTCCACAGTCCCGCCGACATTCGAGCCGACCTGAGCCGTGGTATCGAGGCCGGTATTGACGCCCGTGCGCGCCGCGCCGGTGACCGCATCCGTCGTGCCACCGACCACGCCGCCAACGCCGACGGTGGCCGAGTTTTTCGTGCCGACACCGAGCTCGAGCGCCTGCGCTCCATGGGGGGCCGCAAAGGCGAGCGCGAGCGCGACAAGTGAGGTCGCGAGGATCTGGGTTTTCATCTGGTATCTCCTGTTATGTTTATTTACACCTGAAACGCGCCATTAAACGCGGCGCAATGAATTATGGTTCCCTGAAATCGGTGCCGATCAGCGTTTTTCGACGGCCACGTAAGGACGCTCGACCGGACCCGTATAAAGCTGGCGGGGGCGGCCGATTTTCTGGGTAGGCTCCTGGATCATCTCGTTCCAGTGCGAAATCCAGCCAACCGTCCTTGCCACGGCGAACAGCACCGTGAACAGGTTCGTCGGGAAGCCCATCGCCTTCAGGATGATGCCGGAATAGAAGTCTACGTTCGGATACAGCTTCTTCTCGATGAAGTATTCGTCCGCCAGTGCCGCCTTTTCGAGCTCCATCGCCAAATCCAGGAGCGGGTCCTTGATGCCGAGTTCGTTCAGGACTTCGTAGCAGGTGTCGCGCATGATTTCCGCGCGGGGATCGTAGTTTTTATAAACGCGGTGGCCGAAGCCCATCAGGCGGAAGCTGTCGTTCTTGTCCTTGGAACGCTTGATGAATTCAGGCACGCGCGATTTGTCGCCGATCTGGTGCAGCATCTGCAGCACAGCCTCGTTCGCGCCGCCATGCGCGGGGCCCCAGAGGGAAGCGATGCCAGAGGCGATGCAGGCGAACGGGTTCGCGCGGGAGGAACCGGCAAGGCGAACGGTCGACGTCGACGCGTTTTGTTCGTGGTCCGCATGCAGGATGAAGATGCGATCCATCGCGCGCGCCAGCACGGGGTTGATCTTGTAAGGCTCGCACGGCACAGCGAACGTCATGTAGAGGAAGTTTTCCGCGAAGCTGAGATCGTTGCGGGGATACATGAACGGCTGGCCGATCGAGTACTTATAGACCATCGCCGCAATCGTCGGGACTTTGGCGATCAGGCGATGCGCCGCGATCTCGCGCTGCTTGGGATCGTCGATATCGAGGCTGTCGTGATAGAAGGCCGAGAGCGCGCCGACAACGCCGACCATGACGGCCATCGGGTGGCTGTCGCGGCGGAAGCCCCGGAAGAAGAATTGCATCTGCTCATGCACCATCGTGTGGTGCGTGATGTTGTTCTGGAAGTCTTTTTTCTGCTGCGCGTCGGGCAGCTCACCGTACAGGAGCAAGTGGCAGACTTCCAGGAAGTCGCTCTTGAGCGCAAGTTCCTTGATTGAATAGCCGCGATGCAAAAGCACCCCCTTGTCGCCATCGATATAGGTCAGGCCGCTTTCGCAGGCTGCTGTCGAGGTGAAACCGGGGTCGAAGGTAAACATCCCGGTTTCGGCATAGAGCTTGCGGATATCAATGACTCGGGGGCCAACAGAACCGTCCAGTACCGGAAACTGGTAGGTTTTGCCCGTTTCATTATCGGTCAGCGTCACCGTCTTCTGCGGTTTCGTCTGCGGGGCCGAATTGGTCATTTTTCACCTTTAAGGAGCGGCGGGAAGGAAGTTTCCCTGAAACGATATTAGGGCGAATGGTTATTGATTTCAACGCGCTTATGGTGCGCCGCGGCAGGCGGAGTTATCGAAATCAGGCACGCGGGGGAACCGGCTGCGGTACATAAGACTTGGCTTGGTAGAAGCGCCCGCAGGGCAGCTGGGCACAAGGAGGTACACATGCGTCCCGTCTCATATCTCGACGACGATTACCTGATAACCGAGAAGAAATATTCCATATCGAGCCTTTTACTGCCGGGGGAGACACTTATTGGCATCGCCGATATCAGCCCCGGCATTTATTGGAAGGGCATCGTTATGTTGCTGGCGGCGGCTCTGGCGTTGTTTTACGCGGCCGCAATGGCAATCTACCTTGCCATCGTGGCTGGGATCCTGCTGCTTACAGCCTTCACGACGAAGCGTTACATGATGCTCGCAGCGACCGATCACCGCGTGATTATCGGCGGTGGCGTATTTAACCAGGAGGTCGTTTCCATGCCCTATAACCGGCTGGAAGGGGTGGAGCTGATGCGCTCACCGGTCGGCATGCTGTTTGGCTATTCCAGCATCATCCTCTCAGGCACCGGTCGTGCACGGATTATCGTGCCGTTTATAGGTAACGGCGTGGAACTGGCCGACGACATCAACCGCCGGGTGCTCGAGCGCGACCTGCGCAGGTAAATTTACAGCCTAAAAGAAAAGCCCGGCGGTGCATAACCGCCGGGCTTTTTTGTTGGCTCGTACCTAAATTTACGCGGCCTTTGGCGGTGCAGCGGGCGTCGCCTTCGGTGCGTCATTAGAAGCGGGCGCGGGCTTCACTTGGGGGAAAGCGTCCACTTCGATGACGGCGCGGCGCAGGCGGTCCATTTCCTTCACCTTCGCCGCTTCGTCCGCGCTCAGGACGTTGTTGGCGACGGCAGCCTCGAGCATCGCAGCGCGGGGCTGCTCTTTCGAGATGGTGCCGGCTTTGGTCGCAAGGTAGAGTTTTTTCTCGAGCGGATCGACCTCTGTCGACAGCTTGAAAGCCATTTCCAGCTTGCCGAGCGGTTCTTGCTCGTCGGTCGGCTTAAACACGCCACGGGTGAGGTTGTCGCGCACTTCTCCCGGGACGCGGATAGTGTCCGCCACTTTCCGGTCAAGATAATCGCCAGGCACCTTGTTCTGGTGATCCTTGATGAACAGTGCGGCGCCCACAGTCGCAACCGCGCCGACAATCGCCACAACCGGCGCAACCGTAAAGGCCGCGACAGCAGTGCCCACGGCGAGGGCTGCGGTCAGCAGCTTGCGCGGGAACACGATGTGTTTCACGAGGCGGGTCGGCTTAAGCGGATGGTTCGTCAGCGCGTCGTCGAGAGCTTTTTCAGCCTTGGCAAGCGAGGTCTGCACGGCCCAATCCAGCAGGACTTTCTCTTCCTTCTTCGCGCCGTTCTTCTCGAAGTACCAAAGAGCGGTCGAAGCGAGGTAGAGATGGCTGTACACGTCACCCATGCGGGCAGAGACGCGTTCCTTCTTCTTCAGGTTGCCGCCAAGTGGGAGCGAGGCGTTAGCCGCGAGGTTGAAGGCAGCCGACAGGCGGTTGATCTGCTTGTAGTACTTGCGCGTCGCCTTGTCGACGCCCTTCGGCGACTTCGCAAAGCGGCTGCCCGTCGCCCCGTGGATCATCGCCTTCACAGCATTCACCGCGCCGGTGCCGAGATGGGCGGCGAGCACTTTGGTGAATTTGTTGAAGGCCTTGTTCGGGTTCGGATCGTCGAGAGCGTCGAGTTCTTTCAGCGTGTAAGGATGCGCGCGAACGGCGCCCTGGCCGAAGATGATCAGGTTGCGAGTCATGATGTTCGCGCCCTCGACCGTGATCGCGATCGGGATGCCTTTATAAAGTGTCGAGAAGATGTTCTGCGGGCCGTTCGATACAGCCTTGCCGCCGTGGATGTCCATCGCATCGTTGACGATCGTCCGCATGCCTTCCGTCAGGTGGTATTTCAGAATAGCGGAGGGGATCGCAGGACGCTCGCCGGCATCGACCATCTGCAGCGTCGCTTCACGCGCCGCGTTCATCAGGTAGGTCAGGCCGGCCATGCGGGCGAGGGGCTCTTCGATGCCTTCGAAATTGGCGATTGAGGTACCGAATTGCTTGCGGACGCGGGAATACGAACCGGTCGCGTAAGACGACAGTTTCGCAGCCGCGGTCGAGAGCGCGGGCAGCGACAGCGAGCGGCCGACGGCGAGGCTTTCCATCAGCATCGCCCAGCCTTTGCCGGCTTTCTCCGGGCCGCCGATGATCGCATCGATCGGGACGAAAACGTCCTTGCCCTTGTTCGGGCCGTTGTGGAACGGCAGGTCCATCGGCGCGTGGCGGTCGCCGATCTCGATGCCCGGGGTGTCGCGCGGAACAAGCGCGACGGTGATGCCGAGGTCTTTCTGGTTCTTGCCGAGCAGGTTGTCGGGATCTTCCAGCTTGAATGCCATACCAATCAGCGAGGCGATGGGGCCCAGCGTGATGTAGCGCTTTTCCCAGTTGAGGCGGATGCCAAGTTCGCCTTTTTCGTTCTTCACGACAACGCCACGGTCGGGAATGCTGCCGGCGTCAGAGCCGGCATCGGGGCCGGTCAATGCGAAGCAGGGGATTTCCGTGCCGTTGGCGAGGCGGGGAAGGTAGTAATCTTTCTGCGCTTGCGTGCCATAGGCGCCGATCAGCTCGGCAGGCCCGAGCGAGTTCGGGACCATGACAGTGACGGCAGCGGTGATCGAGCGCGAGGCGAGCTTCATCACGACGGCCGAATGCGCCTTCGAGGAAAAGCCCTTGCCGCCATACTCTTTCGGAATCTCAAGGCCCATGAAGCCTTCTTCCTTGATGATCTTCCAGGCTTCGGGAGGCAGGTCGTTTGTTTTCTGGATTTCCCAGTTGTCGACGAGCTTGCACAGTTTTTCAACCGGGCCGTCGAGGAAGGCTTGCTCTTCAGCGGTCAGTTCCGCCTTTTCGTATTTGAAAAGATTGTCCCAGTTCGGGCTGCCGCTCATCAGCTCCCCGTCCCAGCCGACGGTGCCGGAGGCCAGCGCCTCTTTCTCGGTCGCCGAGATCGGCGGCATCTGTTTCTTGACCGCTTTCACGATCGCGCTGCGAATTCCCATTGTGTAGCCTTCCTTCTTATAGCGTTAAGATAGACTCTACACACCCCCGAACCAAAACCCGCATCAGGCGGGCGCCGTTTTTTGTATTGGTTTGATTCTGGTATGTATAATTGGACGGGGGGACTTAAAGGTCAATACAGAATGAAATTGTCAGAATGAATGGACGGAATTCCGCGCGCAATGTTCTGCGCTGCACAATAATAAATGTGTCGTCGCTTCAAAAGTTATTTGGGATTTTTTTCTGTTTCCTGTTCCACGATCTTTTCGGGAATGGACTGGGGTGGCTGTTGCGGCGCCTTCCAACCAACTGGCACTTTTGGCATCTGCATGCCTTGCATGGATTTCGGCATGGGCGGAGCCGGCCCTGTTGGCGCGGGCGGGGCTGGTGCGAAGGATTGAGTGTGGCCCTGGCCGCGCGGGGGCGCGGATTTTTTTGCGACGGAGGCGGCGGAGGGGCGGCGGGCGGCGCGGGTGAAGTCTTGTTTTGCTTTCATCGCGCCACCCCCATCCGTTGTCAGTTACTTTTGATCCGTTTTATTTTCGGTGGGCTGGAAACAGGCAAGGTGCAGCGTGCTGCGAAACTTGTCCTGGCGGAAGCGGGCGGGCGCAGCGCGCGTGGGTTCGGTCTGGCCGGCGCTTACTGCGCGGTTTTGGGTCTGGGTATCCATTTTGGGTGTCCTTGGGGCATGAGCCCGTTCGTGGTCGCGCTTATGCGCAAAGGCGGCACGCAAAGAATTTTGCGTCGTCCTTATTCGAAAGCAGCGTTGTCCTGGAAGAAGGCCTCAAAAGGCAAAACAAACAAGTCAGTACTA
>Ga0196981_1000236_pt1 | contig 33586 bp, 29 predicted proteins | sample S3_2013CmetaG_FD_155462 | JGI IMG/M metagenome (GOLD analysis project Ga0196981, IMG submission 155462) | Soil microbial communities from Anza Borrego desert, Southern California, United States - S3_20-13C | ecosystem: Environmental > Terrestrial > Soil > Desert | place: USA: California... | reverse complement strand
GAGTTTCTGGAGTATAATCCAAATATAAGCGTGCGTATGGCTTCGAAAACGAGTCAGCAATTTTCTGATGTACGGAAATTTATTGAACATAATTTCCGGCATTTTAATGCTGCGTCATTAGTCGACGCGGCGCATGCGTACGAAGCACATCTCGATAAGGGTGGCAAAATGCTGGTAACCCTTGCGGGTGCTATGTCGACCGCGGAGCTCGGTGTGACGCTCGCAGAAATGATCCGTCAGGATAAAGTGCACGCGATCGCGTGTACGGGAGCAAACCTTGAAGAAGACATTTTCAACCTCGTCGCGCACAAGCACTACGAACGCGTTCCGCACTATCGCGACCTCACGCCGGAAGACGAAGAGGCACTCTTAAAACGCCACATGAATCGTGTCACCGACACTTGTATCCCCGAGGAAGAGGCGATGCGCCGCATCGAGCGCGTGATACTCGAAGAGTGGCAAGCGGCCGAAAGGGAGGGCGAGCGCTTTTTCCCACATGAGTTCATGTACAAAATACTTCGAAACGGAAAGCTAGAGCAAAGCTATGAGATAGACCCAAAGGATTCGTGGATGCTCGCCGCAAGCGAGAAAAATCTTCCGATAATTGTGCCCGGTTGGGAAGATTCAACGATAGGGAATATATTCGCAGCCTCGGTCATCGCGGGCGATGTAAAGAACGTTCACACGGTGAAAACGGGTATCGAGTACATGATATGGCTCGCCGAGTGGTATAAGAAAAACGCAAAGGCGCTATCTGACAAAGAAGGCTCCATCGGCTTTTTCCAAATTGGAGGCGGCATTGCTGGCGACTTCCCGATCTGTGTCGTCCCTATGATCGAACAAGATCTTAAGAAAAACGTACCGCTATGGGGCTACTTCTGCCAGATAAGCGACTCAACGACAAGCTATGGGAGCTATTCTGGCGCCGTACCGAATGAAAAAATAACGTGGGGCAAGCTTGCGGCCTCGACACCCAAATTCGTCATCGAATCCGACGCGACGATCGTTGCACCTCTGATCTTTGCGTATTTGCTTGCGGGAGAACCTGTGGGTGGACGTGTGGTCGCGAAAGCTCACGCGCGACTTGCCGCAAAGCGGTAAGATAGAAGCGTATATACGAGTTTGGCTGCAAGGAAATCGGGCCCAGGGCCTTCTTTTCGCGGGAGGAGCTCAACAACGTCAAACCCTACTACGTTTCGCTTTGCCATAACTTTTTTCAAAAACTTCAGCACGTGATACCAACCAAGCCCGCCCGGCTCTGGAGTCCCCGTCGAAGGCATGAATGCGGGGTCGAACACGTCGAGGTCGATCGTCAAATACACGTTCTTCGATAATTTCGCGATCGCTTTGTCCATCCACGTGTCATTGTCATAAATATCCTTCGCAAAGAAGACACGATCAGTTTTGATGTTCTTTAGTTCCCCCTGATCGAGGCTCCGAATACCTACCTGCACTGGGTTCCACTTCTTGATGCGCGCCATCGCGCAGGCATGATTATTCTTGGAGCCGTGATACTCATTGCGCATATCGGTGTGTGCATCGAGCTGTAATACAGTCAGATCTTTATATTTTTTTGCATGCGCATAAACGGCGCCGGGTGTCACAGAGTGTTCGCCGCCAAGAAGCACACAGAATTTGTCGCGAGTGAGAATGTCAGATACGCGCTTTTCAACCTCTTTGACCATGCGCTCGGGGGAGCGCTTCTCTGTTACGGGAGATTCAGCGTAGATGCCGCGTGTATAGACTTCTGTTTTCGTTTCAATGTCATAAAGCTCTACGTACTGAGATGCTTTCAGGAGTGCAGCTGGTCCCTTGTCGGCACCCTTGCCGTAGCTTGAAGTGCCGTCGTAGGGGACTGGAAGAAGCGCGATAAGAGCGCGCTTAGGATCCCGATATTCTTTCGGTAAGTCGTACGCGTTCATAATTGGTCACCAGCCGAATTGTTTACCGACGTCTTCGGCGCTTTCGCGTTTGCGCACCACTTTTATCTCGCCGTTTTGCGCCGTGAGTTTTAATGGGGAAGAAAGCAGACAATGGTGCGCCGCCAAGGCATCCTGATATGCTCCAGTGTCGAGAAACGCGATGAAGAGCTCATCCACATCCGCAAGCCGCGGTAAAAGTATGTACGAGCCACCGGCAGTGTATTTGTCGTCGCTGTCGCACGCACTTCCAGCAAGCCACACGCGCTTGAGTTTCTTCGTATTGAGATGATTCACCGGTACGACGTGCCATTTTTGTTTGATGGTCCAGGTATCAGAAAGATCGTTCATAAACGAACCATCGATCACGTACCAACTGTTTCCGCCTTTGTTGTATGCGAGTTTCTCGGCAGTTACCTTATACATCGTTATTTGAGCGGGTGCCACGACGTAGCGACCCCATTCGACAATAAGATTTGGGTGTCGCACCTGGAGACGGTCGCACTGTCGTTTAGCCGTTTTTACGATCTGGCTTATCAAATTTTTTCCACTGTAAAACCGTTTTCGCTTGTCGTAGGGGACACCGGCTCCGCCGCCGATGTCTAACGTGTCGAGCCCAGGATTCTTCTCGCGCATTTTCGCGTAAAGCGAAAGCGCTCGTTTCAAAGGCTGCACGAAACCGTTCACGCTCTCGATCTGGCTCGATATGTGATAGTGCAAAACAGCAAGATTCTTTATTTTCCCGAGCTCAAGGAGCTGTTCTTCCGTGAAGCCGTAGCGGTTGTAGCGCTTATCCCAATGGCTTTTTACTTTGATGCTAAGGTCCACGCGGATGCCGACTTCGCCCTTAAATTTCTTCATGCGCTCAAGCTCCACAAAGTCCTCGATTATCGGGATTACGGTAAGACCTTTTCCACGCAGCTCTTCGATAAGGGCCATGTAGCGCTCCGTCTTGGGGCCATTGCAAATGACACGGATCTTACTCGCAAAGTGCTCTTTCTCAATCATGCGCTTCACGAGGAAAAGCTCATTGGCACTGCCCACGTCGAGGTTTGCGCCTTCGGCGACCGCCGGGAGCACGAACTCGCGATTCTGGTTCACTTTCATCGGATAGTGGTAGTAAAAGCGGCCACGGTATCCGGTGATCTTTATATAGGCGTTGAAGGTTTCGATGAGGTCGCGCACCCGATTCTCCACGATTGTCGGGAAAAATATCTCGGTCGGGGAGCCGTGCTTTTTGATGATGTCGTATAAATTGTATTGATAGTTACCCTCACGCACCAAAAGCGTCCCTTCAGGCGTAATGTCGAAAGGGGCGGTGTTCACTTCCTCCCGACCCAAAAGCCAAAACTTTCTTGGGCCATTCTTTTTTTTCTTATTTTTACTTTTTGCCTTTGTGCGGCGCGTCTTGCCCATCGTTGATGAGAATCGTTCGGATAAATCTGCAAATTAATACTTTGTGGCGTACAACTATCGCCATCATACATATGCGCACCAAATGCACAACCTTTTTTCAGACTCCGCGTGTATAAATATTTTTGTGAGCCGAGGCGCGCGAGAAGAATACAGAAAGTAAATTTCGCAGTTGTGAGAAAAACTACTCTTCTGCGTCGCCAGAACTTTTTACGACCCCATTTTGGAGCGCTTTGCGAATATCTTTCAAAAGCGCATTCAAGATGGGCTTGTTCTCGCGCAAAAAGGTGCGAGCAGCATCGTATCCACGACCAAGCTTTGTTTCGCCAATCGAGTATGAACCTCCCGACGATTTTTCTACGAGCCCAAACTTCTCCCCGAGCGCGAGTGCCTCTCCCTCTCGCGAGATTCCTTCCCCATAAAGCATATCGAACTCTGTTTGTCGAAAGGGTGCCGCGATCTTGTTCTTGACAATCTTTACCCGGTGGCGGCCGCCTACCGTCTCATCACCTTTCTTTATTTGTGCGATGCGCCGAATGTCGATGCGGACCGACGTATAGAACTTCAATGCTTTTCCGCCTGGCGTAGTCTCCGGATTTCCGAACATGACGCCTATCTGCATGCGAATCTGGTTGATGAAAATGACGACGGTCTTTGTTTTCGAGACGATCGCGGTGAGCTTTCTAAGGGCTTGCGACATGAGCCGCGCCTGTTTGCCCACGTGCTGCGCGCCCATATCGCCCTCGATTTCGTCTTTCGGCGTGAGTGCTGCCACGGAGTCGACAACGACAACGTCGATCTTTCCGCTTCGCACTAGGGATTCAACGATCTCAAGCGCTTGCTCGCCTGTGTCTGGTTGAGACACAAGAAGGTCTTCTATTTTGACGCCTAATTTCTTTGCGTATTCCGGATCGAGCGCGTGCTCGGCGTCGACGACTGCGCATACGCCGCCTTTTTTCTGAGCTTCCGCGACAACGTGGAGCGAAAGCGTTGTTTTGCCCGATGACTCAGGTCCGAAGATCTCGATGATGCGCCCGCGCGGGAGTCCTCCGATTCCGAGCGCCCAATCAATGCCGATCGAGCCGGTTGGTATCGCGTTGACGTCCACTTTTGGCGTATCGCCGAGCTTCATTATCGCGTCGTCGCCGAATTTGGTTTTTATTTCGGAAAGTGCGCGATCGATATCTTTATCCGTTCCCGTACCTGTTTGTTTTGGAGGAGCTTTGGTTTTTTTTGTAAGTGCCATAGAGATAAAGTGTAACAGATGGGAATCAAGGCGCTACAGCGCTCGAGGTGGTCGCGACAGGCGTATGCCGACTTCCGGGAATCGGCGTGTAAATGATCTCAATAATCCGCTCCGTTGCTTTACCATAGCGATCGTGCGCCGAAAGCACGATGCGATTGTAGCCTGCGCTCAACAGATACGGCTCTGCGAACGCGCCACTTTCCGTTACGGGAATAGGATGGCCGTTCATAGAAAGCGTCGCGATCCGCTCAGCTGACCCCTCTATCGTTATGAAGGGGTCGGATACTTCCATGACGCGGTTGTGGATCTCAATGGTGGGCCCGGACAAGAGTCCGCGTCCTTCGTAGTACGCGTACATCGCTACGATCAAAAAAAAGGCGATGAGGAGTATTCGCGTTATACGGCTGTCGCGGTACGGCAGCATGGCATTATTCTACCGCGCCTCTTCTTCTTCCATTTCTTCTGCCGCTTTCACGAGTTCATCTGCATTTCCGGCGCCGATGATGTCACGGGGTTTTGCGCCATCTGCGGGTCCTACCACTCCGCGTTCTTCAAGCATATCGATGAGCTTCGCGGCGCGCGCGTAGCCGACACCAAGTTTTCTCTGCAAGTATGAGGTTGAAGCCTTTCCGGCCTCGATGACGGTGCGCTTCGCCTCGGGATAAAGCTCATCCTCCTCTTCGCTATCCTCAGACATCGAAGAGAATATCGGATCGGGAGCCGTTCCGCCGCTTTTTTCCGAGAAATCTATTTCACTCAACGGATCTCCCTCCGTATATTTCGCGATATGGGCTACTACCTTTTTGACCTCGCTTTCGGAAATCAAAGGAGCTTGAATACGACGAGGCTTAGACATTTCCCCTGAAAGGAAAAGCATATCTCCTGCGCCCAAGAGTTTTTCTGCGCCACCGGTGTCGAGAATGGTGCGGGAGTCGATCTGCGAGGCGACTTGGAAGGCGACACGTGCGGGGATGTTCGCCTTGATGAGCCCTGTGATCACCTTGACGCTAGGGCGTTGCGTTGAGAGCACCAGGTGAATGCCGACAGCACGGCTCATTTGCGCCAAACGTACGATTGAGGCCTCAAGCTCTCTGGGGTAGGTCGCCATGATGTCCGCGAGTTCGTCTATTATGACGACGATATATGGCATCGCTTCCGGCATCTTTCCGTCCGGGGGCGCACCTTTGGAAATCGCAGGAGCTACGACGTTTGCGTGGTACGAGGCTATATCGCGCACACTCTCCGTCTCCAGGATGTTGTAGCGTCTTTCCATTTCCTTTGTGAGCCATTTCATCGCGAGTATCGCTTTTTTCGCGTCGGTGATGACAGGTGTCAGAAGGTGAGGGATCGAGTTATACGCGGTCAGTTCCACGCGCTTAGGATCCACCATGATGAATCGTAAGCGCTCCGGCCCACAGCGATACAAGAGGGAAACCACAAAGGCGTGTATGGCAACTGACTTTCCTGCGCCAGTCGTACCTGCGACGAGCATGTGTGGCATGCGCGCGAGATCCGCGACATTCGCGGCACCTGTGATCGAGCGCCCCAGTGCAATAAGAAGCGGTTTATCACTTCCTGCAAATGCGTCGTCAGTGACAATCGGAGCCAAGCCAAGCGTCGTACGTGCGATGTTCGGCACCTCGATACCAACCAGAGGCTTTCCCGGAATGGGGGCCTCGATGCGGACGGGAGATGCGGCGAGTGCTAACTCAAGGTTTGATTGGAGTGCCACGATCTTCGAAAGCCGCACGCCCTCTGCGGGCTTCATTGAATAGCGCGTCACCGTGGGGCCAATAGAAGCTTCGTCCATCTCAACGACGATGCCGAAGTTGGCGAGCGTGCGCTTGATGATATTCATGTTTGCCTTCACGTCACCCACTTCCGGCTTTCCACGGTTTTTCGCAAGAATCGATACTGGTGGGGGAGTGTAGGTCGAGCCAGTTGCCGCAATTATCGGGAATCCTTCGCTCGTATCCGTTGCTGAAGCGGCTTTCTGAAAAAAGCTCGAGACTGCAGTCTTTTTTTCCTCTCTAAGCGGCTCTTCATTTTCTTCTATATCGTCGTGCGGCTCCGTCTCTTCTTCTGGAAGCCCGACGACAGGCGCGTCTTCTATAGTTTCATCTTCCTCGCTCGGTTCACGGCGGAATCGCTCACGGAGTCCTGTAAAGAGTGCACCGATATGAATGTTGAAAGCAACAATAAGTGCTGCGATGCCGAATGCCGAAAGAAAAATAACAGAAGAAGGAATATCAACTGCAGAAACGATGGGGCCTCCAACCGATCTTCCTAAAATGCCGCCGCGACCCGGAAACGCGATATTGATGAGCCCAAGGCCCGAGAGCAAAAACACCGCAATGCTGCCGAGTTGCACGACTCCGAAGCGTCTCTCGAACGATCGAAGTATCGCAATCGAAAGAAGCACAAATGAAAGCGGGAGGAGCATGTATCCAACCCCGAGAAGTGAGGAAAGTACTGAGTAGAGTACATTGCCCGCGCGCCCACCGCTGCCGGCGCTCGCGAGCACGAGGAAGCCGGCTATCGCAAGAAAAAAAACTGCAGAAACTCCGCGTGCTGCTTCACTACTTACGCGCGATTCTGCTTTTTCCGCGATGGATTCTTGTTTCCGTTTGTTTTTTCCACCCCGACGCCTTTCTTTCATAGCGGAATCATAGCACCTCGCAAATGTGCGGCATTTGTAAGGTTTTTGGGATGCAAAATTACCATCTTTTCCGAGGCATTGCATCTCTCGATGTCCTTTATATAATCGCGGACATACCTCGTGCCCGGGTCCGGGATAGCCTAAAAGACACGATGTAGGTAAAATGGACCAAAAGGACATAATCAATAAGGAACAAAAGCAGCGCCTAATGGACAATAGGACACTTCGTATTGAACCATTTGGGGCTAATGTCTCTGCCTCACGGGCATATAGCCGTGCAGAGCGCTTGGCCGCTGCTATATATCTTGTCACCAATCATATCGCAGCAGAGGAGCCGGCTCGTAAGACGGCAAGGCAGCTCTCGATTGACTTACTTTCTACGATCCTTGTCCTTAAGGATGAAATGCGAAGCTCCGACTCCCGGTCTCTCAAGGGTGCGATAGCTATAATTCGATCATTGATATCGATAGTGCGGCTTTTGTCTGCGAGCGGGCATCTTTCTGCGCAGAATTCTGAGACTCTCGTTGAAGGACTTGATGAAATGGGGCAGTTTCTCGTATCGGCTCAAAAGACCTCACTTTCGGAATCCATACAGATTTCAAAGAATGACTTGTTTGAAGAAGACTCCTATATTTATGCTAAAGGACATACGCAGGAAACCAGATCCACAAAAACTGTTCGTTCAAATGTTGTTAGCAGGACCCCGAACAAGGCTGCGCATGCAAACGGGGAAGAGAAGCGCGCACGTACAGAAAGGATTGTTGGGATATTAAATTCTCAAGGACAGCTCGGGATAAAGGACATCGCGGCGAGCTTGCCGGAATACAGTGAGAAAATGATCCAACGCGAATTGAAACAATTGGTAAGTAGCGGACGAGTGACGAAATCTGGATCAAAACGCTGGAGCATATACGCTCTTGTCTAAACTGTTATTTCGTTGTTTGATTTTTATTCCTCATGAATATATCGGTTCTACCTGAAAGAATAGCTCTCGCGGGGCGTCTTATTTGTTGACTTCCGCTTTGCGGGAGGGTATATGTTCTCCGGTAGCTCGTGGTTCTAAAAGGCTCGATATTAAGGGCTGATTTGGCCACAAGTTATCCACAAAACGGAGTTTAGCCCTTTATAGGGCTGCTCAACCGCTGATATATAATTCGCCTGTGCCTTTACATGAAGGTACGCAAAGGCGAAGGTGGTTGAAGCTCCTTCGCGTAGTTCTCTGACATTTACATAGTGGTAAAAACTCTTAGGCAGTGATGCCTAATGCTAACTTCATTAATGTTATGCGGAAATTCCGATTGTTCGGTCATGAAAGAAAACTCTGTACTCGGTCTAACTTCCTTAGCTGCTAATCCACTCTGCGTTATGCAGAAGGGCTAGCAAAATTATTAAGTTGTCTTCAGTTATTAGTAGAAATTAGAAGACAGTTACGCGCGGCTTTCTCGTCGAAAGGAATGTACGCGCGGTCCTGATTTAATTCAGGATGAAAGGTCATACAATAAATATGAGCAAATCTTTAACAACAAAGAATGTTGCGGCAGTAGCCCTCGGTATCGGTATGGTTCTCGCGCTCGGCTTCGCATTCGCCACTCCGGTGAAGGCACAGTCGATCTCTGATCTCCAGACTCAGATCCAGGCATTGCTCGCACAAATTGCTTCCTTGCAGGGCGGTGCATCCGTCTCGGGAAGCGCATGTGTCACTTTCACTCGTAACCACACTCAGGGTGAGTCTGGTGGTGAAATAATGGCAATCCAGAAATTCCTTAACACTCACGGCGCAGTAGTTGCAACGGTTGGCGCAGGCTCCCCGGGCAACGAAACGTCCTTCTTCGGTCCTGCCACAAGGGCAGCGGTAGCGAAGTTCCAGGCAGCAAACGGCATCTCGCCGGCAGCTGGTTACTGGGGTCCTATCACGCGCGCAAAGGCTAACAGCATGTGCACGCCTGGTCCCGTAACACCTGGTTCTCCTTCTCCGTCCCCAAGCGGCCCTCTACAGGGTGGCGCAGGTTCGATCACAAGCTTCAGCGAAATCTCCAGCCTCTCAAACGAAGAGGTAGGTGAATCCGAGGAAGACGTCGAGATCGCAGGTATCGAAATCGAGGTTGACGAGGGCTCGGACATCGAGCTCACGGCAGTACGCCTCGACTTCTCGACTCAGCCTTCCAACGACGACCTCACGGACTTCATCGATGAGGTTTCGATCTGGCTCGACGGCGAGGAAATCGCCCGCGTTGACGCAGAAGACTTCAACGACGACAACGACTGGACGCGCACTGTCACTCTCGACAACGGCGCTGTTATCCGCGCTGACGAAACAGGCGAACTTATCGTAGCTGTAACAGGAGTCAACAACATTGACACTGACGACGCAGGCGACGACTGGGCGCTCGACTTCGTCAACGTTCGCTTTGAGGACGCACAAGGTGCTTCTGTCACGGAAACCACCAACACAGATGCGTTCACCTGGGACGTAAACACCTTCGCTTCGGCGGCGGATGTTGAACTCTCGGCTCGCTCTGACAGCGATACGCCGGAAGGCATCATCGGTGTCGACGCAAGCGATGACACGGACGGTGTTGAACTTCTCCGCTTCACGCTCGAAGCAGAAGGTTCTGACATCGAGATCAAGGATCTTCCGATCACGGTCGCAACTTCGTCTGGCAACACTGCCGATGCAGTAACCGACATCTTCAGCAGCTTCACTCTTGAGATCGACGGCGAGGAGTACGATGAAAGTGCTTCTGGCTCGCAGGTCACAGTGGGTTCTGCAGGTGCTACGGTTACCTTCGACGACGTTGATTACACCATCGAAGATGGCAACGAAATCACCGTTATCGTTAAGGGTGACGTAAACGACACGGAATCCTCGGTCTTCGTAGACGGTGACGCAGTCACTGTTTCCTTCACAGCCTCTAACCGCAACGCAATGGACGCGGAAGATGAGACTGGTGAGGATCTTGATGACAGCGACAAGACAGGTACTGGTAACGGCGATGAAGTTTCCTTCTACGCCACTGGTATCGCAGTCGAGTTCGTCTCGTCTTCAGAATCGGTAACGACTGGTAACAGCACCAACGATGACTTGGGTACATTCACCATCAAGTTCACTGTTGAGGCTATAAACGGTACTGTCTACGTTGCGGACACCGCGACAGCGACAACCGACACCACGCCGACAACCGGTGCAACACCAGACGGCCTCCAGTACGTGGTTACTCGTGGTGGCACTGCAACGACGGGTGACGTCGATGCGCAAGTGAACTACACGACGAGCGACGGCGCTTCTGAGTCAAGCTCTGGCGTTATCCAGCTCGATGAGGGTGACTCTACGGAGATCACGCTCACGATCTCTCGTACCAACAACACATCGGGTGATGCTGGTCTATACCAGGCATCCCTCGTGGGTATCGAGTGGAGCGCAACCGACGACCTCGGTTCTGACGCTGGTAGTCTCTACACGTTCGATCTCGAAGACTTCGAGACCGACCCGATCTCCCTCAACTAACGCACATCGCGTTTAGTCGAGGAATCGAAGAGATTCCAGGTTGCGTAACACCTCAAAGCTACGCACAGAAACTCCCCCGAAAGGGGGAGTTTTTGTTTTGTCGCTCTCCGTGAGCTACACTTCCAGAATGAAGCGCTATAGTATCTCCGGCGTCATCACGTCAATACTTTTTGCACTTTTGCCGTTTGCTACTTCACGACACTTATTTCACGCGGCGGTAAACGTAAAATATTTCCTTATTATCGCAGCTGTTCTTGGGCTCGCGACACTCGGCGTATGGGCCCTGTGGAATGGGAAGCACATTTTCGCATTTAGGAAGCGCCCGCTTTTGTGGACAGGCGCGGCACTTTTAGGAATATACTGGCTCGCTGCACTCACAGGGGTTTTTCCGGAGCGTTCGATATTCGCAGATATTCAGCGCTCTTCGGGAGTATTTTTCCTCACGCACATCGCCCTTCTCGCCCTTATACTGGGTGAATTTTTCCGCGAACAGGATTGGCAGCTTGTACGACGAACGATCGCGATCTCCGCTGCCACATTTGCATTCTTTACACTCCTGGGCATTGAAGGATTAGGCATATCCGGACGCCTTTTGTGGACCAATCTCGATATCAACGGCTACACGTTTGGCAACACGACCTTCGCCGGCACGTACCTTTTGCTTGCGCTCATCGTGGCGCTCATTGAACTTTCGCGCACTACAGCGAGGACCAAATGGCGGACTATCATGTTGGGCTCGTCGGCACTTATCACGTTCTCACCCGTTCTATTCAATATAGGAATACTATGGGGTAAGACCGCGCTTATCGATGTTTTCTCAAATCCCATACTGCTTTTGGGTAGTGCACGCGCTTCGAGCGCGACAGCGCTACTCCTTTTGATATTTTTTTGCGGATATCTTTTGCTCAACAAATATGCCGGCTCGTTCAGGAAAAAGGCGATAGGTGCATCGGCGGCCACTTTTATTCTCGCGATTTTCGTTGGCGTAGCGCTTCTTTTTACGCCAGGAAGCACGATCCAAGAAAAGTACATAGAGACTTCGTCGGCAGCCCGCATTCTCGTGTGGGAAGGAGGACTCGCCGCATTTACCGAGCGGCCGGTACTCGGATGGGGACCAGAGAATTTCGGTCAAGCGATGCAAAACCATTTGGATAATCGCTTGTACGAAGATCAAAACTATGGAGAGATATGGTTTGATCGGGCACACAATATTCTCGTCGACACACTTGTTGACGCGGGGCTTGTCGGCGCGCTCGCGCTACTAACCATAGCTGGTGTGTTCATCCGGGTTGTATACAAAGCCCGTGGCAGAGGGCTGATCGAAGAGGGCGAGGCGGTCATTCTCTTTGCGCTGCCGTTTGCACACTTTTTGCAGCTTCAAACAGGATTCGATACGATCGGATCTTTTGCGATCCTCGGAGTTTTCGGCGGTTATGCTCTATGGCTTGAACGCGCGTTGCATTCTGCTAATCAGAAAAAGATAGCGAGCGATACCTCGTATTACAAAGCCGGCGCTGTGGCGCTTGGACTTTTTATTGTTACGAGCGCGTATATCTTAACAGTCGAAATCAATAGACAGAGCGCTTTATACAAGATCTTCGTCACTACCGACTCGGCGCGACAGCTTATGTTTGCTCAAAAGGCGACCGAGCGGCTTTCGAGTTTTGAATCACTGCGACTATCTTCAGGGTCTCTTCTTAAGGGCACGCTCGAGTCGATCGCAAACGGCAAGGCAAGTAGAGAAACCATCGACGGAGCGCTTTCGCAAATACATGTATACGAAGAGCGATACTTGCGCTATCTCGAAGCTCAGCCTGAAAATCTGCGCGCGCGCATGAACCTCGCGTATTTGTATTCGGTACAAACCGTGTTGGGAGAGAATAAACTATCGGAAGCGAGGGAAGTGATCGCAAATGCCAGGGAGCTTGCACCACAAAGTCTTGTAACTCCCGCGATGGAAGCTCTCATTGAGCTCTACAGCGGCAATCTCAAGCTCGCAAAAGCGAAGGCTGAAGAAATAGTTGCACTCAATCCAAATGCAAGTTTTGGGCGAGAAGTTTTGGCACATATCGAAAAACAAGAGAAGACGTTCCCCAATATAACGGTCCTTAAGCTAGAAAACCTCTAAGGTATAATGTCCCCATGCAACCATTTCTAAGTAAAAATATCGCACTCATTATTGGCGCGTTGGCAGTACTTCTTGTAGCGGGTTTCCTGTTTTTCGTTGTAAAACCGATATCTGTTGAGCCAACGGGCGATGTGAACGCTATAACAACGACTGCGACTTCAACGGCAACCTCCACTGCAACTGCGCCCTCTGCTCCTCCTAAGAAACAACCGCTTCCTCCTGAGCCGATTTTCGTTATGCCCGAAGGCGGGAAAGCGATCGACGATTATGTATTTGTCGACGATGGTGTCGTATATTTCAAATCACTCGTAAGTACAAGCACGCATCTCAAGGTGCCGAGTGCTGATCCCGCAACATTTCACCCTATACAAGGGTTTTCAACCTATCCGGGGCAGGATGTAGTGCGCGACTGCGGCGCGGCCCCTGTGTACACCTTCTATATCGATAAACTTCGCCCGTATCTCTACCAGATATGGCGAGCCCCGGAATTCCGCACAGGACAAGTAGATGCCATGAACGGCGCAAACCCAAAGAAATTTTTGGTAACGGGCCTTACTACCGCCACAGATGGCCGATTCAATTTCCAAATAGGGTACAAAAAGGCCACTAGCACCTGCATACTCATCCTGAATCAAACGAGGATATAGAGCAGGATACTTTTTTGGTATAATTAGCGCATGAAAGTTCATACTCGTATCTCGATAGTTATCTTTATTTTAAGCATTATTGGAGTCGTATGTATTCTCCCTGGGGTCAGTGCTGCTGCGGCATGTACCTTCACCCGTGATCTTGAGCTAGGTGTGACAGGCGAAGATGTGCGTTGCTTGCAGCAATATTTGAATGGCGCGGGCTTCACAATCGCATCAAGTGGAGTGGGGTCTCCAGGTCGCGAAACGAATCAATTCAAACAACTCACCAAAGAGGCGCTCATCAAATGGCAAACTGCAAACGAAATTACGCCTGCGACCGGTTATTTCGGACAGAAATCTCGTGCAAAGTATGCTGATCTTACAAAAGGCGGAACTGGCTCTACAAATATCAGCGACGAAGCAGCTGCACTGAATGCCCAGGTGAAGGCCCTCACAGAGGAATTGAACAAACAGCTTGGCGAGCCATCGGCATCACCGACACCAGTGCCTTCGAGCTCTTCCGGAGAAAAACAGGCGCGGGAAAAGATCGAAAAGGCAATCGATATGTTGGAGCAAGCAACCGACGAGGCTGATGGCGCGGGCGAAGATCGAGAGAAAGCGTTGCGTGATCTTGAGGACGCACACGAAGACTTTCGAAATGCGATTAAGTCTTATTTCGCGGGGAAATATGCCGAAGCGGTAGATTATGCCGACGACTCGTACGATGGGGCACTCGATGCTTTTGAAGCTGCTGGTGGTGAAACACGTGAGGACGAAATAGACGAACTCATAGACGAAGCAGACGAAGCGGTGGACTTGGCATCTGAAAAGATCGACGAAGCGGAGGATGCCGGAGAAGACACGGACGAGGCTGAAGAAATACTGGACGATGCAAAGGCAAAGCTTAAGGCCGCGAAAGAAGCCTTACACAATGACGACTTGGATGAGGCAGAAGATCTCGCAGAGGAAGCAGAAGACCTCGCTGACGATGCGGTAGACGCAATAGGTGAAAATTCTGCAAAGGATGAAGCACAAGACGCTATCAAAGATGCCGATAGTGCGATTGATGACGCCCGCGAAGAAGTCGAGGAGGCGAATGACGATGGTGAGGACACAGATGAAGCAGAGGATCTTCTGGAGGAAGCGGAAGACAAGCTCGATGATGCGCGGGATGCGTACGATGATAAAGACTACGATGAGGCACGTGATCTGGCAGAGGAAGCGCAAGATCTTGCGAACGACGCACTCGACGAAATCTAAAGGTTCTAATGTAAGTCGGATAAACAAAAACGCCGCGACATGCGGCGTTTTGTTTTGGAATAACGAGGTTGCCTACATCGGCAGCATCTCGCGCTTCTTCCACATCGCGTCGACGGAGTATTTTCCAGCTCCCGTGAACATCACCGAGATCGCGGAGGCGAGGATCAGCATGATGAACTCATAGCCGCCGTTGGCGATCGAAAAGCCGTTGGGTAGATGCACGACGAAGAGCGCCACGACCCCTACTACTGCAGCGTATTTAGCCGCCCAGTGCGTAAAGAGCCCGAGAATTAGAAGAATTCCCGCCGCCAGCTCTCCGTAGGCTAGGACGTATGCCATAAGGCCCGGCAAGGGGATCCCGAGCGAGCCTAAGAAACCCGAAACCGCAGGAATACCCATGGTAAAGACCTTGTCATACCCGTGATAGACGAAGATCGCTCCAAGCGCGACACGAAGCACTAAAGGCGCGACCCCTGGGAACCAAGCGCCGCAGTCACACGAAAGAATCTTTCTCAACATAAATAAGCTTACTGTTACTAATAAGTATATAAAGTATAACGTAGTAAAGGGGAGCTGTAGCGCATGCGGTATACTGTTCGGCATGAACCCGGCGAGCTCCTTTTTTCGCTTCTTACTTGGCTTTTTGACCTTTATTACCTTGAGTTTTGCCATCACGTTCGCGGTCAGCACGTACACGCTTCAAGAGGACGAACAGCAACAAACAGCCGCCGCGTTTCAGGCTTTGGTAGAGGAATAAAAAACGGCGTCGCGGAAATGACCACGGCGCCGGTACTCAATGGAGACGCCTCCCGATTTACCTTCCGCTTCGCTTTTTAGCGAGGTCGAATATCCGTTCAGTAGGGAAGTCAGGAAAATCGTCTATAGTAGCCGTTCCCTGAAAAATTTGCCGCAGTTGTTGTGCGACGTTGCTTCCCAAACCAGGCTGGAATTCGACTTCAAGCAAGAAGTCATCCTCATCATCCTTTTCCTCGCGGGTCCGGAATTTGAGAATATTGGCGTTACGCATCCTTCGTCTCCACTTTTGAACAACGATGAAATTATGCCATTCAAATATTAGAAGTCAACAAGTTTGACCGAAGGCTCAAAGTAAGTACTATTCGCTCTACCAGGCCAGAGAAAGCGAGCGTTCCCGAAAGGGGTGTCAGACTTGCCGAGGTCGTACTCTGAAACAGGCCTGTTAATAGAAACGAAATTTTTGCTATGGCAAAAACCAAGGAACAAAAGGCAGAAATAATCGAGAAGGTAGCGCGCCTCATCAAAGAGGGAACTTCTTCTGTATTCGTACACTTTTCAAAAGTGAACGTTTCGGAAGAATACGCAATGCGCCGCGCTCTCAAAGAGAGCGGTGTGACGTATATGGTCGCAAAAAAGACCTTGATACGCCGCGCGCTCGAACAATTGGGCCACAAGCACGACGAACTTCCGTTTGAAGGGGAGATAGCGATAGCAGCTGGTGGAGGAGAAGACTCTACCGCGGCAGCGCGTCTCATTCACGAATTCGGAAAGAAAATGGCAGACAAACTCGTTATCCTCGGAGGCATCTTCGAAGGCAAGCTGGTAGGCGATACCGCGATGCGCGAGATCGCCACTATTCCTCCGATGGCAAGCCTTCGTGCGATGTTTGCGCAGTTGGTCAATTCACCGCGTCAGCGGTTTGCAGTCGTACTTAGCAAGGTAGCTGAAAAGAAAGCTTAATAACTAATTAACAAGATATGACACAAGAACAAATCATCGAAGCAGTAGAGAAAATGACAGTGTTGGAACTCAACACGTTGGTCAAAGCGATCGAAGAGAAGTGGGGCGTGTCTGCGGCAGCGGTCGCAGTCGCGGGTCCTGCAGCAGCAGCGGCAGAAGAGAAGACCGAGTTCAACGTAGAACTCACTTCGGCCGGCGAGCAAAAGATCGCGGTCATCAAGGTAGTGAAAGAAGCACTCGGCCTTGGTCTCAAAGAGGCGAAGGATCTCGTAGAGGGCGCTCCTGCGATGCTCAAGTCGGACGTGAAGAAAGAGCAGGCAGAAGAGTGGAAAAAGAAAATCGAGGAAGCCGGAGGAAAAGTTACTCTCAAGTAATTTTCGCTCGCAAATGAAAAGCCCGACGCAATGCGCCGGGCTTTTTGTTTTTAGGTCGCTGCATGTTCAGGATGTGGACGCTGCGAGCGGTAAGCCGACAAACCGATTAAGATAGTCGCCGATGCAGACCCGATTATCCCAACCTTTGCGATGTTGATCGAGCTGATACGGCCAGTTCTTCGATTCCTCGTTGCAAACGCGGAACTTCCAGTGGCAGTCCAGCGTACTGCGTTCGTCGATCGAAGTGGCATCGATCGTTTCGCCGAATTCCGGCGCTGCTTTCGCAAGGGCGGCGGCGAGAATCTTGACTGCACTCAGACGATCTTTCGGTTGCGTATTTTCCTGTGTCATGGGCTCTCCATCGCGACTCTATGCCGCGTTTGCCGTGCGCAACTGTACGTAATTTAAGAGACTTGGCAAGTTTAGGAGGAAGCGTACAATCGTTGAATATGGCGGAAGATTTTCTTTCATCGCTTCTCGAGAATACTAATCGCGCGCGGCTGTTGCGTCTCTTCGTGCACAATCAGCCACAAGTATTCACACTCGCGCAGGTTTCTAAGCGCGCAGGCGTAAAACCCGCTCTCGCTACCAAAGAACTCAAAGCGCTCGAAAAAATGGAGATACTTAAAAAGGCAAAATTTTCTATACAAGTCGGAAAAGAAAAGCGCGCGATCACCGGAAAACAAAAAGAGGAAGCATGGACGTTTAATACCGACTTCCGCTACGCGCTCGCGCTTTCGAAATTCGTCCACGAGACGGCGCCCGTTCAGCACAAAGCGATACTGATCGCCCTCAAGCGCTCCGGTCGCCTTTCCACAGTAGTTCTCTCCGGGGCATTTATGGGGGACCCGACGAGGCCCGCTGACCTTCTCGTTGCGGCCGACGCGCTCAACGAGAGCCGTCTGGAGACAACAATCCGTGGCTTTGAGTCTGCTTTGGGTCGCGAGATTCGCTATGCGACCTTCACAACACCCGAATTCCGCTACCGACTGACCATCGAAGACAGGCTTATCCGGGACACCCTCGACTATCCGCACGTGGTCTTGCTCGACAAAACCCGGCTGTTATAGAGTTTTCTTGGCTTACTTCCTCACCAATGCGGCGCGCCAGCCGTATCCACATGAAGAGAGGGGCAATACCTTCACACGAGGCAGCCGTTGCTATCATTAAGGCACAAAGGGTCGAAAACCTTAAAGAACTTATTAATTTAGTCATTTTTGCTATTCAATTATGATAGTTAGTCAAACGGTGAATTCCTTGCAAACCTCGTTTGCAGACCTCTGGTACACGGTCATTTCGTTCCTACCAGCAGTACTTGCAGCGATCGTTATATTCATCGCCGGCTGGATCCTCGGAGTTTTGCTCTACAGGGTCGTCGAGCAGGTGGTGAAGGTATTGCGCGTAGACGATGCCTTGAAGGCAACCGGCGTTAATGAAGTTGCTCGCGACGCGGGCTTCACACTCAACGTGGGTGCTGTTCTTGGAACGCTCGTGCAGTGGTTTGTGATGATCGTCTTCTTGATGACAGCTCTCGAGGTTCTCGGCTTGAGCCGTGTCACGATCTTCCTCCAGCAGGTGGTCTTGTTCTACTTGCCGCAGGTGATCGTTGCGGTCTTGATCTTGGTCTTAGCAGCAATCGTTGCTGAAGCGACTAAGAACATCATCGCGGGCTCCGCTCGCGCAGCAGGCGCACATTCCGGCAATCTTGCCGGAACGGTCGCAAAATACGCGATCTGGACGACAGCAGTGCTTGCGGTCTTAAACCAGCTCGGTGTTGCAACCGAATTCGTACAGACGCTTTTCACAGGCGTCGTTGTGGCACTCGCACTGGGTTTTGGTCTTGCATTCGGGCTTGGCGGCAAAGAAGCTGCAGCTCGCACGATCGAGAGAGTACGCTCCGACATTGGTCACAACCGATAATAGGTTTCGACTTCTCGTATGTTCGCCAAACCGCCCCCTTGGGGGCGGTTTTGGTTTGATACACTACTCATCATGCAAGCAGTAATTCTCGCGGCGGGGAGAGGAACACGTATGGTGGAGCTCACGAGCGCGGTCCCGAAACCAATGTTGGAAGTCGCAGGCCGGCCGCTTCTCGAGTACAAACTCGAAGCGCTTCCCGAAGAAGTAGACGAGGTCGTACTCATCATTGGGTATTTAGGCCACGTTATTCGCTCGCGCTTCGGTGCGCGCTATGACGACAAACGTATTAGCTACGTTGAGCAAAAAGCTCAATCTGGAACAGCAGATGCATTGTGGAGCGCGAAGAATATTTTGAAGGATCGCTTTCTCGTTCTAAACGGCGATGATATTTATCCAAAAGAGGACATCGAAACGGTGATTGCGCCGGGCGATGTGTGGCGCCTCCTGGTCCAACAGAAGGAAGACCTAGGTCGCTCTGGAAGTGTAGAACTCGACCAAGATGGCCATGTCCTTGCGATTGTTGAAGGTGATCACGATGCCGAAAAGGGGATTGCGAGCACCAACATGTTTTTGCTTGATTCCAGGTTATTTTCTCAGCCCATGACACTTATGCGCGAAGGTCATCTCGAATTCGGGCTCCCACAGACGATAATCGCTGCTGCGAAAAATATCGGGGTAACAATAGAGCCGGTATACACGACCGATTGGATAGAAATAAACACTCCTACGGATTTAGTGCACGCAGGAAATGTGTTGAAAAATCGGGCCAAAAAAGCCTAAATTCGGCTCTCTCTAGCCCTAGTGTTGACATGGTGAAGTCGATTGAATATACTAGGCAAACGTATATGGTGTTCGGAATTAGGACGAAAAAGCGACCGCGGTAGCGAGGCGTAAGTCTTGCATCCGAGGCCGCTTACAAGCGGCCTTTTTCGTGCTCGCGCAAGCGAGCAACACTACATACAAGTTCGTTGAAAACTGAAGAGCGACACAAAAAGAATCAAAACATTTCGATCAGGTTCTCCCCGTAAAGGGAGGTCTTTCCTGATCGAAGTGCAGGAATCCTGAACCACGAAAGTGGGGAAGGACAAAAAAAGAAAGTAGTCCCGCCTTAGACATGCGGGACGAGCTCGGTGCACATACTGTGTGCGTCGAGTGATACGCGGTTCTCAGAATTCCTAGCGGATGTTCTGAGTAAGGGCGTGTGGTGGATGCCTAGACTCTAAAAGGCGATGAAGGACGCGGCTTAGCTGCGATAAGCTCCGGTAAGATGCAAAGCAATCGTTATACCCGGAGATTTCCGAATGGGGAAACCCTATCGAACAAACTTCGATAACTCTCTAGTTAACGCTAGGGCAGAGCAGACCTTGGGAAGTGAAACATCTCAGTACCAAGAGGAAAAGAGACCAACAGGTATTCCCTTAGTAGCGGCGAGCGAAACGGGAAAAGCACAAACTCAGCCACAAAATCATATCGTCAGTAATGGCGGGATGATTTTGGGGATGGGGGTTATAAGGCTACAGCGCTGGCAACAGGTGAAGTAAAAAAATGCTTAGGTAGTGGAACGAGCTGGGAAGCTCGACTCTAAAGGGTAATAGTCCCGTACACGAAACCAAAGCATCTTCATGGCTGTAGTTCTTGAGTATCTCGAGACATGGATAGCTCGGGTGAATTCGCCAGGACTAACTGGTAATGCTACATACTTTTAGAGATCGATAGTGAACAAGTACCGTGAGGGAAAGGTGAAAAGAACCCCGGTGAGGGGAGTGAAATAGAACTGAAACCACATGTCTACAAGGAGTCGGAGCGGTGCTTGCACCGCGACGGCGTGCCTATTGAAGAATGAGCCAACGAGTTAATGCGTACTGCTGGCTAAGGGCCTTTGAAGCCTGGAGCCATAGCGAAAGCGAGTGTGAATAGCGCGATTATAGTAGTACGTATTAGACCCGAAGCGAGGTGAGCTACCCATGAGCAGGCTGAACTTCTCAGAAATGAGGAGGGAGGGCCGAACCCGTAGATTGTGCAACATCTTGGGATGACTTGTGGGTTGGAGTGAAAAGCTTATCGAACCTCGTAATAGCTGGTTCTCTCCGAAAGAGCTTTCGGGCTTGCGTCGTGTGTTCCCTTTGGGGGTAGAGCACTGGAAGGTTTTGACAGTCCGCAAGGACGCAAAACCTATCAAACTCCGAATACCAGAGGTCACAGCACGGCAGTTAGACTATGGGGGCGAAGCTCCATTGGTCACAAGGGAAACAGCCCAGATCGCCGTCTAAGGTCCCTAAATCTACGCTAAGTGCAAGGAAGGAGGTGAGATTTCTCAGACAGTCAGGATGTTGGCTTAGAAGCAGCCACCATTCAAAGAAAGCGTAACAGCTCACTGACTTAGAGATCTTGCGCCAAAAATGATCGGGGCTAAGCGTGGTACCGAAGACGCGGATTGTATATTCCTTCGGGAATATGTAGTGGTAGGAGAGCGTTCGTATTGCAATGAAGGCAAAGGGGTGACCCATGCTGGAGCGATGCGAAGTGAAAATGTTGGCACGAGTAACCGCAATGCGGGTGAGATTCCCGCACGTCGAAAGAACAAGGTTTCCTTCGCAATGGAGATCATCGAAGGGTTAGTCGGTCCTAAGGGGATGGCGAATGCCGGACCTGATGGACATAGGGTTAATATTCCCTAACTTCTGTATTGAATGATGGAGGGACGGAGTGCTGTAATGCAGGCCCCTTATTGGATTGGGGTCCATGCTGTGATTGTGCTCGGTAGGTAAATCCGCCGGGTTAGCGAGAGCAGAGTGGAGAATTGGAGATTCGTCAAAGAGAATCTGCATGAGCGCGCTTCCAAGAAAAACTTCTACGTTTATCAATATAGAAACCGTACCGCAAACCGACACAGGTGTTCTGGGCGAGTAGCCTAAGACGAACGAGTGAGAGATCCTCAAGGAACTCGGCAAAAAAGCGGGCGTAAGTTCGCAATAAGCCCTGCCTCATCGTTAAGATGGGGCCGCAGATAATTATTCCCTGGCGACTGTTTACCAAAAACACAGCTCCCTGCAAACACGTAAGTGGAAGTATAGGGGGTGATGCCTGACCAATGCCGGAAGGTCAAGTGAGGTCGGTCTTTTGCCGCAAGGCAAATTGCTGGCACTTCATAAGCCCCGGTCAATGTCGGCGATAACTATAATCGTCCTAAGGTAGCGAAATTCCTTGTCTGGTAAGTTCAGACGCGCACGAATGGTATAACGACTTGGGAACTGTCTCGAGGATTTGCTCGGTGAAAATACATGGGCGGTGAAGATGCCGCCTTCCTGCAGCTAGACGAAAAGACCCCAGAAGCTTTACTGCAACTTGGTATTGGGATTACGGGCGTTCTGCGTAGCGTAAGAGGGAGACTTTGAAGCATTCGTTTCGGCGGATGTGGAGTCGCCAATGCAACACCTCTCTTAACGACTGTAGTTTCTAACCTCAAGAGAGAAACTCTTGAAAGACAGTACCTGGTAGGCAGTTTCGGTGGGGCGCTGTCCTCCTAAAAAGTAACGGAGGAGCCTATTAAGGTCACCTAGGCGCGAATGGAAACCGTGCCGATAGTGCATTGGCAAAAGGTGGCTTGACTGCGAGTCGTACATGACAAGCAGGCGCGAAAGCGGAGCAAAGTGAACCGACCATACGCATTAGATGCGGTGGAAGACTAACGGATAAAAGTTACTCTGGGGATAACAGGCTGGTACTACCTAAGAGTCCAAATCGACGGTAGTGTTCGGCACCTCGATGTCGGCTCATCTCATCCCGGGGCTGGAGAAGGTCCCAAGGGTTTGGCTGTTCGCCAATTAAAGAGGTACGTGAGCTGGGTTCAAACCGTCGTGAGACAGGTTGGGCTTAATCTGCTGCAGGCGTTGATTCTTGAAGAGAGCCGTTTCTAGTACGAGAGGACCGAAATGGACTGACCTCTGGTCTGGGGGCTGTACTGCCAAGTGCATTGCCCCGTAGCTATGTCAGGGACGGATAACCGCTGAAAGCATCTAAGCGGGAAGCCAACTCTAAGATAAGGAATCGTTAAGGATCGTGGGAGATGACCACGTTGATAGGCACCAGGTGGAAGCACAGTAATGTGTTGAGCCGAGGTGTACTAATAATCCGACAGAACTCACATGACTTTTTAGTCATGCAACGGCGCAGCTCGGATGAAATGAGGGCAACCTCGTTTCTTCCTCGCACGTCGTTGCGCTAGGAATTGTGGGAGTCGCGTCATCTTGCGGAGATCTTGCTAAGCAAGATCATCTGCAATGCTTTCAAGATTCTTTTTTGCCCGACACACGCAGTAGCGTGTGAACGGGTCCATCACACTTTCAGTGTGTTGGATGTCGCCTTCAGTCTTCAGCGAGCACGCTGACGATCTTTTGTTTGAACATTGTGTTCTGGTGCTTTGGCGGAGGGGTCACACCCGTTCTCATTCCGAACACGGCAGTTAAGCCCTCCTGCGCCGATGGTAGTCGAAAGGCGAGAGTAGGTCGGCGCCAGAACACACTGTTCAAAAAGAAAAGACCGCGCCAAAAAGCGCGGCTTTTTCTTTGAGATATTCTCGATGGTACACTATGTCTCATGTCATGGGCTTCGCGCCGGCGGCTTCTTTACACAACCGGCATATTACTTTTTCTTGGTCTTGTCTTTGGAATTCCTGCCGCGATTTGGTGGCATGAGCCGCCTTCGTGCTTCGACGGAAAACTGAATCAGGAAGAGACCGCGACAGACAAGGGCGGTCCGTGCATCCTCATTGATGAACGAGCTCTTACGCCCTATAGCGTACTGTGGTCGCGCGCATTTCCCGTACGCGACGGCGCGTATAACGTTGCCGCGTACATAGAAAACCCCAACAGTGACGCGAGCGTTCGCTCCGTCAGATACATATTCAAGCTCTACGATGACAAGAACGTCGTCGTTGCGGAGCGCATCGGCCGCACATTCATAATGCCCGGAGGTATTACTCCCGTTTTTGAAGGATCGATTGACACCGGGAACAGAGCGGTTTTGAGGACATTTTTCGAATTCATCGAAGCGCCGATATGGGAACGTCTCTCTGATGTTTCAAGCGTCATCGTCATAAGCAACAAAACGGTTACGACTCCCGGAATAAGCCCAAGGATCACGGCGCGCGTTGAGAATACCTCGGTTGCGCCGATTCTTGAGCCTGGCTTCGTTGCGGTCGTGTTCGACACGGCTGGAAATGCATTTGCTGCTTCGCAAACAACTCTCCCGCGACTCGATCCTGGAGAAACAAGAGAAATTGTCTTTACATGGTTTGCGCCATTTGAAAAAGCAGTAGGGAGGATCGATATTTTGCCGGTTGTGCCTCCGGTCGAGCGATAGCCATGGCGCTGATTGCTCGTGCAACATCTGCGCTCTCGGCGCGGAGAAACGAAGATTCGAAGCGGCCGTTCGCGCACATCGACTGGTTCCTTTTTGCCGGAGCGCTCACAATTTCGCTCTTGGGACTTGTCACGATGCGTTCGTTCCCCGGCGACAATGTGTTTTTCGAGCGGCAGATCATATGGCTTAGCCTCGCGGTCGGTATATTTTTCATCGCGAGCCTTCCCGAATATCGCTTTCTGCGCCGCACGCCCGTCGTGGTCGGGCTCTACGCGGGAGTTGCCGCGCTCCTAGGGCTGGTATTTTTCTTCGGAACTTTGGTGCGGGGCGCGCAAGAGCGCTTGGACCTCGGGTTATTTTTCGTACAACCATCTGACCCAGCAAAAGTCGCGCTTATTGTGCTTCTCGCAAAATATTTCAGCCGCCGGCACATCGAGATCGCCTACATTCGGCACATTTTCATCTCTGGCGGATACGCGGCGCTCATATTCGCACTCGTCTTCTTTCAGCCCGACTTCGGCTCTTCCATCATCATCGCGGCCATCTGGATGGGAGTCGTTTTGGTAGCAGGTATTTCGTGGAAACATCTTGCGACTATTCTCGTTGCAGCGGTGATTTGCGCAGGAGGACTTTGGATATGGGTCTTGCAGCCATACCAAAAGGAGCGCGTCTTGACCTTCATCCACCCGCTTACCGATATACAAGGCGCGGGCTACAACGCGTATCAATCGACCGTTGCGGTCGGCTCCGGGGAGATCATGGGAAAGGGGATTGGGTACGGTACACAATCGAAACTGCAATTTCTTCCGGAGTACGAGACCGACTTTATATTTGCGGCCTATGCGGAGGAGTGGGGATTTATCGGGGTCTTACTCCTCTTCGGGCTTTTCATACTCCTCATGACACGCATTTTAAGCATCGCGAGGAGGGCAGGAGACAACTTCGACACACTTTTTGCACTTGGTGTCGCGGTATATTTTCTTGCGCAATTCACTGTGCACGTCGGGATGAACATCGGACTCATGCCAATTACCGGCTCAACCCTGCCCTTTATGAGCTATGGTGGATCGCACCTTCTTACCGAATATGCGGCGCTCGGCATTTTGATGGGACTTCGGAGGCGCGCGCGCTCCTCCATCCAGGCGAGAGACGAAACGGAAATAATCGGCGCCGTCTAGGCGCGATACAGCTTCACGTGCTCAGAGACCATCGAAGCAAGGTCGAAAAGGTCATCGCGTTTGTTCTCGCTTCGCGGGAGTTTTGCGACTTCCACGATCGCATCGGCTAGCGCTCCCGGATCTTCAGGAAGCACAGTTCGCATATTCGGAATTCCCTTAGCAAACTCTTCGTCTACAATTGATGTCGCGACTGTCGGGATCCCGACTCGTGCGGCCTCCAAAAGAACGTACGGCATCCCTTCTTTGATCGAAGGAAGCACAAAGACGTCAAAGCCCGAAAGATTTTGCGATGCGTGCGCAATAAAGCCAGGAAAAAATACGCGATCACTTATGCCAAGTTTTCGAGCCAGCCCTTCCAGGGAAACGCGCTCTTCGCCTTCACCCGCAACGACATAGATTGCATCGATATTTCGCTTTGATAGTTCTGCAACCGCTTCAAGTGCCACATGAATACCCTTGTTCTTCGTTAATTCGCCAATTGTTGCCATACGTATAGTAGGGCCATCGATTTTCGCTGGCGTAAGCGCTCCGAACATTGCTCGAAAGCCCTCGGCGGGAGAGGGAGTACTAAAAGGCGCAATGCCAAGCCTGATGTAGCGGACTTTTTTCGCAGCACCCCACATGCGTTTACCTAAACGTTCGTCCTTTTTTGAAACAACAATAACGCGATGAGAGAGAATCGCAGTGATCCAGCTTGCGAAGTAAATGAACGCCCGCACAGGGTAGCTTCTTTGTTCTTTGAAGGGCCACCCGTGGACGGTGAAAAGTATGAGCGGAACTTTTTCGAGGCGCGCTGCGAGTGCGCCAAGCGCTGCGGCCTTTGAACTGTTGAGATGAATAACATCAGGCTTAAGTTCTCTGATGACTTCACGCAGTTCAAGGAAAGTTTTGATGTCAGAAATGATCCGGATGTCACGATTAAGAGAGGGTAGGTGCCGCCCCAAGACCCCTGCGTGTATAAGGTCGTTTGCCAACTTGCCGAGTTTCCCGCACGCGACTATTGGTTCGAAATCGCGCTTTGGCAGGTTCGTGGTGAGGTCGAACACGTATCGCTGCGCGCCGCCCCAGGTCGCTTTTGTGATGACAAATAGGATTTTTTTCCGCATGACCGTGGTCATTTTATCGCTTGTTTCATGACTTTTTTCGTGCCATAATCATATCATCGTATGACGCTTGTTCCCAAGCGGGAATACCTCGTCCTCCTCGTGGGGGACGTCCTTGTATTCGCACTTTCCTTGTGGGCAACGCTCGCACTGCGCTATTTTGAAACGCCAACATTCGCACTATACGCGAAACACGCGGTCCCATTTTCATTGTTGTTTGCGATTGGTGTATTTGTATTTTTCCTAGCAGGACTCTACGGCAAACACACGAGACTTTTTCGCAGCTCTCTTCCAACAAAGCTTTTTTATACGCAGATCATAAACGTACTCATTGCAGCACTTTTCTTTTTTCTCCTTCTTCCGGTCTTTGGGCTTGCCCCAAAAACGATCCTCGCACTCTACCTTGTCGTCTCATTCGTCTTTGTGTACGTGTGGAGGGTTTCTATTTTTCCGCGTCTGCCGGATCTTCTGCGCGGTAAAAAATTAAAGGGGGTACTCGTAGCCTCTGGTCCTGATGCACAGGCGCTCGCTCGCGAAATTGCGAGTGACAACCGCTACCCGTTCGTATTTGAGCACGTGATCGATACCTCGAAATCCGCTTCGCATGAAGTCATACGGGAGGCGCTCCGGCTTGCTGCAGGAAAAGAGATCACGTTCTTTGTGATGGACTTTTCGGACCGCGCATTTGATGCTGCGCGCCCGATCATTTACGACGCCGCATTCCATAAGGAGCGATTTGCGATCATCGATGTCGTGGAGCTATACCAGGAAGTATTTGAGCGAGTACCACTCTCGCTGATCGAATACGAGTGGATACTTTCGAGCGTAAGCTCCTCTCGCACGTATGACATTTTGAAGCGTGTCATCGATATCGCTGGCGCATGCATATTGAGTGTTCCCACGCTCCTTTTGTACCCATTCGTGATTCTCGCAATAAAACTGGAAGATCGCGGGCAAATCTTTATTGATCAGGAGCGGGTCGGGCGATACCAAAAACCGATCCGTCTCGACAAGTTCCGCTCAATGACAGGAAACGATAGAGGAGAATATGACGCAACAGGAAAAACGAAGCTTTCGGTAACGAAGGTGGGAAATTTTTTGCGCCGCTCCCGAATAGACGAGCTTCCGCAGCTCTGGAACGTGATCAAAGGCGAACTTTCATTAGTAGGACCGCGACCGGAATTTCCGTCGCTCTCGCGTGAGTACAGCGCAAAGATCCCGTACTACAACGCACGCTACCTTATTACACCGGGCCTTACGGGCTGGGCACAAATCAAGCACGACGCGCATCCGCATCACGGAACGGATGTTGACGAAACAAAGGTAAAGCTTTCCTACGACCTCTACTATCTCAAGCATCGTTCGCTCTTTCTTGATATATTTATTGTTCTGCAGACAGTGCGGATCATCCTCACCGCCCGCGGATCATAACTATGGCAAAAGGAAAAATGGTAGTAACAGGAGGAGCTGGCTTTATCGGGAGTAATCTCGTGCATGTCTTGGTAAAAGCCGGTTGGGAGACACACATTATTGATAAGGATCCCTCATTCCGTCGCGATACGCTTCCGAAAGAAGCGATATTGCATGAGTTCAATATTTTGAAGACAGAAGCAACGACGGAGGTCTTTAAAAGCGCGGACACGGTTTTTCATACCGCCGCCGTGCCTCGTGTGCCATATTCCATCGATCATCCAATGGAGACGACCGAGGAGAATATTCTCGGAACTGTTTCAGTGCTTAAGGCTGCTGTTGATGCAAAAGTGCGCCGGGTTGTCTACTCGAGTTCTGGTTCATCGTACGGTGACCAGGAGGTCTTACCGCTTGTTGAAACTATGCCTGCTAAGCCAGTTCACCCATATGGAGTACAGAAATACGCCGGAGAACTCTTTGTCAGCATTTGGCCCGGTGTGTATGGCCTTGAAACAGTCTCGCTCCGATATTTCAATGTATACGGTCCAGGCCTTGATCCGAACGGCGCGTATGCACTCGCGGTCGGGCGTTTTCTCTCGGCGCGCAAAGAAAGCAAGCCGATCACCATTTTTGGAGATGGCACGGTAACACGCGATTTTACACATGTTTCGGACGTCGTCCGTGCAAATATGCTTGCGGCGGAGTCCAAAAAAGTTGGCAAGGGAGAAGTCATCAATATCGGCGCGGGCCGCAATGTCACTATTAAATATCTTGCAGATATGTTTGGCGGACCGATCGAGTATGCGGCACCTCGCATTGAGGCGCATGACTCGCTCGCCGATAACCGCAAGGCCTTTGAGCTTTTGGGATGGAAACCCGAGGTTAAACTCGAAGATGGTATTGCCGAATTGAAAAAGCTCTGGAACCTCTCATGATCGTCGACGGAAGAGCGATTGCGGAAGATATCTACAAAGACCTACATCCTAAATTCGCCGCGCTCGGCCGCTCTATTAAGCTCGGTATTTTGGTCGCCGGTGCAAATCCGGTCATCGAATCGTTTGTAAAAATAAAGACGCAGGCCGCAGAGAGGCTCGGCATCGAGATGGTCCGCGTAAATGTCTCCGACAAAAGTGATGCGGGGAAAATTCAGCAAGCGATTTCGCGCCTTGTAGACACGGCAGACGCAGTTATCGTCCAACTTCCTTTGCCGCACGGGATCAATACCAACGAAATGCTCGCTACTGTTCCAAAGAAGAAAGATGTCGATGCACTCAATCCGACCATTTCCGAAGAAGAGCGGCCGGTACATGCGCCGGTGGCACTCGCGGTCGTAGAAATATTGCGCCGAAGCGGAATCGAAATCGCCGGTAAACGAACTGTCGTTGTAGGCGCGGGACGCCTCGTCGGTGCGCCTTCGGCATGGCTTTTGAAAAGTCTCGGCGCGAATGTTTCGGTATTTTCTTTGGAAGAGGGCTCGATAGACGATTTGAAAGACGCAGATATCGTTGTTTCCGGAGCGGGTAATCCTGGTTTCATTAAATCTGAACACATAAAAGCTGGTGCGGCCCTAATCGATGCTGGGACAAGCGAGCTTAATAAAAAAATTATTGGCGACATTGATCCTAAGTGCGCAGAGAAAGCCTCACTTTTAACGCCCGTCCCTGGTGGGGTGGGACCAGTGGCTGTAGCCATGATATTCAGGAATCTGTTTGATTTAGTAGGGAAGCGCGGGTAGACTGACGCGCATGTTGAAAGTTCGGCTCTTTGCACTCGTTATCCTCCTCGTCGGCGTGGCCGTTGGCTGGTTTGTCTACAGCGGACAAATGAACGGATCGCGACCATTCAAACTCGGACTCGACCTCTCCGGTGGCACACAACTCGTCTATCGCGCAAATCTTTCTGCGATCGCGGCGAGCGAGGTGCCGGACTCTATGGAAGCACTGCGCGACACGATTGAGCGGCGTGTGAATCTTTTTGGCGTTTCTGAACCCATCGTACAGACACAGCGCGGAGGCACTTTGGCGGGAGAAACTGAAGAGCGTTTGATCGTGGAGCTTCCCGGAATCACTGATACCGAGCGCGCGATCGCGCTCATTGGCGAAACTCCTGTCCTCGAATTCCGAATGCTCAAAGGGGATTCGATACCTGGCGACATTTCGACCTCGACGATCAATCAATATTTCGAGCCAGCGGCGATCACCGGAAAACACCTCCAAAGCGCGCAGTTGCAATTCAACCAAAGCGTCGTCGGCACACCCAATGAGCCGATCGTCGTTTTGAAATTCAATCCAGAAGGCGCACGTATCTTTGCAGATCTCACGGCGAAAAATGTCGGCCGCTTTTTCGGGATGTTCCTCGATGGGGTACCGATCTCGATCCCCGTCATCAACGAAACTATCCCGAGCGGGGAAGCGGTGATATCTGGATACTTTACGCCTGAAACCGCACGCGAACTCGCACGCAACTTGAATCTGGGAGCACTTCCAGTCCCTATTGAGCTTATTTCTACGCAAACGGTCGCGGGCACGCTTGGAGAAGAGGCGGTGCAGCGCGGTATCTCGGCTAGCGTGTGGGGCTTTGCGGCAGTCGCGCTTTTCATGGTCATTTGGTACCGCTTGCCAGGTGTCATCGCTGTTGTTGCGCTTCTTCTATATCTTTTGCTCAACCTCTGGATCTTTCAGTTGATACCAGTGACACTCACTGCTGCAGGTATCGCAGGCCTCATTCTTTCGATCGGTATGGCGGTAGACGCTAACATCCTGATATTCGAGCGTATGAAAGAAGAGCTTCGCGGTGGCAAACGGGCGGATGAAGCGATACGAGACGGATTTTCCCGCGCGTGGCTATCCATTCGAGATTCCAACATCTCCTCTCTGATCACGGCCGTGATCCTTTTCTGGTTTGGCACGTCACTCATCAAAGGGTTCGCCCTCGTATTCTTTATCGGTGTTTTGGTCTCGATGATCACGGCGATAACTGTCTCCCGGACGCTTCTCCTCGCGCTGGGCATCAAAGCCGAGAGAGGGCCGGCACGCTTCCTCTTTGGAAGCGGGGTACATTCATAATTCTATGTTCATCGTTAAAAACAGGAATATATTCTTCGCAATAACAGGCGCACTCGTCGTTTTGTCGCTCGGCATGCTCTTTGCCTTCGGGCTCGAGTTTGGGGCCGACTTCACAGGCGGGACGCTCGTGCAAGTGAGCTATCCAAATGAACGACCATCCCCGATCCTCATTGAAGAAGCGCTGAAAGGAGCCGGTATCGAAGGATTTTCGCTTCGCGAAGCAGGAGCATCAGACTACATTCTGCGCGCCCCCAATCTCACCGATATTCAGCGCTCTTTGATCGCAGAGCTTCTTTCAGGAGGAGAAGCGTATCGCGGCACCATATCGCTACTTACCGAAGTGGGACCGACCGTCGGCACCGAGCTCCGGAACAAAGCGCTGATCGCGATCGCACTTGTTCTTACCTGCATACTATTTTTCGTTGCATTCGCATTCCGGCACGTATCGAAGCCGATATCGAGCTGGATATACGGTTTGATCGCGATCGCGACTCTTCTCCACGACGTCATTATCCCAATCGGCGCGTTCGCACTTTTTGGCTACCTCTGGGGCGCGCAGGTGGACGCGCTCTTCGTCACCGCCCTTCTTACGATCCTTGGGTTTTCGGTGCACGACACAATCGTCGTCTTCGATCGCGTAAGAGAAAATCTCCGTATCAATCAAGAGAGGAATCTCAAGGAGGATTTCGCGCAGGTGGCAGGCAGAAGCTTGCATCAGACAATGGTTCGTTCGATCAACACTTCGGTCACTGTCGCGATATCGCTCTTCGCACTCTATTTTTTGGGACCGGCATCCACGAAGGATTTCGCGCTCACAATGCTGATCGGCATCATCGCGGGTACCTACTCCTCGATCGCGCTCGCAACCCCGCTGCTCGTTGCTGTTGAAAAGTGGCACAAGAACAAGTAGCCTCACCACCATGCGTCTTGAGACCATAGGGATCGTAGGTCACGGTGCATTTGGAGCGCTTTTGGAAACTTTAATAACGCGCTTTGCTCCGCATACAGCGATCAAAATATTCGAGCCTGAGCGGGCATCCGACAACAAGCGTTTTTTTGCCTTGCGTGATGCTGCGCAATGCGACGTCGTCTTAATAGCCACGCCAATTACCGATTTCGAAGAGGTGCTCAAGAAACTCCTGCCACTCGCAAAGAGAAATACCATTATCGTCGATGTCGCCACAGTGAAAGTGCATACGTGCACACTTTTGAGAAAGCTTGCGAAGGGGAAGCGATACATCGCCACGCACCCCGTCTGGGGACCGGAGAGCTACAAAAAGCGTGAAAGAAATATTTCTGGATTTCGGATTGTGGTCGCGGAGCACACGTTACCGGCAGCCGAGTTCAAGGCCGCAGCTGCATACCTAGGAGGGCTTGGATTCGACATCGTCGAAATGGATGCTGATACGCATGATAAACGGCTCGCCGAAACGCTTTTCCTCACGCACTTTATGGGGCAATTAATCTCACGCGCGGGCTTCGGACGGACGGAAGTAGATACTGTCTCGTACGGATTTCTCATGGATGCAGTCGAGAGCGTAAAGCATGACGAAAAGCTTTTTCGAGACGTATTTCGATTCAATCCGTACTGCAAATCAGTACTCGCGCGGATCGCAAAAGCAGAGGTGGGCGTGCGTTCGCTTTTGGAAAACACAATTCGTGATGGCAAAAAGAAGCAATTACGGATCGGCGTACCTGGTGTGAAGGGGAGTTTCTCCGAGGAGGCTGCACGCACCTACGCCAAAAAGAACGCATTGAAAGATATTTCACTCGATTATCTTGTCTCGGTCGAGAATGTGCTCGCCAAACTCGCAAGCGGAGAGATCGATATGGGCATTTTCCCGATAGAAAACTCAACAGGAGGTGTCGTTCTTGAGGCTGTGCACGCGATGGCGAAGCACAGCTTCAAGCTCAAAAAAATGTTCGACATCGATATTCGACAAAACCTTATTGTAAAGAAACGTGTGACGGCTTCCGGAATCAAGACCATCACCTCGCACGACCAAGCGCTTCGGCAATGCAAGACATATCTCAAAAAGAATTGGAGGGGCGTAAAGATAAAGGAATACGCGGATACCGCGAAGGCGGCAGCAGATTTAGCGGCGGGCAAACTTCCGGCCACAACAGCCGTGATTGCATCGCGCGCGGCAGCGGATATCTACAAGCTGAAAATTTTAGAGGCGGGCATCCAAGATCTCAAAGACAACCTCACGACCTTCGTAGTCGCGACGCGAGCGTAATTTAGAGGTACTCGTCGATTTTGTCGATGTCGACACAGATAGAAACGCGGATATAGCGCTCACCCTGCGCACCATATGCACTACCGGGCGCAAAAAGCACATGACGCTCTTTGAGCATCTGCATGCAGTAGCTTTCAGAATCCTTTGCGGAGTCTGGGATTTTTGCCCAAAGATAGAGCGAACCTTTTGGAGTATCAAATGTAAGTCCGAGTTTCTGTAGTTTCTTCGCAACGACATCTCTCCTTTCTTTGTAGGTAGCCACGGCACTCGCGCGCCACGAGGCATCGTCGTTGTTAAGGGCATACGCACCGAGCCTTTGGAGGGGGATAGAGAGTCCGGAATCCACCTGCGACTTCACCTTTGCGAGTGCTCGCACGATGTCGCGATTGCCCACCGCCCAGCCGATCCTAAATCCTGCGAATGAGAATGATTTGGACATTGAGCCAAACTCAATCGCGAT